>Ga0129308_1000868_pt1 | contig 38173 bp, 39 predicted proteins | sample L827metagenome_FD_94440 | JGI IMG/M metagenome (GOLD analysis project Ga0129308, IMG submission 94440) | Ring-tailed lemur group fecal microbial communities from Wisconsin, USA - L827 metagenome | ecosystem: Host-associated > Mammals > Digestive system > Large intestine > Fecal | place: USA... | reverse complement strand
CATCGGATTACAATTTCATAGCCTATGGACGCTTTACGAGAAGCCATCATTCTGTGGTGCTGGTCAACAATAATGATCATGAGATCAGAAAAGAAATATCAGTCTGGGAACTCGGGATTCCGAAGGAATCCAGCCTGAAACGCCTGATCTTTACGCATGACCGGGGATTTGATACGGAGCCTGTCGAATATGAAGTGAAGGCGGGCAAGATCAGCGTGACGATGCCCAAAACATCGGCCATGGTTTTGCAGTATGTGAATGAGGAAGAACCTTCGCTGGAACAGCAGAAGGTGCGCAAGAGCTTCTGGCAGATCCGTTGAGGAAAGAAAGGCAATTTAACGGGGATTGTCTCAGGACGGCTGATTTACAGCCGTTTTGGGGCAGCCCCTTTTCATTTTGCAGAAAGCGCATATTTTCAAGCATATTAACCGAAACTTAAAAAAAAGCTTCCGGTTGGAAACAAGTGAGTGAGTTTGCAGCCGGAAGCGCTTATAAGCGGAGGGCATGATATGTTATCATTGTGGATGGACCAAACGCAGCTTCGCCGGTTTCCTGTACTGGAGGAGGATGTGAAGACGGATGTGCTGATTATCGGGGGCGGAATGGCGGGCATTTTATGCGCATACTTTTTGCAGGAAGCGGGTGTGAATTACATTCTGGCGGAAGCAAACAGGATCTGTGATTCCACGACAGGGAATACGACGGCCAAGATCACGGCGCAGCATGGCCTGATTTATGAAAAACTGGTTTCGGAATGGGGAGAAGAGCCGGCCGGCATGTATTTGCAGGCGAATATCCGGGCACTGGAGCAATACAGGAGGCTGTGCAACGGGATAGAATGTCATTTTACGGATGAAGATTCATATATCTATTCTCAAAATGCTCAGGGAAAGCTGGAACGGGAAATCAGAGCGCTGGAAAAGCTGCATTATGATGCCCGGTTTGCAGATGCCTTAGGGCTGCCCTTTTCGGTAGTCGGAGCGGTGAAGTTTCCCGGGCAGGCCCAGTTTGACCCTCTCATGTTCGTAAACGGAATCGCCGGAGGGCTTCACATTTTTGAAAATACCCGAATCGTTTCTGTCAAAGGTCAGGAGGCTGTAACAGCCAAAGGACAGAAAATTACGGCGGAAAAGATGATTTTTGCCACGCATTTTCCCATTGTGAACACCCATGGTTTTTATTTTGTAAAAATGTATCAGCAGCGTTCCTATGTGATTGCGCTTAAGGGAGCACAGCGGGTGAAGGGGATGTTTTTGGATGAGGCGCAAGGAGGGCTTTCTTTCCGCAATGCCGGGGATGTGCTGCTGCTGGGCGGCGGAGGACACAGGACGGGCAAGGACGGCGGATGCTGGCAGGAATTGCGGAATTTTGCAGCCAAATATTATCCGAAGTCGAAGGAAATATACCACTGGGCGGCACAGGACTGCATGACGCTGGATCAGATTCCGTATATCGGGCGTTATGCGGGCAGAGGGCAGCAGTGGTATGTGGCGACCGGATTCAACAAGTGGGGGATGACATCGGCCATGGCGGCTGCAGAAATATTGCGGGACTATGTTCTGGGGAGGGAAAATGTGTTTGCGCCGGTCTTTTCCCCATCCCGCCGTATGCTGAAAACGCAGCTGCTTGCGAATGTGGTGGAGGCCGCGGCGGATCTGACCTCTTTTTCCAGGAGGAGGTGTCCTCATATGGGTTGTGCGCTGCGGTGGAATAAGGCGGAACACAGCTGGGACTGTCCCTGCCATGGTTCCAGATTTACGGAAGAAGGCGTTCTTTTGGAGGATCCGGCTGTCGGAGACAGTCAGGGAAAGTGGGCGCAGGAAGAGCGGGAACGAGATGGGTGAAAGAGAAAAAGCTGAAGGAACTTTTCTTATTTACAAAACCATCAAATGAAGGGTATCATATAAAGTGTGGTGGAATTGATTTTTTCGGCAATAAAGAGGATTTTGGAATGATCAGACTTGCGGCCAGCGACATTGACGGAACGCTGCTTCAAAATGGTGCGAGAGAGATTTCAGAAGCGGTGTTTGAACAGATTTTGAGACTGAAAAAACAGGGAATATTATTTGTTGCGGCCAGCGGCAGACAGTATAAGAGCCTGAGGCAGCTGTTTGCGCCGGTTGCGGATGATATTTTGTATCTCTGTGAAAACGGGGCGATCGTATATCAGGACGGCCTGGTGCTTGTAAAGTTTCCCATGCCGCGCGCAGATGCGGTTGCGCTGATAGAGTTGATTCAGGGGACAGATGACTGCGAGGTGTTGATTTCCGGGGCAAACACCAGCTATCTCATGCCGAAGCATGAGGATTATTTGAATCATATCAGGTATTTTGTGGGAAATCATGTTACAATGATAGAGAGTGTTGAAGATATCCGGGAGGAGATCATTAAGGTGTCCGCTTACTGCCGCAGCGGTGCAGCAGCCTATGATAAGCCGATGGGGGATCCCTGGCGGGACCGCTTTCATGCTGCGTTGGCCGGAGAAAAGTGGCTGGATTTTACGTTGGCGGATAAAGGAAAGGGAATGAAGGCTCTTCTGCAGGCGTTGAAATTGACACCGGAAGAGGTGATTGCATTCGGAGATAATTTCAATGATCTGCCCATGCTGGAAATGGCAGGAACTGCTTATATCATAGAGGGCTCGCCCCTGGATCGGGCGGGGAGCCGGATGCGAAGGACAAAAACCGTGGAGGATGTGCTGCGGCTGTTGTGAAGATGGGAGGAAGGTTCTTTTTATGATGGTTTCGACAAGGGGGCGCTATGCTCTGCGCGTGATGATTGATCTGTCAAAACAGGACAGGGAGGCTTATATTCCGCTGAAGGATATCGCGGAGAGACAGGAGATTTCGGAAAAGTATCTGGAGAGCATTGTCAAGTCGCTGACGAAAGCAGGCCTCCTGGAAGGTTTACGTGGGAAAGGCGGCGGCTACAAGCTGACCAGGCCTGCGGATGAGTATACGGTATACGAAATTCTGGTGTTGACCGAAGGCAGCCTTGCGCCTGTATCCTGCCTGGAATGCAGCGGGAAAAGCTGCGACCGGGCATCAGAATGCCCCACTCTGCCGATGTGGAGAGAACTGGACAAGATGATCCGCGACTACTTCGAGGGCATCACCCTATCCCAACTAGCCAACAACTACCAGCCCGGGAATGACTATGTGATTTAGTTGAGCCGTGCAAAGGCAAAAGCTCAGGTATATGCGCCGTGCTTGCACGGAAGCAGATACCTGGGTTTTTGCCTTTATAGGGCGAAGCCCGTCAGCGAGGGAGCGTATCTCCCGAGCTGTGCACGGCGGGGTGGAGAGGAGCCGAAAGGACAAAATGTCTGCTTGCAGACATTTTTGACCTTATTTTCTTTTTTTATAGGGCGAAGCCCGTCAGCGAAGGAGCGTGTCTCCCGAGCTGTGCACGGCGGGGTGGAGAGGAGTCAGGGGGGACAAAATGTCTGCTTGCAGACATTTTTGACCTTGGGGCGGAGGGAATGGTTACACATAATTTTATAGGAAAGCCACAGGAGGCGTATTGACATGAGTGTTACATATCAGAGATTGACGGAAAAGGAACTCGATACTTTTATTGAAATGCGCATCAGACAGCTGAGGGAAGAGGGAGCAAAGGAAGAACTGGATCTGAAACCGGCGTTGTATGATTATTACCATAGGCATATGTCGGACGGCACATTTGTGTCATGGCTTGCGGTTGACGACGGTAAAATTATCGGGACGAGCGGAATGTCATTTGTTGAAAAGCCGCCTTATTTTAGTTGTCCCAGCGGTAAAATAGGCCTTTTATCAAGCATGTTCACAGACAAGGCATACAGAAGAAAGGGCGTTGCAAGGGAACTGCTTTCAAGGGTGGTAAAGGAAGCCGGGGAATATGGGTGCGGCACGGTTCAGATCACTGCATCGGACATGGGAGTGCTGCTCTATACTGATTTTGGCTTTGTAAAGAACGGGAACTTTATGCAGTATAAGCTGTGAGCAGGAGGGACGAGTGATGAATGTATTATTGGTAAACTGCAGTCCTGTAAAAAATGGGGCTACGGCAGAAACTGTAAATATTGTCGGCTCATATCTGGAAGAAAGATATGATGTCAGAAGAATCTGCATAGATGATTATGCGATAAAGTTTTGTAAGGGATGCAGAGTATGTCATCAGACGGCGGAGTGCGTGCAGAAGGATGATGTGCCGAAGGTGATTGAAGAATATGACTGGGCGGATATTATCGTTTCCGTGTCGCCATCCTATTGGGCGGACATTCCGGGGCAGTTTAAAGCATTTATAGACAGATGCACACCCTGGTGCAATACACATGAACCCCATGCGGCAATCCGTTCCGGGAAGAAGGGGTATACGATTGCGCTGCGGACAGGCCCTGGCATGAGGGAATGCAGCAGAATCATCGAAAGCATAGAACATTTTTACGGACATTTGGAAATCAGCAAAGAGGATAGTCTGGGGCTGTGCGGTGTGGAACATAAAGGAGATGTGGAAGGCAGAAAAGATGAGATAAGAAAATTTTGCGACAAAATCAAAAATGCCAACTAGCATGTGAAAAAGGAGGATTGAAAATGAAAAAGAGTATCGCGGCATTGGCTTTGTTCGGAATCATTGCGCTGTCCGTATGTGGTTGTGGGAACAGGGGTGAAAAAGAGCAGGAGCATACTGGGAATATTGAGAACGAGGCCGGCCGGAAAGAGGAGTCATTGGGAGAGGACATGCAGGAACAGGCGGAAGCTGCCGAAGGTCAGGAGCATATTCTTTCGTTTTCGGAGTTTAAAAATCTGAAGTTTTGTTTTTCCAGTGGCGCAGGCGGTTGGGCTACCGAGATGACGATTGATGCAGATGGGAGTTTTTCGGGTGCATATTATGACGGTGAACTGGGAAGCTGGGGGGATGATTATCCGAATGGAACGATGTACCGGTGTGATTTCAGCGGACAATTTTCAGAGCCTTTATGGGTAAATGATTATACTTTTTCAATGCATATCAGTGAATTGAATTATGCAGAAGAACCCGGGAAGGAAGAAATCAAAGATGGGATGCGGTACTGCTACAGCACCGTCTATGGCCTGGACGATGCAGAGGATATTCTGATTTATTTGCCGGGGACACCGCTTGCAGAACTTCCGGAGGAATTCAGAAGCTGGGTGGGTTATTACGATCTTTCAAATACTTCCGACACAGAGCTTCCGTTTTATGGATTGTATAACGAGGCTTCCCAATGTGGTTTTTCCAGCTATGACATTATTGACAGTTGGAAAGAAAGCATAGCTTTTACCGAAGATTGGGCGGATTCCCTGGTAAATTCCATCAAAAATGATCCGCTTACCCAGACGGAGTACAATGAAAAAACAAAGGAATTGTACGATTTGTGGGATTCTGCATTGAATCAGGTGTGGAATGTTTTGAAGCAGACTCAGGGGGAAGAGAGGATGCGCCTGCTCACTGAAGAAGAACGGGAATGGATCGCTTTGAAAGAGCAGACGATTGCCGAAGCGGGGACAGAATACGAGGGCGGTTCGATGCAATCGATGGTCATGAATCAGAAAGCAGCGGAAATGACAAAAGCCAGGGTCTATGAACTGATGGCGTATATACAGGATTGATTTGCTTAAGCGGTCTGAAAAGAAGCGGGAGGTGCTGTATGAACAATGATATCGTTCCTTTTTGGGAAGAAGTCTATCAGGATAATGATGCGGTTGCATTTTCTGTTGAGCCCAATGCGACAGTTAAGGAATTTGAGCATCTGCTTCACAAGCAGTCAAATATCATAGAAATAGGCTGTGGAGAGGGACAAAATGTGATATATCTGGCGCAGCAGGGGTATTGTAATGTGGATGCCTTTGACTTGTCAGAACATGGGATTGCAAAGGTAAAGCAGAAATGCAGGGCAGGGAACATACAGTTAAACGCTTTTGTGGCCGATTTGACAGCATATCAGTTTGAGAAAAAATATGATTTGATTATGTCTTTTGGGACATTGCATTTTGTGAGTAAAAAGGATTGGAAAATATTTTTGGAAAAAGCAAAGGAAAGCACCGTTATAGGCGGCATACATATAATGTCAATATTTACGGATGCTGTACCTGCATCAGAGGATATTGCGCCATTTGCGATCGGCCTGGCAAAGGATGGGGAAATCAAAGAACTGTACAATGACTGGGAAATTTTGCAGTTTAAGTCCTATGTGTTTGAGGATGAGCATCCTGGTGTGCCGAAACATCTGCATGCGTCTAATAAGGTGGTAGCAAGAAGAATTGAGTGAATATGCGAATGAAAAGAGGTTTGAATGCTCTGGAAGGAGGAAAACATGATTGTTGAAAATGAAATTGTAAGCGTGCGCGGGAAAGAACTTCTGCTTCGCAATGCGGCAGAGGAAGATGCCCGGATGATGTTGGATTATCTGAAAACGGTCAGCGGTGAGACGAAATATCTTGTGAAGGAGCCGGAGGAAATAACGCTGACGCTGGAGCAGGAAAAGGAGTTTATCAACAATAATAATCGTTCTGTAAACAACTTGCTGCTGTTGGGATTTCTGGAGGGGGAATATGTCGGTAACTGCTCTTTGATGGGTATGAGTGCAAGCAGATATCAGCACCGGGCCAGTATGGGAGTGGCGCTTTATCAGAAATATACCGGAATGGGTATTGGACGGGCTATGATCGAAAGGCTGTTTGCACTGGCAGGAGAAAAGGGAATCGAACAGATTGAGCTTGAAGTGGTCACGGATAATGAAAGAGCCGTTCGGTTATATAAAAGTATGGGTTTTGAAATTCACGGAACCCTGCCCAACAATATGAAGTATAAGGACGGCACCTATGCGGATGTATATTGGATGATGAAGAGGTTATGAGGATTACTTTTTTGGGAACAGCTGCGGCGACAGGCAAACGGCGGAAGTGTCCGGTTCTCCCGGGACCTCCGCCGTATTTTGTCTGTATTTACTTACCTGTGAAAGAGAAAGAAAATTTTCTCAATGAGCGATAGCGGCAAATCCATGTTCCAGATCAGCCAGGATGTCGTCGATGTGCTCCGTCCCGATGGAGAGCCGCACAGTCGCAGGATAAATGCCCGCTTCCCGGAGTTCTTCTTCGTTCATCTGAGAGTGGGTGGTGGAGGCGGGATGGATGACCAGTGATTTCATATCCGCCACGTTTGCCAGCAGGGAGAAGAGCTCCAAAGATTCTGTAAATTTGCGTGCATCGCTTTCTGTGCCCTTTACCTCAAATGTAAAAATGGAGGCGCCGCCGTTGGGATAGTATGTGTCATACAATTCCTTTTCGCGCCCTGTGGAGAGGGAAGGATGATGAACCTTTTCCACCTGAGGATGGTGGTTCAGAAAATTAACCACCTTTAATGCGTTTTCAACATGGCGTTCCACGCGGAGGGGCAACGTCTCCAGACCCTGTAAAAGCTGGAAGGAGTTAAAAGGAGAAAGACATGCGCCAAGGTCTCTCATCAGGGTGGTACGGATCTTCATTACATAGGCAATATTGCCGCAGGCTTCCGTAAATACGATGCCGTGGTAAGAAGGATTGGGTTTGGAGAGTCCCGGAAATTTATCATTGGCTGCCCAGTCAAACTTTCCGCCGTCGATGATAACGCCGCCCATGACGGTGCCATGGCCCCCGATGAATTTGGTCGCGGAATGAACTACCACATCGGCTCCGTGCTCCAGCGGACGGAACAGATAGGGGGTGGCAAAGGTGTTGTCCACAATGACCGGAATGCCCGCTTGATGGGCGATCTCAGAGACAGCTTCCAGATCGATAATGTCGGAGTTGGGGTTTCCAAGGGATTCCAGATAGATCGCCTTGGTATTGTCGCGGATTGCAGCCGCGAAGTTGGCAGGATCAGTGCCGTCCACGAAGGTGGTTTCGATGCCGAAATCCCGGAAGGTATTGGCGAACAGATTGTAGGTTCCGCCGTAAAGAGTGGCAGAAGAAACGATGTGATCGCCCGCCAGCGCGATATTTTGAATGGCGTAGGTGATTGCGGCGGAACCGGATGCGGTGGCGAGCGCAGCTGCGCCCCCTTCCAGAGCGGCAATGCGCTTTTCAAAGACGTCGTTGGTGGGGTTCATGAGACGGGTATAGATGTTGCCGCCTTCTGTTAATCCAAAACGATTGGCCGCCTGTGCGGAATCCCTGAACACATAGGAAGTGGTAGCATAGATCGGCACTGCTCTGGCATCGGTGGCGCTGTCGGGCTGCTCCTGTCCCACATGGAGCGCCAGGGTTTCGAATTTATAATTTTTCTCTGCCATGATTCATCCTCCTTGAAAACATATAAAAATAGTATGTTAAAAGGATCATAGTTCCGCTTTGGAAATTTGTCAAGAGAATTTGTAAATGTTTAAGCACAAATAGGCAACAGTTCAGTTTCCGGCTGAACCCTTATCAAAATAGTACCTTTTTTGGTACTATTTTTGCTATTCTGATATACTTGGAATAAATGCGGAATCGTAAAGGGCAATAAGATAAGCGGAGGTAAGTAAAATGGAATATGGATATGCCAGAGTGTCGACATGTGACCAGAATGAAGAAAGGCAGGTTTTGGCCCTGAAGCAGAGAGGAATTTCAGAAGCGAATATTTTTGTGGATAAGGCATCCGGGAAGGATTTTATGCGGTCAGAGTACAAATGGCTCATGAGAAGACTGAAAAAAGGAGATACCCTGATAATCAAAAGTATTGATCGGCTGGGCAGAAATTATAATGAGATTCTGGAGCAATGGAGAATTCTTACAAAGGAAAAGAAGATTTCCATTGTTGTTTTGGAGATGCCGCTGCTGGATACCCGAAGGACAAACGACTTGACAGGAACGTTGATATCGGACGTAGTGCTGCAGCTTTTATCTTATGTGGCGGAAACCGAGAAGGTTTTTATTAAGCAGAGGCAAAGAGAGGGGATAGAGGCGGCGCTTGCCAGAGGTGTGCGCTTCGGAAGGGCGCCCATGGAAAAACCGGAGGAATATGAAAAGTGTAAAACTCTGTGGGAAGAAAAGAGAATTTCAGCAAGAGGGGCGGGAAAGATCCTGGGCGTCACGCATCAGACATTCCTAAGATGGGTGCGGACTGAAAATAATTCTGTGGAAAAAAACAACAGGTATGGTTAAAAAAGTATACTTCATTAACCATGCCTGTTCTGCTATTCTGATGTCTTTTATTATCCTATCACTTGTATTCAGATTTATCAACAATAATTTGGTTTCGTAAGTATGAGTTCAGTGAAGATTCCGTTCTTCTCTGTCTGTCATCAGAGCATTATGATCCGGAAGAATATATACGGGATTATAATGAATTTGTCCGCATTGTAAATGAAGAATGAGGAATTGCAAATGAAAATATCAATCGTTATACCGGTCTACTTTAACGAGGATAATCTTTCCCCGTTATATGCGGATATTCAGGCTAAGCTCTATTCACATACCGAATACGACTGGGAAATCGTTATGGTAAACGACGGATCGCGGGATGACAGTTATGAGGTAATGAAGCGTTTGGCAAAAGGCGATAAGCGCATCCGAATTTACAGCCTTTCCAGAAATTTCGGCTCTCATGCGGCAATCCTGTGCGGCCTTTCCAAATGCTCGGGTGATTGTGCCGTGATAAAGGCTGCAGATCTGCAGGAACCAACCGAAATGATTCTGGAAATGGTAGAAAGCTGGAAAAAAGGAAATAACGTGGTTCTTGCAGTCAGACAGGACAGGCAGGAAAGCAAAAGCCAGACAATGTTTGCCAATCTCTATTATTGGATGGTTCGTAAGGCTGCCCTTCCGGGGATGCCTAAAGGCGGATTTGATGTATATTTGCTGGACCGCAAGGTTATTAACGTGCTGATGCAGTTGGATGAAAAGAATAGTGCATTGACCGGACAGATTCTCTGGAGCGGATTCAGGACAGACAAAATATACTATACCCGCTTGGAACGTGAAATTGGAAAAAGCCGCTGGACCTTAAAAAAGAAAATAAGGCTGGTTACCGATACGTTGTTCAGCTTTTCTACATTACCCATTACGGTTGTTTCACTGATCGGGACACTATCCTGTGCAGGTGCTGTGATATGGGCAGTTCTCGTTTTTATCTTTAAGCTATGCGGATTAATTGATGTGAGCGGTTGGACAACCCTCCTTATGTTCAACTTATTCAGTTTCGGAATTATTATGCTGACACTGGGGATTTTGGGGGGATATTTGTGGAGGACTTTTGATGCTTCCAGAAACAGGCCGCCATATATCATCGAAGAAGAAAATTATTCTGGTGAAGAAGAAGGATGTTGAGCGAATAGGTAAAAATTCTTTGCTTAGAAGTGAAACTATTATTTACGGAGATAACGACTTTGGCGAAGCTTTGCAGACCGGACATCGTGTTACGATTCGTGAAAAAAGCAAAATAGGAAACCATGTGAGAATCGGAACCTTGTCTGATATTCAGGGACACTGTGAAATCCAGGATTATGTGAATATGCACAGTAATGTTCATATCGGTCAAAAAAGTATCATTAAGAAATATGCGTGGATTTTTCCTTACGTGATATTAACGAATGATCCTAATCCGCCATCGGAAGATTTGCTTGGGGTGACAGTTGAGGAATTTGCTATCATTGCTACCAGTACAGTGGTTCTTCCGGGATGGCAGTATACTTTTGACAGAGGAATGCCATGGCAGGGAATCGGTTATGAAAAGTGGCTTTCTGAAAACAGTTAAGCGTATCAATCGTATAAAAGAGGATAATCATACAAGAGGAGAAAAGTATGGAAAAAATAATGCCAAACCGTCTTGACAGAGGATTTTTCATGTATCAGAAAGAATTTGAGCACAAAGCTATCGAGGTGCTCCGCTCGGGATGGTATGTTCTCGGAAATGAAGTAAAAAACTTTGAAAATGAATTTGCAGCATATACCGGCGCTAAATATTGTGTTGGACTGGCAAGCGGCCTGGATGCCCTCTGGATCGCGTTTCGGGTGCTTGGAATTGGTTGCGGCGATGAGGTTATTGTGCAGGGAAATACATACATTGCGAGCGTGATGGGAATTACCATAAACGGAGCCACCCCGATATTTGTAGAACCGGATGAGTATTTCAATATTGATGCTTCAAAAATTGAGGAAAAGATCTCCGACAAAACAAAAGCGATTTTGGTAGTTCATCTATATGGGCAGGCATCGAATATGAAGCCGATTACAGATCTTTGTAAAAAATATAATCTCCGACTGGTGGAAGACTGTGCCCAGTCGCATGGGGCAAAATTTAATGGTCAAATAACAGGAACTTTTGGAGACATCGGATGCTTTTCCTTTTATCCTTCTAAAAATCTGGGAGCGTTTGGTGATGCCGGAGCGATTGTCACGAACGATGAGAAGATAGCGGAAGATGTTCGTGTCTTCAGAAACTATGGCAGTGAAAAGCGCTATTATAACCGTGTGGTGGGAACAAATTCCAGACTGGATGAGATTCAGGCAGGCCTGTTGCGCGTGCGCTTGTCCCACCTTCCGGAGCTGGAAGCAGAAAAAAAGAATATTTGTAACCGTTATCTAAATGAACTAACAAATAAAAATATCGAACTTCCGAAAATCAGGGAAGGTGCGACACATATCTGGCACCAGTTTGTGATTCGCTGTGAAAGGCGCGACGAATTGATGAATTATCTGAATGAGAAAGGGATAGGTACCATTATCCACTACCCGATTCCGCCGCATCTTTCAGAAGCTTATCAATATCTTGGCCAAAAAGACGGCGCACTTCCTATCACTGAGGAATATGCCAAAACAGTTCTTTCTATTCCTTTGTATAATGGAATGACAAAGGAAGAGCTTGATTATGTCATCGAAACAATAAACGCTTTTTAGGCAGGCTTTATGATGAAAAGAATTGGAATTGTTTTATGGAATGTATGTGAAAATATTTTAAAGTTTATTGTATATAAGATGCTGAAATTTAAATTATCGGACGCAGCGTGGAAGAATCTGATGCAGTTCATAAAATTTGGGATTGTGGGACTGAGCAATACAGTGATTGGATACTTGATTTATGCCATAAGCCTTAAAGGACTCAGAGCAGGAAATTTGTTCCCACATGCGGATATTTATATTGCGCAGTTTCTAATGTTTCTTTTGAGCGTCCTTTGGTCTTTTTACTGGAATAATAAGGCGGTATTTAAATCAGAAAGCGGAGAGACCAGAAAGATATTTGCGGCGCTTATGAAAACCTATGTTACTTATGCATTTACAAGCTTATTTTTGAGTGAGGCACTGTTGGTTCTGTGGGTAAACGCGCTTGGAATTTCTGAATATGTTGCGCCGATTATCAATTTGATCATTACAGTTCCTCTCAATTTCATCATTCAAAAGTTTTGGGCGTTTAAAAGGTAAGCAGGAGGTACACGGAATTACCAGGCGTGCTTCCGTTTCCAACACAGCCAGGATTAACCACCTCATTGCACAGAATGCGATAACCCTTCATGATGGTGATTTATCCACATTAGAACTTTATGGTAAAGTGGAAGAAGTTCCGCAGAGAGAGACAACGGCCTTTCACCCTTATAGCCTCTATGCGGTGGCGAAGCAGTATGGCTTCTGGATTATTAAGGAATATCGATAAGCGTATGGAATGTTCGCAGTAAACGGGATTCTGTTTAACCATGAATCGGAAAGACGGGGTGAAAACTTTGTCACGAGGAAGATTGCATTGGCGGCAGGGAGAATTGCGGAGGGGCTTCAGGATCATTTGGAACTTGGAAATATGGATTCCCTGCGTGACTGGGGATATGCAAAGGACTATGTGGAGTGTATGCGGATGATTATGCAGCATGATACGCCGGAGGACTTTGTGATCGCTACAGGTGAACAGCATACGGTACGGGATTTTACGGAAAGAGCGTTCTGAGAGAACGGAATTGAGATCCGCCGGGAAGGCTCCGGAATAGAAGAGAAGGGCTATGACAGCGCCACCGAAAAGTTCAGCTATGCCGAACTGTTACTGCAAAAAGCCATTAAAATGTCTACGCTCCGCTTCGGTCGGCGCTTAGCGTGTGCCACTGGCACACAGCGCCCTGCGGCGATGGGCTTTTTGCACTCTTGCATCATATTCTCACGGTCTGCGCAGTTAATGAGCAGACCTGTTTGACCTGTTACGCCAAGTTACAATTTTGCATGAAGTAAGATGTAAAATATATTGCAAATTATGTGTATCCATGCTATTTTATAAGCAGGCATAATTTTCTTTGAATCTGAATTTCTAATATCTTCATGCGGCACTGTCGACTGCTGCATTTCATTTCAGAATCCCTATGCTAAAAATCCAATTACAGACAGGAGCGGCTTGGGAGGAATGAACGCAGGCTGCTTCTCGATTACTGAAAGGAGTTGCCTATGGAAGAAAAAACGCAGGTACGGCGGGACTACAAGGATACTGTGTTCCGAATGGTTTACCGCCAAAAAGAAAAGCTGTTGGAGCTTTACAACGCACTAAACGGTACAGGGTATGACAATCCGGACGAATTGGAGGTTTATACGCTGGAAAATGCCATCTATATGAACATCAAGAATGATGTTTCCATCCTGCTGGATTCCGTGCTGACCCTCTATGAACAGCAGGCCAGCGTGAATCCGAACATGCCCCTGCGCGATCTGATGTATGTTGCGCGCCAGCTGGAGAAATATGTCCGGGACAAGCCGGTCTATTCCTCAAAGCTGATCCGCCTGCCCGTTCCGAAGTTCGTCATTTTTTACAACGGTACACGGCGACAGCCGGAGAAGCAGATTCTGAAGCTGTCGGACGCCTATCTGAAGGAAACGGCGGAACCGGAACTGGAATTAAAGGTGACGATGTTCAACATCAATCCGGGTTATAACAGGGAGCTAATGGGGCGATGCCAAACGCTGCGGGAGTATTCCGCTTACGTGGCGCGGGTGAGGGAGCATGCAAAGAAGCTTCCGCTGGAAGCGGCCGTGCGCTGCAGCGTGGAAGAATGTATCAAAGAAGGAATTTTGACAGAGTTTCTGCAGGAGCAGAAGTCGGAGGTAATCGCAATGTCGATTTTTGAATACAATGAGGAAATCGAACTAAAAAAAATCCGCGAAGCCGAATATGAACTTGGACTGGAGGAAGGGATGAGACAGGGCGTGAAGGCGCTGATAGAAACCTGTCGGGATTTTGGCTGCACCAGAGAAGAGATTCTACAGAGACTTATGGATCTGTTTGGGATTTCTGCCAAAGAAGCGGAGGCACTTTTGGCTCAACAATTTTGATATATGCATGGGAAAGGGAACAGCAATGGCGCTGTTCTTTTTTCATACGATAGGAAACTTCGTTTCCCATCGTATGAAAAATCCCTCCGGGGGATCACACTGCAGGCGGAGAAGTTCGCAAGCGAACTTTTTTCAAATAACAGATATAATAATTGACAGGCTTTTTACGGAATTTAATAGTAAGGAAAAGGCGAGTATGATATAATGAAGTACCAGAACATCCCGTAAGGGATGTTCTGGTACGCTACTTCGCAATAAGCGAAGCGTTTGCGAAGGTTCCGACAGGAAGGCCCTGAAAGGGAGTTCTTACGCTTTGCAGAGCGCAGAAAAATGTCTGAACGGAGGTTTACCAGTGAGCAGGCAGGAACGTTTGAAAAGACGGCGGGAGAAGCTGGAATCCCGCAGGCAGCAGAGAAAAGAACGCAGAGAGAAAATCGAGCAATATGCGAAGGATATTCTGGAGTCCGGCAATTTCAGAAAGACGGAACAGTATATCCAGCATGGCAATGTTTCTGTGAAAAAGCATTGCCTGAGCGTGGCGGAATGCAGCCTTTTCATTGAGGAGAAGTTAAAAAAGCTGGGGATACGCTGTCAGGAGAGAGAGATGGTTCGCGGTGCGCTTCTGCACGATTACTTTTTGTATGACTGGCATGATAAAACGAGCCATGAGAGGCTGCACGGTTTTTATCATCCGGGCGTAGCATTGGTGAATGCCAGCAGGGAATACAGGTTGTCCGAGAGGGAGCGGGATATTATTTCAAAGCATATGTGGCCGCTGACGGTGAAGCCGCCGGCATGCAGAGAGGCATGGATTGTGACGACGGCCGATAAATATTGTTCCCTGCGGGAAACGATTCTGTGTCGGGGAGAACGGCATGAGGTATAAGTATGAGGAATCGCTGCTTTCACGGCTGACGGCGTATGCGGAAAGTGATTTTTATCCCTTACACATGCCGGGGCATAAGAGAAATCCGGGCGCGTTTGCAAAAGGGGAAAAAAAATTTAATGCGGCGCAGCAGTACAGGGCGGAGGAAGTGCTGGCAACAGCGGCCCGGCTGGACATTACGGAAATAGAAGGCTTTGACAATCTGCATGAGCCGGAGGGGATACTGAAAGATGCCATGGACAGGGCAGCGCGCCTGTATGGGGCGGATTATACCTTTTACAGCGTGAACGGGAGCACGGCAGGACTTTTGACGGCTGTCTCGTCGGCAGTCCCGGAGGGCGGGAAGCTGATCATGGCGCGCAACTGCCACAAGGCAGTGTATCATGCGGTTTATCTGAGAAGGCTGCGGCCCGTGTATCTGTATCCTGAAACCGTGCGCGGTTTGGGTATTGCAGATGCGCTGACAGCAGAGCAGGTGAAGGAAGCACTGGCCTTACATTCGGATGCCCGGGCGGTTTTACTGACGTCGCCCACCTATGATGGAGTCACGGCGGATGTGGAGAAAATTGCGCAGGTTGTGCATCAATATGGCATTCCGCTGATCGTGGATGCGGCTCACGGTGCACATTTTGGTTTCCATCCGGCTTTTCCGGACAGCCCGGTACATCAGGGAGCGGACCTGACGGTGATGAGCCTGCATAAGACGATGCCCTGCATGACCCAGACGGCGCTTCTGCATGTGTGCGGAGAGCGGGTGAGCCGAAGCAGGCTGAGGATGTTTGAAGAAATTTATCAGACCAGTTCCCCGTCCTATTTTCTGATGGCAGGAATGGATCGGTGCATCCGCCTGACAGAAGAAAAAGGTGCGGCGCTGTGGGATAGTTTTACCCGGCAGCGGGAAGACTTTTTGAAAAGGACAAAAGAACTTGAAGTATTGCAGATCATTACGGCGGGGCGCGGAGATGAAGCAATTTGGAGGATGGATCCCGGAAAGATTCTGATAGATAGTTCAAAAACCGGTTTGACCGGAAAACAGTTATACGATATTCTTTTGGAGCGGTATCATTTACAGATGGAAATGGCGGCCGGCAATTATGTGACAGCTATTATGACCTGCTGCGACACGAAGGAAGGCTGGGAGCGTCTGGCAGAAGCGCTGTGCAGGATTGACAAGACCTGTGGCGGTCAGGTCATAGAAGAGGATGGACGGGTAGAAAAACCGTATCCGAAGCTGGATTCCGGATGCAGTCTGAGTGAAGCGCTGGATGCGCCGGTGAGGATGGTCTCTCTTTCGGAAGCGGAAGGAAAGATTTCCGGCGCCTTTATTAACCTGTATCCGCCGGGAATCCCTATTGTAGTGCCGGGAGAGCGCCTGAATGGGGAAGCGGTGGAACTGATCGAAAGCTACAGGCAGCAGAGGCTGCCCCTTTGCGGGCTGCGGGGAGAGGCCATAGCGATACTTAACTGAATATATATGAATTAAAGGAGATTTTAAATGAGAAGAACAAAGATTGTCTGTACAATAGGCCCTACCTCTCAGGATGAGGAAGTTTTGCGGGAACTGATGAAGGCCGGTATGAATGTGGCCCGGTTCAATTTTTCCCACGGGAATCACGAAGAGCATGGAGTGAAGCTGGAAAGAATCCGAAGGATCAGCCGTGAACTGAATCTGCCTGTGGCGGTGCTTTTAGACACCAGAGGGCCGGAAATCAGGCTGCGCGATTTTGAGGACGGCAGGGTTGAATTAAAACAGGGACAGAAATTTGTTCTGACCACGGAAGAGATCATGGGAACCTCCATGAGGGCGTCGGTCACTTACCGGAATCTGGTGAAAGATGTAAAGCCGGGAAGCTCCATTTTGATCGATGACGGCCTGATCGGCCTGCGGGTGGAGGAAGTGACGGATACGGATATTGTTTGTACCGTATTGAATGGCGGCCCGGTTTCCAACCATAAGGGGATTAACGTGCCGGGCACGGTTTTGTCGATGCCGTATATTGATGAGAAGGACCGTCAGGACATCATTTACGGGTGCGAAATGGGCTTTGACTTCATCGCGGCATCCTTTGTGCGCTGCAAGGAAGATATTTTACAGATAAGAAAGATACTCAAAGAGCATAATTCCAAAATGCAGATCATCGCAAAGATCGAGAACCTGCAGGGGATTGAGAATCTGGGAGAGATCGTGGAGGTTTCGGACGGCATTATGGTTGCCCGCGGCGACATGGGTGTTGAGGTGCCCATGGAGGAGGTTCCGATCATCCAGAAAAAGATGATTAAGATGGCGGTACATGCGGGGAAACACGTGATCACCGCGACCCAGATGCTGGATTCCATGATCAAGAATCCCCGTCCGACCCGCGCGGAGACCACGGACGTTGCCAATGCGATTTATGACGGAACGACGGCGATCATGCTTTCGGGAGAGACAGCCAACGGCGCTTATCCTCTGGAAGCGGTGCAGACCATGGCGAGGATTGCTGAGCGCGCGGAGCAGGATATCGACTATACGGGACGGATGCAGAAGGAAACAGCCACACTGTTTCAGCAGGATACTACCTCTTCCATTTGTCATGCGACATGCAGCATTGCGGCGGAATTGAATGCGGCAGCGATCATCACAGTCACCATGTCCGGGTTTACGTCCAGCATGATTGCGCGGTTCAAGCCTGATTGCCCGATCATCGGATGTACCACCAGCAGGATGGTGTGGCGTCAGATGAACCTGCAGTGGGGCGTCAGCCCGCTTTTGATCGCGGAGGAAAACACTGCGGAGGATCTGTTCAGGGAAGCCGTATATGCCGCTTCTGAGGCCGGTTATGTGAAGAAGGGCGACCGGGTGGTGCTGACCGCCGGGATGCCGCTGGGCGTATCCGGCAACACCAATATGCTGCGCGTGGTGGAAGTTTAAAGATCCGGCCCGCAGGGACGCAGGAAAAGATGAAAACGGGGGTTACAGGGGTATGAAAAAATATGTGATGGCATTGGATCAGGGAACGACCAGTTCCCGCTGCATTCTTTTTGACAGAAAAGGAAATATCTGCTCGATCGCCCAGAAGGAATTTGCGCAATATTATCCGCAGCCCGGATGGGTGGAGCACAATCCGCTGGAAATCTGGTCTTCGCAGCTGTCCGTAGCGGTGGAGGCCATGGGGCAGATCGGTGCAGATATTGAGGAGATTGCGGCAATCGGCATTACAAACCAGAGGGAAACGACGATCTGTTTTTCCGGAAAAACAGGAAAACCAGTCTATCCGGCCATCGTATGGCAGTGCAGGCGTACGGCGGATATGGTTGACCGGCTGAAGCAGGATGGTTTTGACAGGGTGATCCGGGAACGCACGGGACTGGTTCCGGACGCTTACTTTTCAGGTACAAAAATAAAGTGGATTCTGGATCATGTGGAGGGCGCCAGAGAAATGGCGCAGCAGGGAGAGCTCCTGTTCGGAACGGTGGACACCTGGCTGATCTGGAACCTGACCAAGGGAAAGGTGTTTGTGACCGACTATACCAATGCCTCACGCACGATGCTGTTTGATATTTATAAAAGGGAGTGGGATGAGGAGATCCTCGCCTATTTTGATATTCCACGGAGCATGCTGCCGGAGGTAAAGCCTTCCAGCTGTATTTACGGGCTGACAGACGAAACGGTGATCGGCGGAGAGATTCCCATTGCCGGAGCGGCGGGAGACCAGCAGGCGGCGCTTTTCGGGCAGTGCTGCTTTAACGCCGGAGAAGCGAAGAATACATATGGAACCGGCTGTTTCTTACTGATGAATACGGGAGAAAAGCCGATCGTGTCCCACAACGGCCTGCTGACGACGATAGCGGCAAGCAGGGAAGGTGAGACACGTTATGCGCTGGAGGGCAGCGTATTTGTGGCAGGTGCGGCGATTCAGTGGCTTAGGGATGAGCTGAGGATGATCAAAACTGCGCCGCAGTGTGAGGAATATGCGTCTGCGGTGGAGGATACTGCCGGCGTTTACGTCGTGCCCGCGTTCACAGGGCTGGGTGCGCCCTACTGGAATCCCTATGCCAGAGGGATTGTCACAGGACTGACCCGGGGCGCTTCCAAGGAACATTTTATCCGCGCGACTCTGGAGTCGCTGGCATACCAGACAGAAGAAGTCATCGAGGCGATGCAGAAGGATGCGGGCATGGCGCTGTCGGGCCTGCGGGTGGACGGCGGAGCTTCGGCCAACAACTTCCTCATGCAGTTTCAGGCGGACATTCTGGGCGGAAAGGTGCTGCGTCCAAAATGTATCGAGACGACGGCGATGGGTGCGGCATATCTGGCCGGGCTCGCCGTGGGCTTCTGGAAGGATGAGGATGACATACGTTCCAACTGGGCGCTGGAAAGAACCTTTGAGCCGGTGATGGCAGAATCGGGCAGGGAAGAAAGGTTAAAGGGATGGAAACGGGCCGTGCGCGCAGCGCTGGCGTGGACAGAGGATGAAAGCTGACGCCAAAATACGTGAAGATTGCTTTCGGTGTTCTTTGCGGACAGGAAAGGAAAATGACGTGGGGAAGATTTTTTATATTATGGGTAAGAGCTCTTCCGGGAAGGATACGATTTACAGGAAGCTGCTGGAAGAAAAGGAATTTGATTTCCATACGCTGATACCTTATACAACCAGGCCCATGCGCAGTCAGGAAAAGAACGGAACAGATTACTTTTTTACCGACGATGACGGGCTTGAGAAAATCCGACGGGAGGGCAGGCTGATCGAACTGCGCTCTTATCAGACCGTTTACGGAATATGGAATTATTTTACGGTGGACGATGGGCAGATAGATCTGGCAAACTGTAATTATCTGATGGTCGGTACGCTGGAATCCTACAGGGCGATGCAAAGCTATTTTGGTGAGAAAGCGCTGGCGCCGGTTTTAGTGGAGCTGGATGACGGAGTGCGGCTGCAGCGCGCGCTGGACAGGGAAAAGCTGCAGGACGAACCGAAGTATGCAGAGATGTGCAGGCGGTTTCTGGCCGATGCAGAGGATTTTTCGGAGGAAAAGATCGTGGCTGCCGGGATCCTGCGGAGATTTCAAAACAATGTGCTGGAGACCTGCCTGGAGGAGATACGGGAATATATCAGCGAAAATCTTACATAAGTGCAGAGTGGGTATGCTATGATATAAACCATGGAAATGGCACGGAGTGACAGAGAAAAGGAGGTCGGGAGAATGGCAAAATTTACGGATATTATCGGACAGGAACAGATCAGGGAGCATTTGCAGACAGCGCTTCGGCTGCGCAAAATTTCTCACGCCTATATCATCAACGGTGAACGCAGCTCCGGGAAGGAATTCATTGCGAAAACATTTGCCATGGCGCTGCAGTGCGAACGGGGAGGAGATGAGCCCTGTCAGGAATGTCATTCCTGTAAGCAGGCGCTTTCCGGCAACCATCCGGACATCATCCGGCTCGTACATGAAAAACCGAATACAATCAGTGTGGAAGACATTCGGACGCAGATCAATCAGGATATGGGAATCAAGCCCTATCAGGGCCCTTATAAAATCTATCTGATCAATGAAGGAGAGAAGATGACCGTGCAGGCGCAGAACGCGCTTTTAAAGACGCTGGAGGAGCCGCCTGAATACGGGGTGATCCTGATTCTGACCTCCAGCGTGGAATCTTTGCTTCCCACCATTTTGAGCCGCTGCGTAGTGCTCAATATGCGCCCGGTGCGGGATGATTTTGTGAAGAAATATCTGATGGAGACGCTGCAGATTCCCGATTATAAGGCGGAAGTCTGTACCGCCTTTGCGCGGGGCAATATTGGCCGGGCAAAGCTTCTTGCGTCCAGCGAGGAGTTTGACAAAGTGAAGGAAGAAGCGGTGACGCTTCTGAAATACATCAATGAAATGGAAATCTCGGAAATCGTGGCCGCGATCAAAAAGATCACGGAGTATCAGTTTGATGTTACGGATTATCTGGACATCCTTTCCATATGGTATAGAGATGTTTTGATGTTTAAAGCTATGAATGATGCAAACCACTTGATTTTCAGGGAGGAAATACAGTATATTAAAAAAGTGGCTGACAGAAGTTCCTATGAGGGAATCGAGACCGTTTTGAATGCGCTGGATAAAGCGAAGTCCAGACTGGCGGCAAATGTCAGCTTCGATCTGACAATGGAACTTCTTCTTCTGACGATTCAGGAGAATTCGTGAGCATTGCAGACAGGGAGGTTTATAGATGACAAAAGTAATTGGAGTGAGATTTCGGACCGCAGGCAAGATTTACTATTTTGACCCGCTGCAGTTTCAGGTGAAAAGAGGAGATCATGTAATCGTGGAAACGGCGCGCGGCGTGGAATACGGAACGGTCGTGGGAGAGCCCCGGGAAGTGGAGGACAGCAAGGTGGTTCAGCCGTTAAAGCCGGTGCTGCGCATCGCCACGGAGCGGGATGATGAACAGGAGGCCGGAAATAAAGTCAAAGAGAAGGAAGCATTCCGGATCTGCCAGGAAAAGATCGCGAAGCATGGTCTGGAAATGAAGCTGATCGATGCGGAGTATACATTTGACAACAATAAGGTACTGTTTTATTTCACAGCGGATGGCCGCATTGATTTCCGTGAGCTGGTGAAGGATCTGGCCAGCGTCTTCAAGACCAGAATTGAACTGCGCCAGATCGGTGTGCGCGATGAGACCAAGATTCTGGGGGGAATCGGCATCTGCGGAAGAGTGTTGTGCTGTCACAGCCATCTTTCAGAATTTATCCCCGTATCTATCAAAATGGCGAAAGAGCAGAATCTTTCCCTGAATCCTACCAAGATTTCCGGTGTCTGCGGCAGGCTGATGTGCTGTTTAAAGCATGAGGAAGAGACTTATGAGGAGCTGAACCGCAGGCTGCCCAATGTGGGGGATTTTGTGACTACGGAAGATGGGTTAAAGGGTGAGGTTTCCAGCGTGAATGTGCTGCGCCAGCTGGTGAAGGTTATTGTGGATGTGAATGATGAGAAGGAGATCCGTGAATTTCGTGCGGATCAGCTCCGCTTCAAACGCAGGCACGGGCGCGGCCGTAAGAGCGATTCGGCTGATGCAAAGGAACTGAAAGAGCTTGAAAAGCTGGAGCGGGAAGAGAAGAAGGAAGGAAAGTCGAAACTGAATGACTGAAGATAATATGCTGCGTCCCGGGGAGCGGCTGGATGACTTGCAGAGAAACGGCTACAGGATTATACAGGATCCGGGACGGTTCTGTTTCGGAATGGATGCGGTGCTTCTGGCAGGTTTCGCGGGGGACAGCATTAAAGTGGGTGCAAAGCTTCTGGATCTGGGAACAGGGACGGGCATTATTCCGATTTTGCTGGAGGCGCGCAGCCGGGCAGATCATCTGACCGGACTGGAAATTCAGCCGGAGAGCGCGGATATGGCGCGGCGAAGCGTGGCGCTGAACCATCTGGAAGATAAAATCACAATCATACAGGGCGATATCAAAGAAGCAGGTGATCTTTTTGCGGCTGCTTCTTTTGACGTTGTGACCTGCAATCCCCCTTATATGATCGGACAGCACGGACTGACCAATCCCAAAGAGCCCAAGGCGATTGCGCGGCATGAGATCTTATGCACCTTTGAGGATGTGGTTTCCCAGACGGCGAAGGTTCTTTGCCCCGGCGGAAGCTTTTACCTGGTGCACCGGCCCTTCAGGCTGGCGGAGATCATGATGACGCTCATGCGGTATAAGCTGGAGCCGAAGCGGATGCAGCTGGTATACCCCTTCGCGGACAGGGAGCCGAATATGGTTCTTTTGCAGGCAGTGCGCGGCGGAAGGTCAAGGCTGCAGGTGGAGAAGCCGCTGATTATTTATCGGGAACCGGGAGTTTATACCGATGAAATTTATGAGATATATGGATATTGACGGTTACGGTTTGGGCAGAAGGCCGGACAGCAGCCAGCGTCACGCGGAAAGGAAAAACGGTATGAAAAAGAATGGGTATCAGCTTCTGGGATGCGTCTGGCTGTGGGCAGCTGTGCTGGTATGCGGCTGTGGATCCCCCTCCCGCACCGCCGTATGGAATGAGGCGGAGAGTTATGTGGAGAAGACGGAAAACAGCGCGGAGGAAGAGAAAAGCGGCGCGGAGGAGACAGGCGGCCATGCGGAGGAGACAGGACCGGAGGAGAGCATTGTTACTGTGCCGGAGGAGACGGAGGGCAGAGAAAACAGCGCAGAGGAGCCAAATGGTTCAATAGGCGGGGAAGAGGACAGTGCAGCTGCGGCAGAAAGGCCGAAGGTAAGGGGCATTTATGTGACCGGAGCGATGGCGGGAACGGCCAATATGGATAATCTCATCGATCTGGTGGAACGGACGGAGCTGAATGCGCTGGTCATCGATATCAAGAATGACGAGGGCTATGTGGTATGCGATATGGAAGTACCCATGGTGCAGGAGATCGGTTCCGTAAAGCGTTACGTGAGGGATATGCCGGCGCTGGTGCAGAAATGCAAAGAGAAGAACATATATCTGATTGCGAGGATTGTGGCCTTTAAGGATCCGTTTTTGGCGGAGGCGAAGCCGGAATGGAGTCTTCACAATGCGGACGGCACAGTTTTTCGGGATAAAGACGGGCTGGCATGGGTGAATCCCTACGAGAAACAGGTATGGGACTATCTCGTGGAGATTGCAGAAGGCTCAATAGACCTGGGCTTTGATGAAGTGCAGTTTGATTATATCCGCTTTTCTACAGACAAAGGCATGAGCCAGCTGGATTTTGGCGCGGATGCACATAAAAAGGCGAAGGAAGATGTGATTACGGAGTTTGCCGCTTATGCTGCGCAGCGGATTCATGAAAAGGGAGCGGCGGTATCCGCCGATGTCTATGGAGTGGTGATCGATTCAAGAGTGGATCAGCAGATCGTGGGACAGAATTATATGGATCTGGCACAGCAGCTCGATTATTTAAGCCCGATGGTATATCCGTCTCATTACGGTCCCAATAATTATAATATACCAATACCGGATGCGCAGCCCTATGATACGGTGCTGGCCGCAATGCAGGCCTCTAAAAAGGTGCTGTCGGGTGTCATGAAGGCGGAAGCGGAGAATGATGCGGCGGCCCAAAATCAGGAAGCTGTGCCAGGCAGTGTTTCGGGCAATGCAGCGCCGGGCAGCGACGTATCAGGCAATGACGTATCAGGCAATGGCATCTTTGGCAATGATGCGGGAACGGAGCCTGAGACGGCGGAGGAAATGACAGCGGAAGAAATTGCAGCACTTGTGCCGGCGGATGGAGTGAAGGCGGATGTCCGGCCATGGCTTCAGGATTTTACGGCGAGCTGGGTAAAAGGGCACATCAAGTATGGGCCGGAGCAGATACGGGAGCAGATACAGGCTGTTTATGATGCAGGATATGAGGAGTGGATTCTCTGGAATGCGGCAAACCGCTACACGGAAGGCGGGTTAAGCGGTCCGGAAGGACAGCAGGGAGGCGAGTGATGGCAGGAAGTTTATATTTGTGTGCGACACCGATCGGAAATCTGCAGGACATGACGCCGCGGGTTGTGGAAGCGCTGCGGAATGCAGATCTGATTGCGGCGGAGGATACAAGAAACAGCATCAAGCTGTTGAATCATTTTGAAATTCATACGCCGCTGACGAGCTATCATGAGTATAATAAGGTGGAAAAGGCCTATACTCTCATAGAGCAGCTGCAGGCGGGGAAAAATGTGGCTTTGATCACGGATGCGGGAACGCCCGCGATTTCCGATCCCGGAGAAGTGCTGGTGAGGATGTGCCAGGAAGCGGGAATTACGGTGACAAGTCTGCCCGGTCCGGCGGCGTGCATCACGGCGCTGACGCTTTCCGGTCTGTCTACCAGGAGATTTTGTTTTGAAGGTTTTTTACCTGCGGATAAAAAGGAGAAGGCACAGGTTCTGGAGGAGTGCCGGGAGGAGACCAGAACCATGATTTTTTATGAAGCGCCGCATCATCTCAAAAGGACGCTGCAGGAGCTTTATGAAGAGCTGGGAGAGCGTAAGATTACGCTTTGCCGGGAGCTGACCAAAAGGTTTGAGAATGTGATGCCCACAACGCTTGTCGGAGCGATCGCCTGGTATGAGGAAAATGAGCCGCGCGGAGAATATGTGCTGGTGGTAGAGGGAAAAAGCAGGGAAGAAAAAAGAAAAGAAGCGCAGGCTGCATGGCAGGAGATGTCCCCGGCAGAGCATGTGAAGCTGTATGAAGACCGGGGGATGGACAAAAAGGCGGCTATGAAGCAGGCTGCAAAAGACAGGGGGATAAGCAAAAGAGATATTTATCAGATGCTTCTGGAATGAAATTTGCGGTTTGACTTGACAGGGGAAGGAAAAGCGGTATACTAAAATTAGTAATAATTACTGATTTTAAAAATAAAAGGAGGTATTGACATGGAATTATTAAAAAACAAGGTTGCCATGGTGACGGGGGGAACCAGAGGGATAGGATTCGCTGTTGTAAAGCGTTTTCTGGAGAACGGCGCATCGGTGGCCGTATGCGGTTCCAGGCAGGAAACTGTGGACAAGGCGCTGGCGAAGCTGAAGGAGGAGAATCCTGACTGGCAGGTGATCGGCATGTGTCCTGATCTGCAGAACCCGCAGGAAATGGAGCAGGCGGTAGCGCAGGTGAAGGAAGCTTTTGGAAGACTGGATATTATGGTCAACAATGCGGGAATTTCCGCGCGCGACAGATTCCTGGACTATAAGCCGGAGGATTTCAAAAAGATTATGGATCTGAATGTGAACGCTGTGTTTGTGTGCGCACAGGCAGCGGCACGGGTGATGGCAGAGCAGGGAGGAGGAGTGATCCTGAACACCAGCTCCATGGTGAGTCTCTATGGTCAGCAGGCAGGCGTCGGTTATCCGGCATCAAAGTTTGCAGTGAACGGCATTACAAAATCTCTGGCCAGAGAACTGGGCAGGAACAATATCAGGGTGAATGCGGTTGCGCCCGGCGTAACGAGAACAGATATGGTGGCAGCGCTGCCGGAAGAGATGGTTGCGCGGCTGGCGGCAACGATTCCGTTGGGACGCGTAGGAGAACCGGAGGAGGTTGCCAATGCTTTCTTATTCCTGGCGAGTGACCTGGCAAGCTATGTGACAGGGGAAGTACTTTCCGTGGATGGCGCGTGCATGAACTGATGCGGCAGCATTTCTGATGGAACTGCGGAATAAAAAGCTTGTAAAATTTACCGCAAAGAGGTTGACAACAGGTATATCAGATAATATACTTTTTTTGTCAATTCATCTTAAAAGATTTTGAAATTAAAGGAGATTATGTTATGTTAGAAAAAATCGCTGATATTATCCGGGAACAGCTCAATCTGGACGATATGGAAATTACGGAGGATACATCTTTCAAGGATGATCTTCAGGCGGATTCCCTGGATCTTTTTGAATTGGTAATGGCTTTTGAGGAAGAGTATGGCGTGGAGATTCCTTCAGAAGATCTTGAGAAGCTGGCAACGGTTGGCGATGTTGTGGAGTATATCAAAGCGCAGGATATTGACGCTTAATATATTTTAGGACAGGAAATTTTTGCGGAGGACACCCCGGCCAGGCATAATATTCCTTATTACGAATAAGAACCCCTGCTCTGTGATGCGGCATAGAGCAGGGGCCTTTTTGTTATGGAACAAAAGTTTTAGTGCAGTGTGGCATTCGATGTGTCTGCCGCCTCAGATGCGGCTGCTGCCTGCCCCAGCGTCAGGGAAACGGTCTTTTCGGTGTATTCGCCTGCATTGGGGACTTTCAGTGTGACTTCCACTGTCTCCCCGGCAGCATAGTATTGCAGGAGGTTCTGCAGTTCGGAAATATCCGTTACGGCTTTGCCGTCGAACTTCGTGATGACTTCGCCTCTGACAATGCCTGCGGCTTCTGCACCGCTGCCCTCTGTCACCTCCGCGACATAGACGCCTTCGGGAATGCCGTAAGTCTGGCTGACGGATTCGTTTACCGTGATGCCGGAAATTCCGATGCTGGACCGCTGACTTTCTGCAACCCTGGTGCGGGTCGTTTCGTTCATGAGCGTTTCAATGATGTTGGATACTCTTGAAACAGGGATTGCATAGCCCATGCCTTCCACACTGTTGCTGGCTATTTTGGCGGAATTGATGCCGATGACCTCACCTTTCATGTTGACCAGGGCACCGCCGCTGTTGCCGGGGTTGATGGCTGCATCGGTCTGAATATAGGTAGGAGTATCGTCAACATCGGTGGAGGTGTTGATCGCCTGGGAGGAACCGGACGTAAAGGAGCGGTTGGTGGCGCTCACAATGCCGGTGGTGACGGACTGTCCGTACCCCAGCGCGTTTCCGATTGCCACTACCTGTTCGCCCACCTTGAGGGAATCGGAGTCCCCGATGGAGGCAACTGCAATCTGGGACATGGTATCCTCCGAAATGCTTTCCAGCCCAATCGCGATTACGGCGAGGTCATTGTCCGGATCCGTGCCCTTCACGTTCGCTTCATATGCCTGACTGTCGATGAAGCAGGCGGAGAGAGTATCCGCGTCTTCAATCACGTGATAGTTGGTGACAATGAGCAGCTCTGAATCATTTTTCCCGATGATGATACCGGAACCGCAGCTTTCTGTTTCCTGGGCCTGTGTCTGAAATCCATAGCCGAATCTGTTGAAATAAGTCTGCACCTCCTGTACGGATTTATTTGTGATGGATACGATGGAGGGCATTACAGCAGAAGCGATATCGGTGACATCAAGGCTTCCGTTGACGGTGACATTGCCCGGTATGGAAGTGGTCTGCATCAGAGCAGATGAGTGAGAGGCGGCCGCCGCGCCGTCAGCTGCACCGGATGCTGAAGCCGTGCCGGATGCAGCAGGGGAATAGCCTGCGGCTTTGTTGACTGCCAGGAAGGTACCTGATGCTACACCGCCGAAAAGGACGGCGCTTAAGGTGATTGCGCCAATTTTCTTTGCCGCGCGGGCAGCGCGCCCGGAAGATTTGCGCTTTTTGGGAGCGCGGACAGTCGGAGCGATGTCCGGCTTAAGAATGTCGTAATGCTGTGCTGATTGTTCGCGGTTGTCAAAATTGTTATTGTTGTATTCGTACATATCTGTCACTCCTTCTTTGACTATGATCAATTTGTTTTCCTGCTAAAGAGCATTCCGGCAGGAAAGTGATGTTCTTTGTTTTCATGATCAGAGTATAGAAGGCATGTGTGACGGAAATATTATGGATTTGTGATAAAAATGTGGAAAATTAAAAAATCTGCATATCCTGGATGGAACCCGTTTCTCCGAAAATTTCCCATTCGCAGATGTTGACTGCGTGATCGCCGATCCGCTCCAGATATTTGGCAATCATCAATACGTCGATGGCTTCGTCCGCATCGGCGGCTTCCGTTTTCAGTTTATTCGCAATATCATCCTTCACCTTGTTAAAAAGGCTGTCCACGACATCGTCGGAAGAAATGACAGCGGCGGATTGCTCTTTGCTGCGCTGTAAAAATGCGCTGACCGCTTCATGCACCATTTCTTTGGCAGCCTGGATCATGGGGCGCAGATGTTGGGAATAGGTTTCCAGCTGTCTGTGATTGAGGCGCAGCATCACCTCCGCAATGTCGGAGGCATGATCGCCGATGCGCTCCACGTCCGTGACCACTTTGAGAATGGAGGAGATCATGCGCAGATCGCCGGCGATGGGCTGCTGCCTGGTGATCAGGGAGAGGCACTGAGATTCGATGTTTCGTTCCAGATTGTTGATTTTGCGGTCATCCCGGATGATTTGACGGGCCAGATCGTCATTCTTATTTTCGATGGCAAAAAAAAGATTGTTCAGAGAAGCCTCTGCCATGTTGCCCATGTCCTCCAGCGTGTCCTTCAGCTGGGTCAATTCCTGGTCATATATTTTTCTTGTAGTCATTTTTTCTCCGTTCTGCCGGATATACATCTACGGCGATAATTTCTCTTTGTGAATCTGCAGCGGTCAGCATCAGCCGAACCGCCCTGTCAGATAGTCTTCTGTCCGTTTGTCCTTCGGATGTGCAAAAATTTCCCGGGTATTTCCGAATTCCACCATATCGCCCACAAGAAAGAAGGCGAGATCATCGGAAATACGGGCTGCCTGCTGCATGTTGTGGGTGACAATGACGACAGTATATTTCTTTTTCAAATCTGCCATGAGATCCTCGATTTTCATTGTGGAGATCGGATCAAGGGCGGAGGTGGGTTCATCCATCAGCAGAATTTCAGGCTCTACTGCCAACGCGCGCGCGATGCAGAGGCGCTGCTGCTGCCCGCCGGAAAGACCGAGCGCGGATTTTTTCAGACGGTCCTTGACCTCATCGAAAATGGCTGCGTTTTGGAGGCTGGTTTCCACGATTTCATCCAGCCGGGCTTTATTTTTGATACCATGGATTCTGGGGCCGTAGGCGATGTTATCATAAATGCTCATGGGGAAAGGATTTGGCTGCTGGAATACCATGCCGGCCTTTTTGCGCAGCAGGGTCACATCAACCCCGGGATCATATATGTTTTCCCCGTCTATTTTTACCTCTCCTGTAATTTTTACGTTATCCACCAGATCATTCATCCGGTTGAGGGTCTTTAAAAAGGTGGATTTGCCGCAGCCGGAGGGCCCGATAAAGGCAGTGATTGCGCCGGCTTTCATGTCCATATTTATGTTTTTTAAGGCGTGGTTTTCTCCGTAATGCAGATCCAGCTTTCTGGTGCTGATTTTGATATTGTTCATGTTTCCTCCTGTGTCAATCCCGTTTGGATACGTCGAATTTACCCGAAAGTATTTTTGTTAAAAAGTTGATGCCCAGCACGATGATCAAAAGCACGGCAGCAATGCCAAAAGCGGCGTCGTACTGCGCTTTTGACATGCTCAGATAGAGCTGAATTGTCAGCGTGCCGCCGGATTCAAAGATCTTTTTAAAGAAGCCTGCGGCCGTTCTGGGAAGAAGAAAACCGCTTCCTGCCGTGAACAAAAGCGCAGCGGATTCGCCCACAATGCGGCCGATGGCCAGAATGATGCCGGTGATGATGCCGGGCATTGCGGAGGGCAGCAGGATGGTGCGGATCATGTACCATTTGGTCGCACCGATGCCAAGTGCGCCGCTTCGGTAGGTTGAGGGGACGGTTTTTAGGGCCTCCTGAGTATTTCGCGTTATCAGCGGCAGAACCATCAGGGTCAGAGTCAGGGCACCGGTCAGAATGGAATAACCAAGGCCGACCGCTTTGCCGAACAGAAGCCTGCTCAGCATGCCGAAGGGGCCGGAGGGGCTGCCGAAAAATACCATGCCGAACAGGCCGAAGATGATGGAAGGGATGCCGGACAGGGTTTCGGTGGTGAACTCGATTAAGCGGACCGCTTTGCCGGGTTTTGCGTATTCATTCAGATAAATCGCGCTGCCTACACCCAGCGGGGTTGCGATCAGCAGGGTGATGAGGATGATATAAAGGGTGTTGAGAATATTTCCGGCGATGCCGAAGGTTCCCCTGATCGTGCTGGGCACAGTGGTGAGAAACTGCAGGCTGATCCGGGGAATGCCGCGGATAAACACATATCCCATAATGCCGATGAGAAGCACGATGGAGAAGAGGGCCGAAATATTGATCAGGGAACTGAGAATGTGGTCCGACAGGCGGAATTTTTTCTGATAAATACTGTTAGTCATTTTTTGCACCGCCTTTCAGAATCCGGGTCAGGGTCAGGTTGATGATCATGATGAAAACAAAGAGCACAAGGCCGATGGTGAAGAGAACCTGCCTGTGAAGATCGGCTGCATAGCCCATTTCGGAGACGATGGCCGTCGTCAGAAAACGGACGGAGTTAAACGGAAGAGGAGTGTTGACGCTGCTTCCGGATACCAGGCTGATGGCCATGGCTTCGCCGATGGCTCTGCCCACGCCTAAGACTATGGCTGTCACAATGCCGGATTTGGCAGCGGGGATGAGCACCTTGAAAATGGTCTGGATTTTGGATGCGCCCATTGCCAGGGAAGCGGCCTTTAAGCTGACGGGAATGCTGCGCAGGGCGGATTCGCTGATATTGATGACTGTAGGCAGTATCATAATTGCGAGAACGATGACTGCGGAAATCAGGTTGGCGCCTCCGGTAAACTGATGTGTTTGAGAGCCTGCAAAGATTTTCTGTTCCAGCTTATACATGGCAGGGCAAAGAAGCAAAATGCCCAAAAGACCGTAAATGACGGAAGGAATGCCGGCCAGCAGTTCTATGGCGGGCTTGACCAGACGGGCGATGCTTTTCGGGGCGGTTTCCGCCAGAAAAACAGCGGTCAGAACGCCGATCGGAACGCCGAGTAGGATCGCAAGGGTGGTGCCGACAATGGAAGTCAGTATGACAAAGAGAATGCCGTAGCTGGGATCGGCGGAAGCGGGCTTCCAGACGGTTCCGAATAAAATGTCTGTGATGCCCACTTTTACCAGGGCGGGCGTGCCGTTTAAAAACATGTATACCGTGATGGATAAAACGGCGAGAACGGCGAAGAAAGCGCAGACAGTAAAAATGATCTCTGCCGTTTTTTCAACCAGCGATTTGGATTTTCTGTTTGCGATGATTGAATTCATAGAGAATTTCCCTTTCGTGTTAACCAGAAATTCAGGCCCGGGGACACCGGGCCTGAATTTCTGAAGTTTACCCTCGGGGTATAAGGGGACACACATGTCTCCCTGCACTCTGAGGGTATGTACCGGTGAGAAAGCATCGGTCAGTCTACTGTGATCAGGCCTACGGATTTAACCAGTTGTTTGCCTTCGTCAGATGCAAGGAAGTGAAACAGCTCCTGTACTTCGGGCTTCTGGGCGGAAATTTCACCGTTGGTAGCCATTACGAAGGGTCTGGAAAGCGCATAGCTGCCAGCCTTGATGTTTTCCTCTGTGGGTTCTACGCCGTCCAGCTTCACTGCGATAACGGAGTCATCGATAACATCCAGAGACACATAGCCGATCGCGCCGGGAGTGGAAGCGACCTTTGCCATCACGGCGCCGGTGGAATCCAGTTCATTTGCGTATGCACATGTGTCTTCAATTCCTAACAGCTCCTCAAACGCGCCTCTCGTGCCGGAACCGGCTTCTCTGCCGACAACGACGATAGCCTGATCTGCGCCGCCCAGCTCGCTCCAGTTCTTGGTTTCGCCCTTATAGATTGAGATCAGCTGATCCTGTGTCAGATCCGCTAGGGTATTTGCAGGATCTACAACAACTGCGATGCCGTCGATTGCTACGATATTCTCCACAGCACCGGAGGATTTTTCTTCATCCTTTAAGTTTCTGGAAGAGTTGCCGATGTCAACGCTGCCTGCCAGCACGCTTTCGATACCTGCAGAAGAACCGGTGAATTCAGCGGTGACGGTCACGCCGGGATATTTTGCCATGAAGCTTTCCGCGACTGCGTTTGCCAGTTTTTCCATGGAGGTGGAACCGGACATGCTGATGGAGCCGGAAAGGTCTGCGCTTGCTTCTGCTGCGGGAGTCTTTTCTGCCGCAGGTGTGCTTTCTGTAGGGGTATCATTGGCAGGTGCCTGTGTATCTGCCGTGTTACCGCAGCCTGTGAGAGAACCCACAACAAGGATTCCTGCTGCGATGAATGCGATCATTCTGTTTTTCATAATTTTTCTCCTCTTTTCTGATTTGCTTCAACTACAGCCGGGTATCTCCGACTGCAATATGGATGATACCCCGTTTTACAGAAGAGAAAAATCATGGTTTGGTTATGAATTCGTAAGGGTTTTGTAAAGTGAAAAAAGAATGCAGACGAAAAAGGAACATTCGCTTTTCGTCTGCCTGAAATGATTGGTGTGGTGAATTTGACGCATTAATCCGGCTGATAACCGAATTGGTAGGAGATTTCATCTGCGACTTCCTTTATTGCAGAGAGATTTTCCTGAATAAATTGATCTGTTATTCTGCCTGTCGGTCCGGTCACGCTGATGGAAGCGATGATTTGACCGGAATAATTCCGAATGGGGAGAGCTACGCATCTTGCACCGAGCTCACATTCCTCGTTATCGCAGGAATAGCCCTGAATCCTGATGAGATCAAGTTCCTTTTGAAGCTGCTCTCTGGTAACGAGCGTATGATCGGTATATTTGGTCAGCCCTTTTTGCGTGATCATTTCGTCAACGCGGTCGCTGGGAAAATCGGAAAGGATCATCTTGCCGATGCCGGTGCAGTGCATGGGAGCTTCCTTGCCGATCCTCTGTGTGGTGCGCAGAATCTGGCCGGGACCGTCGGAAACGTAAATATAGATGATGGAATAATCCTGCTCAATGGCAAGACAGACGCATTCCCGAAGCCTGGTGGAAAGCTCCTTGATGGGCTGGGAGGCAACCATGACCAGATCTGTGTTGCTGCTGACATGGCTGGCCAGGCCGCAGATCTTATAGGTCATGCGGTACTTCAGTGTTTCTTTGTCTTTATAGACATATCCGTTCTGCTCAAGAGAATTTAAAAAGCGCAGGGCAGTGCTGGAATTGAACTTCAGGCGGTGGGCGATGTCGATGAGGCGCAGAGGTTCCGTGCTGTAGGATAACAATTCCAGTATCGCCAGTACCTTATCTGTGGATTGATTGTTATTAGTGGGCGCCTGTGCTGAGTGATCCATAATTGTATCTCCGTTCTTTTGTGTTGTCGGCGGTCAAAAAGGTATGGCGCCTTTTTGTTAAGAATTGTATGCTGACAGTTAATATACATCATCATATCGAAAATGATCTGTTATTGTCAATTAAAATGAGGAAAATGTTTCCGTAAAAATAGACAAAAATTTCCCCGCGAATTCATTTAAAATACCAGTTTACAAATTTCATTTGTTGACATATAATTTTAATAAATAAAATAATATTTCAATAAATGAAACGAGAGGGCGAATGCAGATAGAAAGGAGGGGCAATGACAGTAAGGAGATGTCCTGAGTTTTTCATGAAAATACATATCAACAAACATCAAGGAGGGAAAAGATGAAAAAGAGAGTATTGGCAATGACACTGGCAGCAATGGTGGCGCTGGGATGTATGACAGGATGCGGCAGCGAAGCAGCTCCAAAGGCCGAGAACGTAAAATCCGCAGAGTCTGAGGTACAGAAGGCGGATGCGGCAGGCGAACCCGCAGCAGAGCCTGTGGAGATGGAGACGATCACGGTATGGTCGGATCAGTATCATGAGAAGGAACTTCGCGAAAAGCAGATAGCCGCGTTCAATGAGGGGGAAGGAAAAGATCTGGGCATTCAAATCGATTATAAGGTGTATGGCGACAGTTATACCGATACGCTGCGAATCGCGTCTCAGGCGGGTGAAGCGCCGGATTTGTTCCATGCGGACGGCAAATGGCTGCCGGAATTTGTGGAAAGCGAATATGTGATACCGATTGAAGACCTGCCCGGCAGTGAAAACATTCTGGAGGAGTATCGTCCGCTTTTGAGCAATCAGGCGCAGGTATTTGACGGCAAGACTTATACGCTGCCTTACAGTATGACCACATATGGCTTTATCATCAACACGGATCTGTTTGAGCAATGTGGCCTGACGGAAGCGGATTATCCCAAGACCTGGGAGGATGTGAGAAAGGTGGCGGCCATCATCACAGAGGCCAGCAATGGGAAGGCATATGGACTGGGGCTTTCCAGTACGCTTTGGACCGTAAGCTCTTTTTATACCTTCGGTGCGGGTGAAAATATAGGCCATTACGGATATGACTGGAATACAAAGCAGTTCGATTATTCGGCCTTCAATCCTTTGATTGAAACAGTGGATCAGATCGTTGCGGATGGCAGCGCATTTCCCGGATTTGAAGCATTGGATGCCGACGGTATCCGCGCGCAGTTTGCAGCAGGAAATATTGGGATGATTGGTGCGGCCAGCTTTGACTGCTCCGTTTATACCAGCAATTTCCCGGCGACCTGTAACTGGAAGGTGCTTCCGGTTCCGAGCTTTGGCAATGATCAGAAGGAGTATAAGAGATTTGGTCTTGCAACAAATCTTCTTTGCGTAGGCCCTGCGGCCAAAGCACATCCCGAAAAGGTACTGAAGGTCCTGGAATTTTTCTATGATGACGCCAATATGGCTGAAATGTACGAGAACGGCCTGTATATTCCTGTGCGAAGCGAAGCGGTTGCCCTTGCTGCAAAAGCACCTGAGATGAACGGATGGGCAGAGTTCGCGGAATTCGACGAGATTTTTGTGATGCCTCCCGTGCCGGATTCCTATGTGAGCGTGGAAGGAACCACCTACAGGGAAGCGATCACGAACATGTGGACAAATCCCGATTTGGACGATGTTGCAGCGGTGATGCAGGATGTGGATAAGAGATATAACGAGGCCCTGGAAAAGGTGGATTCTGCGATTGTTGACCTGTATGTGATTCCCGACGGAGTTTCTCCTGAGAAGGGAAAATGAGAGGAATAAGAATATTATGCAGATTATCAGAAAAGAACGGGTTCTGGAAATAGAAAAGGAAACAGAGGTGCTGGTGGTGGGCGGCGGCCCGGCGGGTATTGGGGCTGCCGTCGCAGCCGCCCGCCAGGGAAGAAAGGTTTTACTGCTGGAAAAGAGAGGCTTTCTGGGAGGCAATATCACTGCCTGCTATGTGGAGAACTGTAATTATTTTCTGACCGGAACACCGTTTCATGCGGAAGGAATTTATGCGGAGATCGAGCAGGAATGCCTTTCCAGATACGGAAATGATAATATCCGAATCAATAAGGATAAAAGCTTTGACAGCGAATATTTGAAGGTATTTCTGGATGAATTTCTGCGAAAAAACGGCGTCGAGGTGCTTCTTCATTCTTTTGTAAACGAGGTCATCATGAAGGAAGAGCGGATAGAGGCGGTAATCATTCAGACGAAAAAGGGCCCTGTTGCAGTAAAAGCGAATCTTGTCATTGATGCGACCGGAGATGGGGATGTGGCATTTTGCGCAGGAGTGCCGTTTGAACAGGGAAGGGAAAAGGACGGCCTGTGTCAGCCCGGGACGGTATCCGTGCGCCTGGCAGGGGCGAATGTGAAGGAACTGACAGAGGATGGGGATCGGCTGGGCAGGATCACAAAAGAGTTCAGGGCGGATTATCGCGCAGGGAAGGTGAATCTGCCGTGTAAGCGGCAGGACATTCCGTTTGGACGGCTGACGAGGGCCGGACAGATTTCCTATGTCAACTACCCTTGTGCATACGGTCTGGATCCGACGGATGTTGAGGACCTGACCCGGGGGGAAGTGGAATGCCGTCAGTATATCATGGATATATTCCGGTATTTGAAGGAGCACTATGCAGAGCTTAAGGATATTGAGATCACATCCATAGCGCCGGAAATCGGATTTCGTGACAGCCGTCGGATCAGAGGGCTGCACAGGCTGACAATCGAGGAGATGGAAGCGCAGGTTCATTATGCAGATACGATAGCGGTATTCCCGCGGTTTTATGATATGCTTTCGCCTGATGCTATCATGTTCGGAGACGAAACCGTGAAAGGGAGAGGATATGAGGGATATATCTATGAACCCATTAAGGATGACAGATGCTTTGAAATTCCCTATCGGAGTCTTGTTCCGGTCAATGTGTCAAACCTTCTGGTGGCAGGCAGATGCATCAGCGCAGATCATGTGGCGGAAAGCGGAACGAGGGCGGTATCGCTGTGTATGATGACCGGACAGGCGGCAGGAACAGCAGCGAGTCTGGCAGTAGAAGAAAATGTAGAAGCAGCGAAGGTGCCGATTGAAAAATTGCAGAATCTTTTAAGACAGTCCAACATTGATATTCCGGTATAAAAAGAAAAGAGGAAGGCCGGGACGTATCCATAGGAGGATTCGTTCCGGCAGAATCCGGACGGATGAGATAAGAGAGGAAGAGGCTATGAAGAAGAAAAAAATAAACGGAGATTCCCTGCAGGCCGTCATGATGCTGGCGCCCATGATGATTGGATTTTTCGTTTTTACATATGTTCCTATTGTTTATATTCTGAGATATTCTCTGTATGAATCAAACGGAATTAAAGCAGTCTGGACAGGGCTGGATAATTTTATACGGGTATTTACCAGGGATACGGCGTATTGGAAGTCTTTGGTGAATGTGTTCATTCTTGCGTTCGGAAAGCTGGCTGTTGAAATTCCCCTGTCCCTGTTCCTTGCGGTGCTGCTTAACAGAGGATTGAAGGCGACGGGATTCTTTCGGGTGGCGTTATTCTTGCCGGCGATCATCAGCACGGCGATCACGGGCCTGATTTTTTCCCTCATGTTTGGCGCGTTTAATGGGATTATCAACGGAATGCTTCAGGACATCGGACTGATTGTAAAGCCGATTAACTGGTTTGGAAAGAAGAGTACGGCCATGCTGGTTTTGGGACTGGCTTCGGTCTGGAATAATTATGGTATTAATATGATTTTCTTCCTGATGGCACTGCAAAGTGTTCCGAAGGAGCTGTATGAGTGCGCTGAAATTGATGGCGTTTCTCCGGTTAAAAAGTTTTTCTATATCACGCTGCCCATGATTGGACCGACTTTCCAGGCGGTGGTGTTAATGTCCATAGTAGCCAGCCTGAAAATGAGCGAACTGATACTGGCGTCCACGAACGGTCAGCCGGCGGGGCAGACTGAGGTGGTAATCACTTATGTGTTTAAGTATTTCTTCGGATATGACGGCAGAAAGGTTGAAGTCGGCTATGCTTCGGCCATGGCGCTTGTGACGGGCGTGATTCTGGCGATGGTATCCTTTATCTATATGAAGGTCAGCAATAATCTGGGACACAGCACAGAATGAGCCGGAGAAGCAGAAAGAGAGGTGTGCGAATGAGTCAGGAAAAAATAAAAAGAATTCTTTCCAAAGGATTGATTTATGCCATTCTGGTTATCATAACTGTATTTTCGCTGTTCCCGGTAGTGTATACAATTTTGGGATCCTTTAAGGGGAACATGGAACTGTTGGCGGAGGGAAACCGGCTTTTACCGCGGAAGTTTGTACTGGATAATTATAAGCAGGCATGGGAAATGGCCAATTTTCAGAAGTATACGCTCAATTCCGTGTTTATGTCAGGAACGATCGTGTTGGGGACGATATTTACCACTACCATTGCGGGGTATGTTTTTG
>Ga0129308_1000867_pt1 | contig 38256 bp, 45 predicted proteins | sample L827metagenome_FD_94440 | JGI IMG/M metagenome (GOLD analysis project Ga0129308, IMG submission 94440) | Ring-tailed lemur group fecal microbial communities from Wisconsin, USA - L827 metagenome | ecosystem: Host-associated > Mammals > Digestive system > Large intestine > Fecal | place: USA... | reverse complement strand
CCTCTAAAAACAGATCTGTAGCGAGAGCGGCCGCATATTTTGGCTTATATGTCAAGTGTTATATATAAATTTTTTGTTAGACCCTACTGATATTAAATTGAAGTTATTATCTAAATACCATTGGGGACAGGGATACCGCGCCCGGCATAGCCACCGGCGTCCCGAAAGTGACTTCCCCGTCTTCATCCACTGTAATCAGCGCGTAATGCACATTGCAGATATTGAATTTTACTTTATTCTTCTTATTCGGCATTTACATTTCCTCCATATCAAAAGAGCACAGAACCTCGTACAGCTTTTCGCTGTCAATCCAGGTTTCCGTCTTATTATAAAAAATCCCCGCCGCATCAAGCGCATCCTCTATTTTCTGCTCCGAAGCAAGGTCTTTGAAATCCGTGTACAGTTCCGCCCGCACCTCGCTGATCCGGTAATAGACCTTCCCGTCTGCGGAAAAGTTATCGCTCCCCGGAAGCAGGTAACAGAGGAACGGCGGATCCGGCGCCTCCCCTTCCGCGAAATGGTCATAAGCATAGGGGAAACCGGTGCTTTTCAAAATATCCAGAAGTTTATCCATCCCTCATGCTCCTTTCGATCTCTTCCTCCAGTTTCCGGATGCCTTTTTCCTCCGCCGGGGCGATGTGGGCTTTGCCCTCCACCCGGCCGCCGTTCCGCTTCGCGTGGCCGTACTCCAGCAGATGGGCCAGCTGGTAGCGGTTTTTGGAATGGACCGTCAGCGTCAGGCTGCTGGATGACTCTTTTGTCTTTTTCACTACCCAGCTTTTGGCGTACTCCCCGGTATCCTTCGGGGCGTTGGCACGGATCTCCTTCCTTACCGTCTCCCCGGCATCCCGGACCGCCTGCTTTACATCCTCCGCGGCCAGGTCCGCGTATTCCTCCAAAGTCTCCATAACAGCGTCCGCCAGTTTCCCGATCTGTACCGTCTGTCCCATGGTCACCGCCTCGCTTTCTCACACCGGAACTTCAGCGTTTTCTTCTTATAGTTCATGTGATCCACAGCCACGATGTTGTAAATCTCCCCGCCAAACAGGATGCGGAACCCGTCCACCGTCACCTCCGCCGCCCGTTTGCAGAAACGGACGGTGAAAGCAAGATCGGCTTCCGCCACCGTCAATCCGGCGGCTGCCTTTTCCTGCCCGCCTTCCCCGCTGACTGTGGCATGGCAGGTATAATAATCCTCCCAGACATTCCTTCGGTTTCCAATATCGTCCGCAACAACAGAATTTTTCTGGAAGGTCACTTTTACATTCAGCAGAGCGATCTCCATCAGAACGCCTCCTTCCTGCTGCCGAAAAGCAGCGCGCGGAGCGTCAGATTCAGGGCATGGTGGTCGGCTTCCTCCCGGTGTTCATACAAATATGCCGCGGTGAACATCACGGCTGTCTTCCCGTTCTGGACCGATGCCAGTTCTTCCTCACTGTCCGTACGCAGGATATCCATGCACTGCCGTTCTGCCGAAGCTATGATAGTTTCAATTAAAGCATCATCGTCATCATCATCCACCCGGAGATAGTTTTTCATTTCCTACAGTGTCACCATAGCCTTCACCTCCCGTCAGGCAGAGGGGCGTGAATCCGTCACACCCCTCTGAAGCTGTCCGCAGACCATCAGCTGGAAGATCCTGATTTCTGCGCCAGCACCTTCACCGCCTCGGACAGCACCAGCTTCCCATCCACTCTCTGGGAGCCAAGGAAGCCCACCTGGCCGTTGGCGGCGTACAGTTCGTTCAGCCGCTTGAAAGAACGTCCCTGCCGGTCCGCAATCCAGTAATAGCTGAAATCGCCGAAGGCAATGGTCTTCGCCCCCGCCGCGATCACCGGCATATAGGCGGAGGTCTTCACCGGCCTGCCAAGGAGGGTATCCGGCGTACCGGCCATCAGGGACGGCTGCCACAGGTACTGCCCCGTGGAATCCTTCAGCTTGCGCACCGCCTTGATGGTGGAATCGTTCAGCACCCATACCGCCTTCTTCCGGTAAGGGGATTTCAGGGAATAAAACAGGTCCATCAGTTCATCCGCCGTAATGGCTGTAGAGGAAGCTGCCGTCACCCCGGTCTCTGCCCCGCCGGTGGCTGCCAGCACACCCAAAGGCTTCCCGGAGCCGTCCCCGGTAAAGAAGGCCTCTTCCTCCTTCGCCCCGATCCTTCTTGCAAACTCCTTCGCGATATAGGATTCCAGGTCAAAGACGCTGTCGTTTAAAAGTTCCTCGGATACCTTGATCATGGTACCTACCTTATAAGCCCCGATAGATACCTGGCCGAAGGAATCATCGCTCTCCGTGTACGCCCCTTCCTCATCGATCCAGGACGCCGTCCCTTTTGTCGCCACCACCGGGATCTTCCGGTCGCCGCTGGAAGTACGGATCACATTTGCCAGCTGGCGGAACACATTTTCCTCTTCCAGGGCTTCCACCAGGGTACGCTCATACTCATCCGGCACCAGGTACCCGCCCTCGGAATCCGTCCCTTCCTCCAAAGCGTTGACCACGCCGGGAAGCGGCACCTTGGAGCGCATGGCGTTCCAGAAGTTTGTCCTGTATTCCTCCGAAGCACGGCCGGTCTTTTCCTTTCCCGCGCCGCCGGATGCCGGACGCCCGGTCAGGGGCGTATTCACCGGCTGGGACAGTTCCCTCTCAAAGGCTTCCTGCCGCTCCATCCGGGCAATCTCCTTCCCCAGATCCGTGATCTCCTGCTCCATGCGGGTATAGGCGGCGTCATCCTCCGCAGACAGCACACCTTTTTCATTCCTGTGGGAATCCAGGAAAGCCTTCGCTGCCTCCCACGCCTTCGCCCTCTTTTCTCTCAGTTCTAAAATCGTCATGGTCATGTCCTCCTTTAATTATTCAATAAATTCAACCGCTCGTAGAGGCTGTCTATGCTGCGGCCCATCGGTTCGGTTTTCGGTTTTGTCCTGCACTTTGCCGCGATCTTATCCATTAAGGAATTGACCGCGGCGGCTTCGGAATAAAGCATGGATACCGCAGGCGGCTCCATGTCATCCGGAACTTCAGAACGTTTCAGGATCCCATCGGCAAAGCCCAGTTCCACTGCTTTCCCGGCGTCCATCCAGGTCTCCGCGTCCATCATGTGGGACAGCTTCGTTCGGGACAGGCCGGTCTTGATCTCATAAGCGTTGATGATGGAATCCTTCACGCTTTCCAGCATCTCAATGGCCTTCTGCATCTCCCCGAAATCCCCCCAGGCAATGGTCGCCGGGTTATGGATCATCAGCATCCCCACCGGCGAAATCAATACCTTTGTACCCGCCATGGCGATCACGCTTGCCGCGGACGCCGCAAGCCCATCGATCTTTACCGTGACATTTCCCTTATAATCCATCAGCATGTTGTAGATCTGCGCCGCGGCCACGCAGTCCCCTCCGGGGCTGTTGATCCATACCGTGATATCGCCGCTCCCCGCCATCAGCTCCTCCTTAAAAAGAGCCGGCGTGACTTCATCGTCATACCAGCTCTCTTCCGCGATGGTTCCATTCAGGAACAGCACCCTTTCAGTCCTTTCCTCACCGGAATCCTGATCCCGGATCTTCCTGCTCTTCCAGTTCCAAAATTTCTTCATCGGATCTCTACTCCTTTTCTTGCAAAATCATCTGCCCTGCAGGCATCCCCTGCTGGCCTGTTCCAAACAGCCCGGCATCCGCAAGCTTCGTCATGTTCCCGTTGATCAGGTACAGATCCCCGCCCTGCTCCGCCGGGATCCGATCCAGGTTTTCCAGTTCCCGGATATCATTGGCGCTCATCCAGCCGTTCTGCCTTGCCGTGGCATATCCGTTCATCCGGCTCTGGTAGTCCCCTCTGAGCAGTCCGTCCACATTGAACTTGATGAAATACTTTGATTTCTCTTCCCTGGACAGCAGCGAGCGCACCATGGACTGTTCCCACCGGGACACCCAGGGATCCAGGGTATACTTCACAAATTCCAGGGATTGCTGCTCGATGTTGTTGAAGGACGATTTTTCCAGGTCCCCAATCATATGGGGCGGCACCCGGAAGATCCGGGCAATCTCATCCAGCTGGAACTTCCTGGTTTCCAGAAACTGCGCCTGCTCCGGCGAGATGGAGATGGGCGTGTACTTCATCCCTTCCTCCAGCACCGCCACCTTGTTGGCGTTCCCGCTTCCTCCGAAAGTCCTCTGCCAGCTTTCTCTCACCCGGCTGGGATCTTTAATCGTCCCCGGATGCTCCAGCACCCCGGAAGGCGCCGCGCCGTTGGCGAAAAACTTCGCCCCGTATTCCTCGCAGGCCATGGCCATACCGATGGCGTTCTTCGCCATAGCAATCGGCGAATAGCCCACCAGCCCGTCAAATCCCAGACCTGGAATATGCAGCACTTCATAAGGGGACAGCCGGACAATGGATCCCTTCATGGTCGGAGCGTCATCGGAATACAGCGTATATTCATAGTACAGCTGCCCTTTCTCATCTCGATCCACATACATCCGGTCTGCCATTAAGGGATATAAGGCAATCACTTCTCCCCTTCCATTCCGGATGATCTGGGCGTAGGCATTGCCCCACAAAAGCAGGTGCGTCATCAGCGTCTCCCGGAACACGAAGGACGTCATCTCCGAGTTCGGCTCGTCATGGAGCAAAAAATAAAGCGGATGGTCCACCGCCTTCTCTTTCCCGCCGTCATCCGTATACCGGTAAAACTGCAGGGGCAGGCTGGCCACCGCCTCCGACAGGATCCTCACGCAGGAATACACCGCCGTCATCTGCATGGCTGTCCGTTCATTCACACGTTTTCCGGAAGTTGAATTTCCAAGGAAAAAGCTGTAGCTGCTGCCGGAAGTCCGGTTCTCCGGCTTGTCCCGGCTCCGAAATAATCCTGATAAGATACCCATAATGCTATGAACCTCCTTAAAAACAGACATTAAAAAAGCATCTACTGTTTTTCAGAAGATGCTTTCATTATAAAAATCTTATTTTCTTTTTTTCCAAATAATTCCTTGCGAAGTTTCTTCTATATTAAACCCTTGCTCCTTAATCAGTTTGACAAATTGCATCATTCGGTCAGTAGGTTGTTTGCCTTTCATATACATGTGATTAATAAAATCAATAAGTTCATGTGCTTCAGAAGCCGACAGTTTTTCTTCATTTGCGATCATCATTTCATATCGATGTGTGGCTTCTTCTAAATCATGATACAAATGCAAATATATCATGGCTGCATATTTATGAGCACTTCTCACTCCCCTATTTGAGGCTTCAATAAGAAATCGTGACATTTGTTCTTTGTTTTCATCAGATAAACAGGATTTATCATTGTATGACTGAAAAATCCTAAAAAAAGTATCATCTTGATTGTCACTCGAAATAATAAGCTGTATATCTTTTTTTATTTGAAACATTTCAATACAGTCATTATAAATTTCAAGTTTCAAATTTTCAATATCCTTGCTATATTCCATTACAAACTGAGAACGTTGTTCATCTGGTATTTCAATCTCATTAAGATCAATGGTATGTAATAAACCCTGCAGATCTCTCAGTGATATTAACGCACGCAAATACAATTCTTCCTCTGGTTCATTTTCAGATGAGTGATTTGTTTCATGCCTGTCTTCTTTTACGTAAGATAATGCCTTGCTCGTTATTTTGGAAACTTTTGCAATTTGAGGGCAAAAGCAAAGAATATTTACAATAAAAGGAACATCCATATCATCAATAGAATAATTCTCAATTCCTTTTTTACGCATAATTTTATGCTGTTCCATATAGTTAACTTTATATGGACCTTTAATTTTTTCCTGTGTAAATCTATATAGTTCCTGACGCCAATCCTCGCATACAATCAATTTCAAAAAGTTCTGACATATATGGCACCTCAGTTCAACAACATCAGCCATTCTATTTCTGATTTTCATATTCTCGCTCCTTTGAAAACTAATAGAAAAGGCACATAATCGAATGACTATGTGCCCTGATGCCGGTATTCAATCCTTGTTGGCAGAAATTTCTGCCAATCTGATTTCCTTGTAAGCAACAGCACAAGTTGATGCAAAAGCAATCAGAGCCAGGACAACTTTGCAAGTATTATCACTCACTGTGCTACCTCCTTTCCGAGCCTTAGCCCAAAAAATAAATAGGTAGAACAATTTCATCCGGCATCGTCTAAATTATATCAAAAAAGCATTTAAAAATCCATGTTTTAAATAAACAGCAGCCCTCTGGTATCGTAAACAGATTCCCTTGTATCATTCCCGCACCGGATCGCCCGGTCCAGACCCATGATCGCCGCGATCGCTCCATCGATCTTCTCCGTGGACTTCTCCTTATCCGCCTTGATGTTCCCCGCCGGATCGGTACGGATGAAGATGTTGTCCATCATCCACCGCAGCACCGGATGCCCGCCGTGGGCAATCCTCCGCTCCAATGTCAGCTTCATCAGCTCCTTGGTGGGCGGCGACATATCCTTAAAGCCCTGGCCGAAGGGAACCACCGTGAATCCCATCCCTTCCAGGTTCTGGACCATCTGTACGGCGCCCCACCGGTCAAAAGCGATCTCCCGGATGTTGAACCGTTCCCCCAGGCGTTCGATGAATTTCTCAATATAGCCGTAATGCACCACATTCCCCTCCGTGGTCTGCAGGAAGCCCTGCCGCTCCCACACATCATAGGGGACATGATCCCTGCGCACCCGCAAGTCCAGCGTCTCTTCCGGGATCCAGAAATACGGGAGCAGCTGGAACTTATCTTCCTCATCCAGGGGCGGGAACACCAGGACAAACGCCGTGATGTCCGTAGTGGAGGAAAGATCCAGACCGCCGTAGCAGACACGCCCTTCCAGTTCCTCTTCATTGACCGCGAAAGCGCACTGATCCCATTTCTCCATCGGCATCCAGCGCACCGCCTGTTTCACCCACTGGTTCAGCCGCAGCTGCCGGAAGGAATTTTCCTCTCCCGGATTCTGCTTCGCCGACTCGCAGGCTGCTTTCACCTTGTCCATCCCCACCGTGATGTCCAGGGATGGATTGGCCTTCTTCCATATCTTCGGGTCAGTCCAGTCGTCACTCTCATCTGCCCCGTAGATCACCGGGTAAAAGGTCGGATCGATCTTCCGGCCTTCCAGGATATCCTTTGCTTTCTGGTGCGTCTCATAGCAGATGGAGTTGGTATCCGTTCCCGCTGTGGTGATATAAAAGAACAGGGGCTGCATCCTGGCGTCACCGCTTCCTTTTGTCATGACATCAAACAGTCTCCTGTCCGGAGCCGCATGCAGTTCATCATAGACCACCCCATGGATGTTGAAGCCATGCTTGGAATAGGCTTCCGAACTGAGTACCTGATAAAAGGAGTTGGTCGGCAGGTAGATGATCCGCTTCTGGGATGCCAGGATCTTCACCCGCTTGGAAAGCGCCGGACACATCCGTACCATATCCGCCGCGACATCAAACACAATCGCCGCCTGCTGCCGGTCCGAAGCGCAGCCATACACCTCTGCACGCTCCTCCCCGTCCCCGCAGGTCAGCAGCAGAGCCACTGCCGCTGCCAGTTCTGATTTCCCCTGCTTTTTGGGGATCTCAATATATGCCTGGTTGAACTGCCGGTATCCATTCTCTTTGATTGTCCCAAACAGATCCCGGACGATCTGCTCCTGCCAGTCAATCAGTTCAAACTTTTTCCCTGCCCATTTTCCTTTTGTATGGCACAGGCTCTCAATAAACGCCACCGCGTAGTCCGCAGCCTTTTTGTCATAATGGGAACCCTTCGCCATGAACCTGGTCTGCTTATACTTCTTCAGTTTTCTCACGGCTGTATCATCCCCCTTACACATATTTCAGCCACTGCCTGTATACTTCACTGGCAATGTTCGCCATCATCACCGGCGGCACGCTCATCCCGCAGACATAATTGACTTCCTGATCCATGAAATCATAATCTTCCGGAAATGTCTGTGTCGCCACATAATCATGGACAGAATATTTTTCCCCGTCACAGAACCTGGTTACAATCGCGCAGGCGGTATTGGTCGGCGCCACCCGGCAGTCTTCCACAATGGCATTGTTGAACATGGACAGTTTTCCGCGTTCCCTAAGAGAGATATCCGCGAAACAAGTATCCCCTTTCTTCCTTTTTGCCACCAGCTCCGTCATCAGGGCTTTCTGGTAGGGAATCCCGTGTTCGCTCCGCACTTCCCCGAAGCGGATCGGCTTCTCATGGAAATCCAGCTTCAGTTTCGGCAGATCCAGGTCATTGCGATGGGCAATAAAAAAGACACGTCTCCTCCTCTGCGGAACCCCCATGGTATGGGCGTCCAGCAGGAAGATCTGTGTCACATAGCCCGCCGCTTTAAAGGCTTTCAGCAGTTCATTCACATAGCCCCTGGCGTTGCCTTTCAGCAGGCCGGAAACATTTTCCGCGATCACTGCCTTGGGCTTTAAAATCTCCGCTGTCCGGATGAAATGCAGGAACAGATCATCCAGCCGCTGTTTCTTCTGCCCTTCCCGGAATGCCTTTTCCTTTCCCCATGCCTTCTCCCTATCCCCAGCGGTGGAGAATACAGAGCAGGGCGGCGACCCGTCCAGGATATCCAGATGTCTTAATTCTTCCGGGTAAACCTGCAGCTGATTGAAATCACGGATATCCATCAGATACGGATATTTCGGATGATGGTTCCGTCTGTACAGCTTCATCATCTCCGGGTCAATCTCGCAGTTTCCCAGCACCGTATACCCGGCAAGCTTATATCCCATGGAAGAGCCTCCGCCGCAGGAGAAACAGCTGAATACTGTTTTTCCGTTCTTTGGAACGTCCTTCAGGTCATCCAGCCGCCATTTCCATGGGAACCTGTGGTCAGTTGAATTTAAAGCCGCATCTCGGACATTCGTGCGCGAATTCCTCATCCCCAAACTCCCCCTCGTCATACTCCTTATTGCTTCCCGTATCGTCCAGGTCCTCCCGAACCGCGAACAGGTCTGTCACCTCATCCTCGCGGAAGCCGGTCAGGGATACGTCAAAGTCCTCTCCCTGCAGGCTTTCAATCTCGATCCTCAGAAGTTCCTCGTCCCATCCGGCGTCCATAGCCATACGGTTGTCCGCCAGGATATACGCTTTCTTCTGGGCTTCGGTCAGATGGTCTGCCAGCACGCATGGAACTTTTTCCATCCCTTCCTCCTGCGCCGCCAGCACACGCCCATGCCCTGCGATAATCCCGCAGTCCCCATCAATGATTACCGGATTAAGGAACCCGAATTCCCGGATCGATGCCCGCAGCTTCGCGATCTGCGCCGGGGAATGGGTCCTTGCGTTGTTGATATACGGCACCAGCTTCGCGGTCTCTACCATCCGCATTTTATGTTCCATCTCACATTCCTCCATTTCTTGCCCGGAGCAGCAGTTCCATCACATCATCCTGTGGCGTAGACCCCTGCCACTCCACTGAGCAGTTCTCCTTCACCACCTGGTAGATCTGATACCAGATCTGGTTGACCTGCTTCATATACTGCTGGGACATGGAAACATACGGGGAAGCGATGGCGTTCCCGGTTGTTGGATGTTTTGCAAGGAATCCATACTCTGAAATACATTCCTCGCATTGGACCCACCGGGATACGGACACCGCGTACTGCTCCACCAGCTGGATATTGACCAGCCGGTCACATCCCCGCTCCCTCAGCCATTTCCATGTCTCTTCATACACCTCCGCCGCGCAGAAATTCTTTCCGCTTTTCTGCTTTGCTTTCAGGTAATCCTTCACCGGCGGCATTTCCTCCCCGGACATCTCCGAAGGCTCCGGCAGGTCCAGGACCAATGCCGTGCCGCCGTCATTGATCCGGTCTGTCAGCGATTTCTTTTTCCTTCCGGCGCCGACCCTTGCGCCGCCCCGGCCTGTCCCATCCCTGGCCATGGCCTTCACCTCTTCCCTTTCCGGGGGCAATACCCCCTTTGATTTCCATTTTTTGTACACGACACCCCCGCACCGTTCCCCAAAAGAAAAGGCACAGAGATTTTGACCGCCCCTCCCCGGCTGAACTTTCACCGGTTATGCCAGCGGTCTCCATTCTCCGCATGGATCTTCGCATGGCAGGACCGGCACAGGGCGATCAGGTTGCTCCGCTCATGGGTGCCGCCTTGAGACAGCGGCAGCTTATGGTGGATCTCCTCGGTCTTCACATACCGTCCTTCCTTCAGGCACTGCTCACACAGCGGATGCTCCGACGCGTACTTATCGCGGATCCGTTTCCATGCCCGCCCGTATCTGCGGCGTACAGCAGGATCCCTGCCGTACTTCTCGTAGCGGCGGTTCTCTTCTTTCTGATGTTCTTCACAGAATCTCCCTTCCGTCAGGTTCGGGCATCCCGGCCAGGAACATGGCCGTTTCGGTTTCCTCGGCGATACTCCCACCTCCTTCGGGCATAAAGAAAGCCCTAGGGAATCGCTTCCTCAAGGCTCTCTCTTTTTATTTTCCGCATCTTAACAGTATCATACTTCCATACTGCATATCTATAGCATTTACTGCCAACTTTCAGGGATCACGATTTTTTTCAGCGTCTCATCGTGGAGCCGGAACACTTTCCTCATGCTCATGTTCAGCGTTGTGGCGATCTGCTCCCATTTCACCATCCGCAGGTACCTCTCTTCCAAAATGATCTGGCATTCCGGGTCTTCCACCTGCTTGATGCATCGGCAGATCACCTGTTTCAAATTCAGAAGTTCATTAGCATCCTCCTGGATCTCCCTCTGCAGATCCAGGATTTTCACAATGATATCCTCTGTTTTATGAATATTCCGGTTCGGGCTGCCAGGCATATCACTCATAGTCGAGGTTGCCTTTATCGCCAATTCATTCAAAGAAGCTACCTGCTCCAGCTTACTGTTGATCCGCTCATCCACATAATATGCCTTCATCAGAAAATCCTTTACCGCTGTCTGCTGCTTATCCATAAGCCACCTCCGATTGAAATCTGTAAATAGTTCCCCTCGGATTGCCTCCTGTGATTGCCTCTGTTTGTCAGATATTTTCCTGAAGTTTACGGATTAGGAATTCCCCATCCACATTTGTCAGGCGCTGATACCAGCCGGAACGGAAAAATCTCTCAACCTGCAAAGTCTCATCCAATGCTTCCCGGTTCGCGGGATTCTTTTTGACCCGTTTCAAAAGCCGCCGGTAATCCTCCGCCGCCTGCGCGATGACCGCGTTCGCAAGGTTTTCATAAGGATCCCCTGTCTGTTTATTGACGATCGCCATGCCCCATCACCTCCGCTTTCACGGCATCGATCAACGCCTTTTGTGTGTGGTCTTTTGTTTCCAGCACGCGCATGATCTGTTCATCAATAGTCTTCGCCGCAAGGATGTGGATCACGGACACCGTCTCCTTCTGTCCCTGCCGCCAAAACCTCGCTACCGTCTGCTGGTACAGTTCCAGGCTCCATGTAAGCCCGAACCACACCAAGATATTCCCGCCGCTCTGAAGGTTCAGGCCATGTCCGGCGGATGCCGGATGGATCAGCCCCACAGGGATTTCTCTCTGGTTCCACCGCCGGATATACCGCTCCTGATCCAGTCTGGCGAAGCCGACCTTAAGTCCGGAAAGCCTTTCCTGGATCCGTTCCAGGTCACGCTGGTACCAATAGGCCGCAAGAATCGGTTTCCCATTCGCCGCCTCAATGATATCCTCCAGGGCATCCAGCTTCCGGTCATGGATCTTCTCATAATCGCCGTCATCAGAATATACCGCCCCGTTTGCCATCTGGGACAGCTTCCCAGACAAAGCCGCCGCGTTCGCGGCTGTCACTTCCCCTTCCGGCAGCTGTAAAAGAAGATCCCGTTTCATCCGCTCATATTTTACAAGTTCCGGTTCATCCAGCCGTACCATATATCTGGAATTCACCAGTTCCGGTATCTTCAAATGATCAGCTGATTTCATGGAAATCGTGATATCAGAGATCCTGTCATAGATCGCTTCTTTCGCCCCCGGAAGGAGTTTATAGCTGTATACGACATGCCCGTTCGTCTTATCCGGCATGAAATACCGGCTCCGGTACTGCCCGATAAACCTTCCCAGCCTCTGCCCCATATCCAGAAGCTTATATTCCGCGAACAGGTCCATCAGCCCGTTGGAAGAAGGCGTCCCGGTCAGGCCCACGATCCGTTTCACCTTCGGCCGCACCTTCATCAGCGCTTTGAACCGCTTCGCCTGCCAGTTCTTAAAAGACGACAGCTCATCCACCACTACCATGTCATAATCAAACGGCAGTCCGCTCTTTTCCACCAGCCACTGGACATTTTCCCGGTTGATCAGGTAAAGATCTGCCCTTGCTTCCAATGCCGCCGTCCGTTCTGTCTCCGTCCCCACCGCCACACTGTAGTGGAGATCCGATGTATGGTCCCATTTTTTGATCTCATCCGGCCAACTTATTTTTGCCACCCGGATCGGCGCGATCACAAGCACCTTATGGATTTCAAAGCGGTCAAACATCAAATCATAGATCGCCGTCAGCGTGATGGATGTCTTCCCAAGCCCGCATTCCAAGAACACCGCCGCCGTCTCATGCTCCTTGATATATTCCGATGCGTAAACCTGGTAGTCATGCGGTTCGTATTTCATCAATAATCCCTCCAATCTGCCCTGGGTCATCCAGCACATACACCCGGTACCCCAAAGACCGCAGCAACTTATGCCTGGACTCCTGCAATGGCCTTGCTTTCTTCCCCGGAGCCTTTACTTCCACAAAGCCCATCCTCCCGCCCGGCAAAAGCACGATCCTGTCCGGCAGACCATCAAATCCAGGCGCCGTCCATTTCGGGCAGATCCCGCCTGCTGCCCTCACCGCTTTTACCAGCTTCTGCTCCACTGTTTTCTCTCTCATGCTTCCTCCTCTCCCGAAACAACTGAACCAAAAATTCCTTACGCGCGTATATACATGCGCTTCACACGTCTGCTTTCTATCAAAAACACTATTTATTTGTTCTATAAAGAAAAAGTTGTTTCGTTGTTTCATATCTACTCCAAACCCTGCATGTTTCCATGCTTTTTCACTGAACAACCCGTTAGGAACGGAACAAGAAGCTTTTCTGTCCGACAGGTTGTTCACTAAAATCATTTCTCTCTTTTATAGATTCTCTGCCTACCATAGATGGGAAGAATCTTTGCCTTCCCGGTTTTGCTCCAACCGGCGATTCTCTCCATAATAGCGGAAATAGCGTAGCTGTCCGATGGCTTCATATCCTCTTTCGCCTTTCCGAAGCATTCGCACCAGATCTCCATGTTGGAGACTTCCATCCGGCGGACGATGCCGTCCGGCCGCATCGGGTCATCTGCGTCCCGGACATAGTCGCGCCGCTTATAGACATCCATAGAGTCCCAGATGTCCGGCAGGAGCATATCCAGGTATTCCTGCACCAGCCCTTCCCGGTCATCCCGTTCCATCGCCGCCCGCTGCTCTTCTTTGGCATAGGCCTCCAGTTCCGGCGGAAGATACAGCTTCTCCCCGGCTTTGGCATATACCATGACCTCCGCCCAGACCTGCTTCACCGTATCCGCATCCATATCCCAGGGCTTGTACCTCCCGTTTCCCGGTACTTTCACATTCCAGTAACGCCTGTTGCCGGTAATGTCCCTGAGATACCCGTTCTGGCTGTTGGTGGTGCCGAAAAATACGCACTGCCTCGGATGGGGCGTTACCCTTCTCCCGAAGCTTGCCCGGTACTTGTCATCCTGCCTGGAAATAAAGGCTTTCACTTTATCCAGATCCGCTTTCCGCATCCCGGCAAGCTCCCCGATTTCCATGATCCAGTAACCCTGCAGCTTCTCCGCCGCCGTCTTGTCATTCATATCCGACAGGTTCAGGCTGTCCGAATACCACTCGCCGCCAAGCTTCGCGATCAGCGTGCTCTTCCCGATCCCCTGGTCCCCGTTTAAGACGATCATGCTGTCAAACTTGATCCCCGGATGGTACACCCGGGCATACGCCGCGCACAGCTCCTTCCTCGTGACCGCCCGTACATATGGAGTGTCCTCCGCCCCAAGATAATCAATCAGCAGCGTATCCGCGCGTTCCACCCCGTCCCAGTCAGGAAGCGTCTCAAAGAATTCCCGGATCGGATGGTAGGAACGGTCATCCACGGCCTTCGTAACGGCGATATCATAATTTCTGGCGGAAAACGTCCCGTATGCCGCGTCCACATAGCAGATCAGCTGGGCGTCATCCGCGTCCCGCCAGAACTTGGCCGGATGCGGCCAGGGAACTTTTCCCCGGATCTCCATGCCGTCCGCCAGCTGGTTGAACACAATCCCTTTCAGGTTCTCGTCATTTTCCAGGATCAGCATAAGGTTGTGCAGGTTATTCTTAAGTTCCATACTCTTCTTTTCATACTGCAGCTGCTTCTTCCAGGCGTCCGGATCCGCTTCATCAAAATCCTCCGCTGCCGCCTGCCGCTTTTCCTCAAAGATCCGAAGCTTCACCCGCTCATCCGCCGCGGCGAATTCAGCCATGGCGTTATAGGACTTTTTCGGGTCGTCATCCGGGAACTTATGAACTCTTACTGCATCAAAAGCGTTCAGCAGCTGCCCGCAGGCCGGATCCGTCGCATGGAAGCTGTAGGAAAACTTCTCGTCAATGATAATAACGCCGGCGGAACTGTCTGCCGGGATATAGTCATACCTTCCTTCCATCGCCGACGGCGCATAAACATCCGGCAGGAACTTTTCGATCGCTTCCCGGATCGGGTAAGTACGGCAGAACGCCCCCACCGCGCCGGTCTTTGCAAGCGGGTCCGCCTGCTGTTTCGCGGCCTTTTTCACCGCTTCCGATTCCCTGGACGATACCGGCCAGGTGGAAACATCCCGCCAGTCGTCGTACATCCCCAGGTAAGCGTCCGGATCCAGGATGTCACCGTCCATGACCCGATAGACATACTCCCCGTTGCGTGACGTGGAAGGCCAGTACATCAGCCGGTGCGGCTGGTACGTGGTATCATCAAACAGATCCATCCCGATCTCCTGCGCCACCTTGCGGGCAAGGGCAGGGTATTTCTCCTCGGACACATCCCGTTTCAGCGGGAAGATCAGCCGCAGACGGGGCGCCTCCGGCGTATGCTTATGTGTCGAGTAGACACACAGTTCATGGGAATTGAACAGAGAAAGCTCATCCAGAATGTCCGGCGTCCCGTGGTCCATGTCCAGCGTCAGCATGGATCGGCACAGAACCGTCCCGGTCTTTCTCCTGCCGCCCCGCAGGTGTCCGCCCACAAAGCCGCCCACATCCTTGACGGCGTCCTGCTGGGGCTTTGTCATCTTCCGGTATTCCTCCACCGTTTCCGTAGTAGTCTGCGTGGTGCTCACCCTCCTGCAGAAGTCATCCCAGGAGATCTCATTGTTCTTCCATCTCTTCTCCATACGGGAATTCCCATACGCGATCTTCATCCTGCCATCCCCTCCTTCTCCCGCAGATCCTCGGTAAAATACCGGATCTTCTTGCGCAGTTTCCTGGCCTTTTCAATCTCAGCGGCCATGCCTTCAGAGACGGTATCCCCGAACACCCAGACCTCTTCGCATTTCCCCATGAACACAATGCCCATCTTAAGCCCCAGCCACCGTTCCGTTTCCTCATCCAGGTACTGCGGGCAGAGCAGGTGCGGTGCGATCGGGATGCAGTGTCTCTCCACCGCGAACCTGGAAAATGCCCTTGCCCGGAACGTGTTCTTCTCCACGTCTCCTGCGTAAGGCGAACAGATATAGACCAACGGGCGGTACGCGGCTGCCGCCCTGGCCGCCCGCTCTTCCGCCTCGATCCTGGTCAGCGCCTCATATACCACGGGATCGTAATACCCCTCGCTGTTATACTTGCTGATCCCCATGCTCAGTTCCCCCTTTCGATCAGCGGAAGGATCCCATCCGCCTTCAGAAGATCATAAATGAAAAGCCTTCCTTTCTGCGTCCAGTAGGTATGCACCTTGGTATGCGCTGTCCCGTCATGCGCCGGATAAGCATGCGTCTTCGTGCTGGTGTAGCCGCACCCGGCATATTTCTGGTACAAAAGCCAGATCTTTCCGCCCTGTTTATACTGCACGCCTTTCTCATGCAGGTACTGGTTCATCCGCTTCGCGCTCCATCCATAATCTTTCGCGAATTCCGATACCGCCAGCAGGCTGGGGCTGTTCAGGACCACATCGTAATAACTCGCCTTCGGCCGCATCTCCGCAAGCTGCTGCTTCTGCACGGCAGTCTCCTGTTCCAGCGCCATCCTCCTTATCCGCTCGGCCTTAAACGCCTGCAGTGCCTCGATCAGGGCGTCCGTGTTGTTCACAATGTCATCCAGCGCAAATACTCCGTGCCTTCGGATCGCCGGAAGGACTTCCGATGTCACCCATCTCTTGAAGCGTTTTGCGGACGGAAGTTTGCTGGACAGGATCAGGCTGTAAAGGCCGGATTCGTTGATAAACACCGGCGTCTGCTCCCTTCCGATGGAGTCGCGGATCGCTACCCCATCCATTCTGTCCTCTTCATCCACATGCTTCGCCAGAGCGTCCCTGGTATTGGCGTAACCAAGAATCTCCGCTACATCCTTCCCGACAAAATACGGCTCGCCATTGAATGTGATACTGCGGACCGAGCCGAACTCCGCATTGCTGAATACCTGTAACTCACTCATGAATTACCCTCCTTAGTAAGAATTATTGAGTTTGTTTTCTCAAGTCACAGGCAATAAAAAAGAGAGGATTTTTACCCTCTCTCAAAAAAAAGAATCCGTTTAGCTATCTGCCAAACGGACTTTATACTTTTTAATCGATCTAATTATGTATGTTTTAAGCGGGATCTACATACGCATGTACTATTATCCCCATGATCATCATCATACCAAAGCACATTAAAGACTCTGCCTGTCATATACCCATATAATCTATGGCTACCCGTTACGCGCAATGATATTAATGATTCTGCTTCTATATATTTTGAAGCTAACCTGTCTTGTGCAACCTTATTCAATTCGCTCAAATCCAAGGAGTGATTTTGCTTTTTATCTCGAACCAATATTTCGCTCCATGTTTGACTCTCTAATGATTTTAATCTTGGAAGAATCTCTGTCCAAAATAAACTTCCCATATGATCCTCTGAGAATGCCCACATCTCCTGATCAGAATTTGCAAAAGACCATGCAGGATTTTCTGAATAGTATCGCTCAGGATTTCCACCCTGAGCGATAAACTTTCCTTTCGGAGTTTCTTTTTGCTTTATCTCTTTTTTTCGTTTAGAGCCCGCCATAATACAACGCCATACTTTCTTTCGTAATCACATTACTGCATCCGGCACCTAACGGAACTCCTTTTCTCGCTTTAATCCAAGGATCTTCCATGTGTGTCAGCTGACTGAGCCACTGGGCATCGTGGCTACCATAGTGCTCTAATACTTTATCGATAGTATCTTTTTGATCTGCAGATAAATCTCCATCCCCACCAGTTTCATCGCTCGCACTTACTGAATACTTACCCTTGGTTTTGAAAAACAAATCAGGACATACCGGCCCATTAGCCCAAGCCTGAAAGTCTTCTTCAAATAAAGGAGAATCATCCCAAACAAGAGACCATGCCTGAGAATAATAGCATAACTTTTGAAGTTTCATAGTTGACATAGATCCAGATTGTTCCAAAATATATTTTGCTGTATCAAAAACATTTGCCATTTTTTCATCCTCCTTTCTCCATCTATAATATAACACCAATTAGAGATTGTGACCAGTCTGCAAATTGTGAATTTTTTATGATGGATATTCATATAAATTTTATTATATGTACAGTCTTAATCCTTTTTATAAAACTGTGTTTCGTAGCCATCGACTCTTAAAACCAGCCCTTCCGCCCAGGGCGGCGTCCTTCCCATCTGCTCACAGATCGCTTCCAGGGAAGTGTCCTTCCGGCATTCGATGATCAGCTCATCATGCACGTGAGCGCAGATCCGGCAGTGTGACAGTGTCCGCATGGCATAACAAAGGATATCCCTGGATATGGCCTGCACAATATTCTCCACAAATTTCGGGCCGTAGCTCTCGATCCGCTCCCACTTCTTCGTCCCGCCCACGCCTTCATAGGTCACGGATTCCCCGCCGAAGCGGTTCTCACCAATCCTCGGCTTCACGTAGGAAATCCTTCTCCCGGAAGGCAGGGTAATGAACAGCATCCCGCTGCGGCACTCAAAACGGATCCCCCGAAGGACAGACGGTTCCCGCTGCTTCACCGCTTTCTTTACCGCCCGGTCCACATCCCACCAGAACCGGACAATGTTGGGGTTCGCGGTCCGCCAGGAATCCACCAGCGGCTGAAGTTCTTCCTCTGTCAGTCCCATCTCAATAGCTCCCATGGATTTCAGTGCGCCGACAGACCCGCCATATCCCAAAGCCAATTCCGCGATCTTCCCTTTCTGCCGCAGTTCCGCGTTCCGTCCATGCTTTTCCACCGGTACCCCGAACATCGCCGATGCCGAAGCGCAGTAAATATCGCCGTTCTTCACAAATACGTCCATCCTCCACCGCTCCCCGGCAAGCCAGGACAAAACCCTCGCCTCGATGGATGAAAAGTCCGCCACGCAGAACTTCTTTCCTCCCGCAGCGACAAAAGCCGTCCGGATCAATTCCGACAATACGTTCGGCACGGAATCATACAGCATGGACAGGGCTTCATAATCCCCATTTTCGACAAGGCCTCTCGCCTGTTCCAGATCCTCCATATGATTCTGCGGAAGGTTCTGCAGCTGGATGATCCTCCCGGCCCATCTGCCGCTCCGGTTAGCCCCATAAAACTGAAACATTCCCCTCGCCCTGCCGTCCCTGCAGACAGCGTTCCGCATGGCCTGATACTTCTTTACGGAAGACTTTGCCAGCTGCAGACGGAGCTTCAGTGCTTCCGCGGCTTCTTCATCTATATCCCTATCCGCGATCATCTTTGCCGCGTCCTTCTTCCCCAGTGTTTCCGTCTCCACGCCCCGCCCGGACAGCCACTGCTTCATCTGCGCCACACTGTTAGGATTTTCCAGCCCGGTGATCTTCTTCATGGCATCCAACAGCCGATCTTTTGAGATGCCGTCCAACCGGATCGCGTTCTCCGCAAAATCCATATCCAGCAGGATCCCCCTGTCATTGATCTCCTGGTCCAGCCAGAACTCTTCCCAGACAAAATCCGGCACCGGGAAATTCCGCAGTTTCTCCTGGATGGACATCTCTGCCTCTACATCCCTCTGGTTATAGGACTTGAAACGCTTCCATTTCTCCCTGTCATGTTCCGGGAGGTTCCTGGTTCTCCCCCCATTGGCCTTCGTTGCTTTGCACGGCACGCAGAAATACCGGATCAGGTCTTTCCCTTCTTTCAGCTTCTGCTCTTCCAGCCCCAGCACTGCGCCAACACCGGCAAGGGATAGGGGCAGCCCCATATAGGCGGACCAAACCATGGAACATTTCCATCCCCGCGGATCCAGATAATCGCCAACCGTATCTCCCGGCACACTGTAAGAGGAAAAGTATTCCGGATGGTTCCTTCTCAGCCATTTCGACAGGCAGACACGTTCAAAATTGCTGTTGAACGCCCATTTCGTCACGGTTTCATCGGACAGGGCGGCCAGCACTTCCTCCGGCAGCGTCTCCCCGGACGCCAGGTCAGCCACCCGGACTGCGCCGCCATCCACCGCGTAGCCAAAAAGCAGGATGTCAAAATCCGGATGCTGCACATACTTGTACACGCCGCATTTACCCAGGTCATTCTCAGAATATGTTTCAATATCAATACTGATCGTCTCCATCTTTCCTCCAATCTGGAAGAAGGCGCCGGCCATTTCTGACCGGCACCCGTCTTCCCAAATATGATCATCCTGTTCTTAGGAAAGGAAATCTTCCTCATCCGCTTCCGCGAAATCATCCTCCGCCCTGCTCTTGCCGCCAAGTGGTTCGCCGTCCCGGATCTTCTGCAGATTGTTCAGGCCGCAGGCAATCCCCTTATTCCCGTTGCTGTTGAAAGCGTAGAAATTGATGCTCGCCCTGCCGTACACCCCAGAATACACCTCGGAACGTTCCAGGATCGGGTTCCTGTCCGCGTCTACAATTCCCGGCGCCGTGCCGCTGTTTGCGTTCACAAAATAAGAATTCGCGTAGGCCTCGTCATCCGGCCTTTCCGCGTCACCGTCACGCAGCGGCGTCTTCAGCGCGGAAAGCGCCGGTACGGACCTGCCGTTTCCTTTCAGCTTGCTCTGCCCTTCCTCGTAGGCTGCCTGGATTGCCGCCCGGATCTTTTCCAGCGTCTTCGTGTCAGACTTCGGAATGATCAGCGACACGGAATATTTCGGCGCGCCGCCATTGATGGATTTCGGCTCCCATGCGTTGACATAGCTCCATCTGGTGTTGACTCCAGTAATTACTTTTGTTGGGTTATTGAACTTAGCCATACTGTTTTTCCTCCTTAATTTTCACTAAAATCTTCATATGCTGTATTGAGCGCCGGTCTCTTATCGGAATCCGGCACCAGCGCCGGCTTGCCCTGCGGCTTTACGATAAACGGGCCAAGCACTTCCTCAAACTTCTTTTTCCCCATAAGGGCAGTCATGGCGGTAATGCCGAGAAGTTTCTTCTCGTAAGGATCATATCCCGCGGATTCCGCCGCCGAAATGACCGCCGCCTCATCGCTGTATTTCCGGTTCGACCTGCCTTCCACGACTTTGAACCCTTCGTAACGCGTTCCGGACAGGGCCTGCTGCAGGGCGTATTCCTTGATATCCGCCGCCCAGGATACCGGTTCATCGATCTTCGGAAGGATCGCCGCGATCTCGGTATCTTCCAGAACGGCAGGCATCTCAAAGTCATACCTCGCAAGTTCCAGGTTATATTCCGCCCTCTTGCGGCACGCTGCTTTCACTTTGCAGAACCGGCAGTGTTCCCCTGCCTTGAATTCTCCTTTGCCCTCATAGGCCAGGGCCGCCGTTGGCTTTAAGACTTCCTCCGCCCAGGCGAGCAGTTCTTCTTTTGTCATAGCACAGGTACTGACATTCTCACGCCGGGGCTGGAAAATGGTCATGCGGACCTCTTTGATGTCATACAGGCCGTCAAACAATTCCAACGCGCCCAGTGCGTAACACATCATCTGCGGGTTTTTTTCCGCGGATACGAGTACGCCCACCCCATGTTTATAGTCGATGACCTGCAGCGTCTCATCCGCCACGATCACGCAGTCGCCGGTGCCGAAGCCATTTTCCACCCATCTGGAAAAATCCAGCCTCTGCTCAATCAGCACCTGCGGATCCGGGTAGCGCTTCTTTGCCGCCTCGATCTGTTCGTTGACATAAGAACAATAGCTTTCCGCGCAGTCCCGCATCTCCTGATCGTAATAAGTAAGGTTTTCGGTCGGATCCGTCACATCCTTCCCCAGTGACTTTTCCACCAGATAAGTGCAGAGTTCGTGGCAGTCAGTACCCTGCTGCGCGTAAGGGCTGGATCTGTCTTCCTGCTCCGCGCATAATTCTGCCGAAGGCGGGCATTCCAGCCATCTGTGGCTGGATGAAGCCGATAAAAAAGCGTGCTTTCCCATTATCCCAGCACCTCCGCTTCCGCCATCACCGCCGCGTATTCCCCTTTATCCAGCGCCGACAGCTTGTCCGCCCCGTGCGCTTCAAGGATCTTCCTGATCTCCGCGGTATGTCCTGCCCTGGACTTCTCCGCCAGGAATGCCCTTACCTCAGTAAAGGTATATTCCTTTGCCGGCTCTACGGGAGCTTCTGTCTTCTTTTCCCCTGTCTCAGAAAAAATCTCTGTCAGTTCATCGGCAATGTTTACCAGGCTCTCCCCGCACTTCTTCAATTCCTGAATCAGCAGGTTCAGTTCATTCATCTTTGACATGTTTTTGCTCCTCCTTCCTCAGCTTCACGGATGTCTACGGATTCCACCGTCTGCCCCGGCGACAGGAGATACACCTGCGTAAACTCCCCAAACAGGAACTTAAGCAGTCTTGCCGGGAGTTTCACATCCGCGCCCTTCAGCACGTTCTCCTTACGCCCGCTGGAATCCGAGACGTTAATGACAATCTTATGTTTGACCGCCATTTTTTCTTCACCTCTCTTTCTGCAGGAAGCTGTCTTCCTTACATGTCACAGGCAAGAAAAAAGGGAGAGATTTTACCCTCTCCCGAAAAAACTTTAAAAATATTTCTTAATGCATTCGATCGCCTTATCATAATGGACCTTGGCCACCTTCACACTCACTCCCATGATCTTCGCCGCCTCTGTCCTGGAGTATCCTTCCAGGCCGATCAGCCGGTAAGCCTGTCTCTGCCGGTCCGTCATTTTAGTTGCCGCAATCTCGCGAAGCTTCAGCACCTCATCCGGCACATCCTCATCAAATGGATCATAACTGGCCCCGGCAAGCACGCTGCTCTTGTCCAGTTCCCCTTCATCCGTATCTCCGGCTATGTAATCCAGGGAAAGGTTCCAGTTCATATCAAACTTCTCTCCCGGATGCGCTTCTTCCCATTCCTTCTTCTCAACCTTCTGTTCCGCCGTCAATCTGGGATGCCCGTTTTTGACGTTGTTTGCCACCTCGATATCATCCATCCGGTGCAGATCCCGGATCCACACCTCAGTCACGCCCTTCTCGCCCGGCTTGACTGTCGTATAGACTGTCCGGTAACCGCCGCGTCCGTCCTCAACACTTACTGGATAACGGTACACATTTCTCTGATCCTGTCTGGTTTTTCTCACTCTCATGATTGCCTCCTTAGCTGGCCAGGAGGCAGTGAGAGCAGGATACCCGGTACGGACTTTTGACCAAAGTACCCAAAACCAACAAAAATGCACAGGAAAACAAGGGTACTTACACCCGTGTTCCGTCAGCTGTCTTTCTCACAGCTGATTTCCACGGTATGTCGTATCCTGCCTCACTGCGCACATGCGGCCGATATGAATTTTTATCTGAGCATCTTTGGGATACTCATCAGAACCGGCATCCAGAGATACCAGTTCTGGTCAATATCTCAATTTTTGTTATCAGCCGGATTATCAAGACTTTTCCGGCCTGTCTATTTACTTCTTCTCCTTTTAAAAATGAAATTGTCCCGTTTTTTTGTAAACCGCACAAAAAAGAGCCTGACAAAATACAGATGATTTTCACATCTATACTTCGTCAGGCTCTGGTCGCTATGATTGCTCATACGCCGATTCGCTCAGTACGAACCTTTTTTCTGTGGAAGCTGACCGCAATGACCGACTTGCAGATGGGGCATTTAATTTTGATAATGCCCTCTACTGCCTCCGGATCCGCGTCAAACAGCCTTCTATTTTTACAACATGGACAAGCCACATGCACTTCCTGCATATCTTTTCGCCTCCCGCAAGAGGCCAGCCAAAAGGGAATGTCAAACTGACCGTTGGTGATTTTTTTATTTTCCTCTGCACTGTTTGCCGTGACTTAAATCCTATGGTAGCGATAAATATAGTATATCGAACATACGTTCTGATGTCAACTAATTTTGCTTACACAAGAAAACCCTGGCGAAGTTTTTATTCTGTTGAAATTTACGTCGAACTTTTATACCAATTTCTTTTATTCCGCAGGTAATGTTCCAGACTGTCATTCGCAGTTACATCCGATCCGCAAAAGTTGTCTATACGCATAGTTGTCCCTCTCACTTGTCGGTGTTTTTCTGAATAACATCTTTTGCCTCCGTTTCTGGCCCGGAGACAGTGAGACAAGACACCGACAGGCTTATCCCCCGACATACCCATGATGCAAAAAGAACGCAGTAAACTATGGGTACATCCATATCGCTTTCCGCTGCTACCGTGCCAGCAACTGTCCGGAATGCAATATGTTCGTATCCTGTCCACTGCGCATCATGGGCCGATATGAAATTTGTAAATAGCTATTTGGATATCCACGGATACCCATCAGAACCTTTATCCCTCGATGAGGACTCTGATCCGTATCCACCGTTCTATCTGTCTATGTAAAAGAAACAGTCATTTTCTGATTCACAGTAAACTCATTCGCAATTTGCGTTTTTATGATAACCGTGGTATAATTTAAGATTACTAAAGTGCATATACTCTGCCCCTTTTCATGCCGCAAGTATAGCAATTTACCCCCTTAAAAATCGGGAAGTAACGGAAGCGGACGGAAGCAAACGGAAGTAGGTGATTTGATGACTTTTTCAGAGTATTTCAACGCTTTGTATCCATATCTGTCTGACGGCGATAAGCCTGTGGATTTTTTTGACAAAATGATTGAGCATTTTATACATGTGGAGGCTTTGGAAACTTGCCAGCTTCTGGATCGTCCACATGACACAAAGGCTCGGTATATAAAAAAGAGCAAACCTAATAAAATCAAGCCAGAATATGCACAATACGTATACTCAAAACATAATCCGCAAAGATATCGTAAATGGCTTGACACCAAGATGTGCGCACAAGATACGCATTACAAAATTGAAGAATGGCTGAATGATAAGGATATTGAGTTCTATGATGTCTGTGCCGCCTGTGATGATCTGCTGGAAAACATCTTCCTGAATATCGCTCACCCAGAAAATTCGGATGTTAAGCTTCCTGAAAAGAGCACTGCCGAAGGCCCAGATACTTTGCAACTGTCAAATAATGACAAAGAGCTATTGAAGGATTTCAACATTGACTTCGACAGCATATTAGAGAAATGTGTCTCAAGTAACGAAGCGGAAGTCTGGTTCACCAACAGCCTTGCCACAAAAGTTAATGGTCTGTACAACGAAAAGTGGAAAAACCGGATATCAGAATTTGAAGATCTCGGCCTTCAGTCAGATATTCTCAGTACCATTGCAACCCTGCAGGATTTCTGTAAGGCACTGGATCCTGACAGTGAATCAATTCCAGGCTCTTCAGTGCGAAAGCTGAGAATAAAATTAAGAGATAACTACATCAAACTTCACCCAGATAGCTACGCTGGTCTATTCCCGTATGACGCATTTATTGACGACTGGAATGATGAAAATGAATTTGACATGTAAATACCAGAATAGAAACTTTTCCTGTTTCTGATTTGATTTGAAAGGACAGATACCTCATGCCTATAATCGATGATCAGATCAGGGTCATCGATGGGGCAATCTGTCGATACCTTGATAATATAGACAATTCCACAAGAGCTGTAATATCGCAGGATATCCTTGCTCATCTGAAAAATCTGGTGGAGCATGTGATGTTAAAATACTACTCCCCTTACACAGATATAGAAGATTCAGAAGAAAATATAGAAAAAGCGGCAGAGCACGCCCAGACAGATGGACATCTGAAGGTACTCTACCGCTTCAGGAATTATCTCGATATAGTTGCGTCGCACTACACCCTTGATGAGGATAGTTCCGAACGCTTAATGTTAAAATACTACGACTATATGCTTGAAATGCGGAATCTTCTGTACAGTGATTTCCGCATCGTCATCCTTCATAACTTGGATAAGTTTCCGCTAAATCTGGATACTGCCCTGCAGGAGTATTATTCCAAAATCGCTGATAAGATCAGCAGATACAAATCACAGCTTGTCGGCGAAGGCGAAAAATATTATATACAGAAATTAAAGCCGTTCTATGTAAATGGTCGCAAATACTATGAGGTCACTTTCACGACCGCAAAAGACAGAGAGAATAAAGCAGGCCGCATAATTGCCTTCACCAGACTGCCTATCATGAGTAACTACGCCTCAAGGTTTTATCTGGTAAATGAAAATATAGAAATTCTTGGGAAAACCATGCCTGTACTTCTAATCACAGGATGGGAAGTGTCCATGCGCGGATGCGAATTCAAGAACTTTAATTCCATAATTACCGGTAGCAAGCGCGATATCCCATACGGAGAGCAAAGAACTGTTTGCCGCTACATAACGGAAAACCGTTTTACGCTCACTGAAATAATAGACTTTCCGGAATATGCCTATCAAAGGCTCATCAATTCCTGGCGTGCCGAAGGTAAGACTTGCTACTTTTTTGATGCTTTGGACAGATGCCGCAGCATAATCAAAGGGAGGAGACCCGGTCAGAATATCCTTCGCTACCTTCTCTATGGAATGCATAATGCAATCATAAAGGATCAACGGCAGGATGAAGCCAACAGTAACCTTTCCAACCTTTTTCTGAAAAACGGAAGTATTCCGTTTGACAAAATGCCGTTTAACCAGTCGCCGGTAAACCACAATCCCCGGCTTCACTCTTTATTTGAATGCATCCCGACTTATAACAGAAAGCATGAGCTTCTGGCACGACAGCTTCGGAACAACACTGAGATTTCCGGCAGAATCTTCACTCCGGTTGAGGAACTTGCGCACTACGGTGATATAAAGGATCTTGCTAACACATATAACGCCACACTGTGGTTCGGTCATAAAGAGAGAAGCAAAATTGTCATAAAAGACAATTATGCTTACATCAGAGAATATAGATTAGACACTTGCAGCATCATCAAGAAGCTGATTGAACTCAGCAAAGTTGAGGATCCGGATTACTCCGGGGATATTGAACTTTGGCTCATGCTTGATGATTATGAAGTTGACTGCCCGGAAAAGATAGACATCCTTACGCATATGTTTTCCAAATCAGCAGTCGCCGCAATCTACGGCTCCGCAGGAGTAGGAAAATCAACACTCGTAAATCATATCTCTCATTACTATGAGAATAAAGAGAAGCTATACCTTGCCCAGACAAACCCGGCAATCGATAACCTTAAGAGAAGAGTAACCGTTAATGAGGATTATTGCAAATTCTCAACTGTCGCAAGCTTCCTTAAATACGGTTACGGCGATCCTGAGTATGATCTGGTTGTAATAGATGAATGCAGCACCGTTAGCAACACCGATATGCGGAAACTCCTTGAAATGGTCAAATTTAAGAAGATCCTGCTTGTAGGCGACACTTATCAGATCAACTCCATTCGTTTCGGAAACTGGTTCACGGCACTTCGTAGCTTTCTTCCTGAAACTTCAGTCTTTGAACTCACTACGCCTTACCGGACGAAGAACCAGCGGCTCCTTATCCTTTGGTCAAAGGTGAGAGCTATGGATGACAATGTACAGGAGATCATTGATAAACAAAGCTGCTCCCTGAAGGTTGATGAATCCTTACTAACTGCTGCCGGAGATGATGAAGCCGTCCTTTGTCTTAATTACGATGGACTCTACGGCATTAATAACATTAACCGGTTTTTGCAGGAAAGCAATCCAAACCCAGCAGTTGAATGGGATGTCCAACAATACAAGGTTGGAGACCCTGTTCTGTTCTTGGAAAACAACCGTTTCCACCCTGTCATCTATAACAATATGAGAGGCAGAATTGTTGGAATTGAAAAATTGGATGTAGGCAAACCGACAGAGCGGATCCAGTTTGATATCGAGCTGAATACGACCATAGATCCAGCCGCCACCAGATTCATGCCACTGGAAGTGATTGAAAATCCTGATGGTAAAAACAACATCGTGCGTTTTTATGTTTACAGAGTCAAAAGCACCGATGATGACGATGACGGAAACACTGCCAGAACCATCGTGCCATTCCAGATTGCGTATGCAGTCTCTATCCATAAAGCTCAGGGACTGGAATACAGTTCCGTGAAGATTGTCATCACGGATGAAGTGGACGAGCTTATCACGCATAATATTTTTTACACCGCCATCACCAGAGCTCAGAAGGATCTGAAGATATACTGGACTCCAGAAGTTGAGAAAAAGGTTCTCGAGCGGATCCGTCCTCGGAATATTGATGCGGATGTTGAGATACTGAGAAATTTTATTAAAGGATCTAATTCAACTAATTAGCAATAATATTTTCCACCATAAACAACTGTAATTCCTATAACTATCCAGAGGTATACTCCAGATAGTGCAGATTTTATTGCTTATAGTCCATTGTTCCAAACACCGTTTACCCTTATAATATTAAGTCGGAGGTAGATACGATGATTCAGGAAACACTCGGCAAACGAATACGTGAACTCAGAATCGGCAACACCAGTCTAAGCCAAGAAAAGTTTGCCCATAAGATAGAAATGGACAGAACATACTTCGCCTCTGTCGAAACCGGCAAGCGGAATATTTCAATATCAAACATCAAGAAGATTGCTAATGGTCTGGGGGTAACACTAAGTGAACTCTTTAACGGACTGTAAATGGAGGACTTATGTCAGAAATCATTACCCTTGACACGAACACCACATCGGTGCAGTACCTATGTGAAAGAGATAAAAGATTGGCCAAAATCATCAGTATGGTCGGACCAATAACATATTCACCTCATGAAGATGATCCATATCGATTCCTGATACACGAAATAATAGAGCAGATGCTTTCTGTCAAAGCCGGCCAAAAGATATTCTCCCGTTTAGAAGAATTATGCGCCGGAGAAATAAATCCGGATAATATTTCTGCATTAACCGATGAACAAATACGCGGAACCGGAACCTCTAACGCCAAAGTGGAATATATTAGAAATCTGACAAACGCCCTAGAATCAGGCACCTTATCTTTTAGCAAACTCGGCGAAATGCCTGACAATGAAGTCATCCGCGAAATGACCCGGATTCGAGGAATCGGAACATGGACAGCCAAAATGTATCTTATGTTTGTTCTCAATCGTCCAGATATACTTCCTGTAGAGGACGGCGCTTTTCTGCAGGTATATCGCTGGGCTTATAAGACAGATGACTGTAACCCGGCAAATGTATCAAAGAAATGTAAAAAGTGGAAACCTTATTCCTCAATAGCCGCACGTTTTTTCTATCGCGCACTTGATATGGGAATGACAAAAGAAGAATTTCACTTGTACAAATAAGGAGGAAATCTAATGGGATTAAAAGAAACCGCAACAGACGTTCTTAATTCAGCATACGCAAAGGCATCTTCCGAACCAAATTCAAGCTGTGACCATAAGGAATTTATTGATTATGTGATTGACAATACCCATCTCACATATAAATATATTCTTTTCACAGCACTACTCTCAAAGGCTTCCGACAAGAACATTAATACACTTTGCCTTCAAAAACAGTCTAAACTCCCTGGGGCTTATGATGCAAGAACAGTGTGCCACAAAGTAATCGTTCCCTTTGAAATGGAAGTGTTGAAAAAGGCTCTTGGAGGATCAAATGAACCTTTTCTTAACAAGCCTGCCAGATTTCCTGAATTGAGCAAAACAAATGCTGTACGGCGCGGTAACGATCAAGCAATCCTTAATTCTCTCTGTGATAACCTTCCAAAAATCGAATCCTCTGACGATGCCTATAAGTGCCTTGTTTACTTATTGTGTAAGCTGATAAAAATACGCGACAAAAAAGAGCAGCTTACCGTATTCTCCATCGAGGATGGCTCCAACCTTCCTTCAAAACTTATCCAATTTGTGAACGAAGCTCTTAAAATCAGTTACGAAGGAGAGGTTCTCACATTGATGGTAGCTGGTATTTACCATCTCATGTATCTACATAACCCTGATGTTAATGTTGAAGTACATCCTGTGAATGAAAGTGGCGCTTCAAGCCGCGAAGTAAGCGATCTTGATATCTACATAAACGGAAAATTGATTTCTTCCAACGAATTGAAGGATAAAAACTATGCGGAAACAGATGTGCGTCATGCTGCCGATAAGGTCATGAATGCTGGTGGAAACCGTATGCTCTTTATTGAAGGGCCAAGGGGTTCCAGAGACAGCGATTTTGTTGAATCCATTCAGAGTGAATATATGTCAAGAAACTTTATGCTCCGAATCCTCTCGTATCAATTTTTCTTTTCGGCTATGATATCCTCATTAGAAACCATTGATTGTGAAGAATTTATACGTTTCATTCTGAAAACAGCACGAGACACTAAGTTTAAAGAAGAAACCATCTCTTACCTTGACAGTCTTGCGCAGAAAATCTTTGGTTTAAAGCATTAATAATATGTCATAGAGCCGTCAGTTCACTGGCGGCTCTGTTTGTAATAAAAAATATACTGCTGAATAATTCCAGCATGATCCCCATACAAATCGAACGGATCTTTTCCGTTGCAATCATCATTGATCCATTGATCGCATGAGATATCCAAACATCGACCGGAACACAGGCCGATCGCCCATATGAGAACAACGCAACACAATTTGCCACCTTTTTTCCTACTCCATGAATACATTTCAAGTACTGAATCAATTCAGTATCTGGTAGTTGCGAGATCATGTTTAGATCCACCTCCCCGCTTGAAACTTTTGATATTGCGTCCAGAATATATGGTGCCCGATAACCGATACCACAACTTCGCATATCATCCTCAGACCACGTCCTGCATTCATAGCTTTATCCACAAATGGATGCTTACCGTATTCTTTTTCAAATATATTTCTATAGTTTCGATTCAAGTCAAGATATTTTACCCAAGTGTTCTGCCACTCATCGAATCCACAAGAGACGGAAAAGATTCCCTTTTCCGTCTTCCTCATATAAACTACATTATTCCCAGTTACAAATCTGTAGATGTCACCATCAATTCGGGAAGTTCTAAAACATTGACCGCTTTCAACTATTTTTTCTCAGGCTGAAATCATCTTGAATCTCAATAAGCATTTCCCTTCAATTCGCCTCTTCTTTTTCTCCGAGATATGCCACAACAGCTTTCGCAACCGCTTCGGCAAGCTTACACGGAACGGCATTACCAATCTGAGTATACACCATCCCTTTGTTTCCGCAGAATACATAATCGTCAGGAAATGTCTGGATTCTTGCTGCTTCTTTTATGGTAATACGTCGTAATCTTTCAGGAGCCTCCTTAAACTCAGGTATAATTGTTCCATCCATAAGCCCCTTATGATAATCTACTACCCAGTCGCTGGAAGCATCCCCATATAAATACTCTTCATCTACAAATGGCGTTTTGTTGCCACCCATCGAAGCCGGAAGCGTATTGGCATAACCATCGACATCTATTGGGCGGCCCTGACCATTAAAATACATTCCTGCATAAGGAGATTTACGCATTATGGGATGCGTAGCAAATGTAATCTTTGCAGTACAGGTATCAGGATTTTCTTTCGTACCGGCTTTTCCCAGAGATTTTAACAAAACACGAATTATCGGTGCTTCATTTTTCTGTGCCTCTATCAGTTCCCCAATACGATCCTGAAAAAAAGCATCTCCCTTAATTCCAATAAAGAAAACTCTTTCTCGCTTCTGCGATACACCGTACTCTGTTGCATTAAGAATATATGGGAAACATACATATCCAAGTCCATTTGCTCTTGCTAAATATTTACTTCTAATAGTACCCCACTTTTCTAATGCTCCCAATGCCTTAACATTCTCCATAACAAACGCCTTAGGTTGAACACGTTCCACAGCATCAAGGAATGTAAAAATCAGTTTGCTGCGTTCATCATTCGGATCCATTTTCCCAGCCACTGAAAACCCTTGGCATGGCGGACCGCCAAACACAAGATCCACTCCCCTATACTTTGTTAAACTGTCAAGAACATTTTTTATGTCATCGTTAACCATCACCCCGCCGGGATGATTTGTCTTATAAGTATCTGCAGCGTCTTTCATCAGTTCATTTGCAAAAAGCACTTTGACGCCTGCATTTTCAAAGCCAACATCCATTCCGCCAGCCCCCGAAAACAACGATACAGCTGTTATTTCCTTACTCATCCTTAGCACCTCCATCTTCTTCCTTATGAACACGGAGAACCAACGATTCATGGTCAGGACTCATGTATATGTCAAATTTGGTACTTCCTTTTTCCACAGCCATATTGGAGAGAATTGCTTTAGGCATTCTTATTCTCATATCTTGCTGTAGTAAATAGGTGTCCAAATATGTTCCATCACTCATTCTAAGCTTTCCTCCAATCGCTTTTTGGACTAATTATACCCTGATTTTAGACTAAAATCAATCTGATTTTGAAGCAATATCATGAAGCCGTCCCATATTATTGACTATCACCTTCTCTCTTTCATTTGCCACCGGTCATGTCCCTGGATGCTCCGTACCGCCTGCCGCAGCGTATCCGCCCTGCCATGCTGATGATACGGATGTGATGCCCTATGCTTATGAAAAATAATACAGCTGCCTTTCCCCGGATACTCCGGGTTATGGATGTACCAGTAATGCCCCGTATTCCGGGACATTACCGTTACATCATATTCATCCGTCGCAATGACAGCAAAATATTTCCTATCCAGACTTTTCAATTCTTCTTTACTGAACAATATCCGATGCCTCCTTCCGGAACCACGCTTCCAGCGCCTTTTCCACAATATCTGCTGCCTCTGCTGTCTTCCGGTCCGCAAAATACTTTTGGTACACTGCTGCCGGCAGCTTAATATTGACCATCTCTTTTTCCTTCTGCCTGGCCGCCGAATCCGCTATTTCCCGGATACTCTTCCGCGTAATATTTCCAGACTCCGCCCTGATCGCCGCCGCGTTTTTCGGATTCAGCTTCACCTTATCCTCTGACACTACGGCCGCCACAGCCTTCTGCTCTTTTTCCGATAAATAAGACAGATCCACAGCCGCCACCAGGGACAATGCGCCATTATCCAGTTCCTCTTTAAATTCAGGGATCAGCTTATCCACCCTCATATATCTTGCGATATTCCTTCCCGTCATGCCGTACTCGTTTCCCAGTTCATCCCGGCTCCTGGACTTGTGGACATCATGTCCACAAGTTCCGTCCTGGCCATTCAGAGCCGCAATCTCCTGAAGGATATCATTGCGCTTGCCCTGGCTGCTTATTTTTTCATACCGCACCGCCAGGACAGCCGCTTTTTCTGACGGAAGCAATTCTGAAAAAGATCTCTGGATCATATTTGTTTCAATCACATAGACAATCGCGTCTTCATCTGAAAGGTTTTCTTTCACAATGGCAGGGATTTTGTCAATCCCCGCCAACATCGCCGCCCTCTGCCGGTTATGGCCGGAGAGCATCTCATACCCGTCTTTCTGTTTTCGAACGATCACCGGATTCAAAACTCCATGCTCCCGGATGCTTTGGACCATGTCTTCCAGCCGCTCCCCTTCATACATCCGAAATGGATGGCCGTGAAACGGGCGGATACTCTCTGTCGGCAGCATCCGAACAGCATTCTCCGGAACTGCTGTGGCTTCTTCCATCTGATCCAGCAAATCAATCGCGTCATTAAAAATCTTTCTCTTGGCCCCATTAGCTTTCAATAGAAATCAACTCCTCCGCAAATTTTCTGTATGCAATGCCTGCGCTTGCCTTCGAGCTGTACCGTTCCACCGGCATGCTGTAATAAATGCTTTCCCCCACCTTCACGGTATGGGGGATCCTCGTATTAAAAATCCGGATCTGCCCCTGGAAACTTTCTGTCACCTGCTCCGTCAATGTCCTGCACAGGTTCGTCCTCGCCTCACACATGGTCATCAGGATGCCTGCGATCTTGAGTTTGGGATTGATCCGGCGCCGTATCTTCGTCACCGTCCGCAGATAGTCCTGCAGCCCCATCATCGCCAAAAGCTGAGGATTCACCGTGATAATGACCTCATCAGCCGCCGCAAGGGCATTGATGGTCAGCATTCCCAGGGAAGGGCAAGTATCAATCAGAATATAATCATATTTCTCCCTGAGCGGATCCAAGATCTCCGACAGGATCTTTTCCGCTCCCATTTCAAGCCGCAGCTTTGCGTCCGCCACAGACAGGTAAATAGAAGAAGGAATAAAATCTACGCCATCCTCTGTCCGGATGCACTTCTTCATGGCCAGAAGTTTTTCATCCTCTATCGCTGCCATCATCAGATGGCCGATGGTATTTTCCAGTTCCCCTGTATTTTCAATCCCATAACAAGCCGTCAGGTTCGCCTGGCTGTCAAAATCTACAGCCAGCACTTTCTTTCCCTGTTTCTGCAGTGCATATGCAAGGTTCAGGGTGGAGGTAGTTTTCCCCACCCCGCCTTTCTGTGATCCGATAACGTAAATCTTTCCCATCATCAATACCGTCCTTTCTTTTCCGCAACCTTATCCGCCGTTTCCCTGCCGCTTTCCTCAAAAGCATCCACATAGCTTGCTTCTTCTCTTGGAACGATCACCAGACGCCCCTCCTCACAAGTAACAGTAATGGATGTCCCGCAGTCAAATCCAGCTTCACGGAGCCATTGCCCTTTCAGCATAATGGTCGGTGTGGATTTATACTGATATCCGCTCTGCTCATAGACTTTCATATTTCTGAATTTTTTCATTGCCATAGATGTGCCTCCTTAAACCGTAAATGAATATTTACTTTAGAAATGCCTTTGTCTTCCAGTCATTGGCCGTCAATCCAACGGCACCACCTCCCTTAAATCCGCTGCAACGCAAAAACAGCTGCCAATGCATTCACGCATCAGCAGCTGCCGATTTAAGTTCCATGTATTATTTATTTGACTGTTTCTCCTGATCTTTTATCCTGTAATAGTCTTCCATATCCAGGGTCAGATCCACATGAGTATCAGGCTTTGATTTTCGGTTGCTCAAGAGGCATACAGTCTCAACGTGCGGTGAAAGTTATTTCTTATACTAAATAGCGAAACCGCCATCTTTTGCCAAAAGGTTTATACCCATTTAGAGGGGATATCTTTTACCCCACCTAATTAAGCACCACAGGGTTACAAGAAAATCATTGAAATTATCTTTTTCTTTTAGGACTATAGTTTCATCGGTCTTTGAAAAATGTATTACTCCTAGCACATCATAATTATCCTTTTACTAATCAGTTTCTTTTATAGATGTTATTGTAATTTTACCACATTCTCTCTGTGTTTACTATCTTTAAAAAGCTGATCATACCTTTAGCTCCTAATTCTCTCATATTCTCTCTATGTCTAATCCACAGAAATATATGCTCATAACATTACTTTTAGGCCATACGAAAAAGACACCAAATTGGTGCCTTTTACATTACAAACCTTTGTAATCGATATAAAACAAAATTGCATTATATATCATTTCCGGAATACTATCTAAGCATAATTGATCAAACGGTGTATTAAACTGATTTTTAAATTTTTTGCCCATCTTCGCTTTAAGCTTTTTATTTATTTGATCTCCTAGCTTACTAGTTATATGTGCAATAGCATCTGTATGCTCCATCTCTTTAAAGTTTTTATTCCTATTCAGTTCTATTTCAACAACCTCATATTCTGCCTCTTTTTCATTGATTTCACTATATTCTCCAATATATGTAAAGTCATAATGACAACGATGATTCTGATTTTTATAACACTTTGCAGATTTACTTACTCGGAATAAATAGTTAAATACTGGAGCTTTTGCAGGATAACACGTATTAGGATAACTACGTTGCTCCTTTCCATTTGCCGTATTTTCAAAACTAACCGCCTCATAATACGGATCTATAAATTGTAAATCCAGCAATCCAGCTTCTTTTTTTACTTTGTCCTCAATAACTTTACCTGGTACTATGCTAATGTCTGTTAAGTCAAATACTTCTCTCAATTGATTATTTGATACCTCAACATGGCTTCCTGGAAACATCCATTGAGATTCTTCGTGAGATAAATTTCTTATTAATGCAAAAACAAACGTATCATGCTCCTTATTATATTTAATAGGAATACAAGTTGCAGTATAACCCACCTGGCTTTTTTTCTCTAAAATAGTCTGAATATTCCCTATTTTCTCGGAAATTTCATCCAATTTATCTTTATTTTGTCGATGCAATTCTGTCGATTCACCAGAAAATTGGCACTCCGTCTTAGTATCATCACAAATTTTAATCCTTTCGAATGCTATGAAATAACATAATAAAACTAAAACTGAAAAAACTATAATCAAAAACAAATGATTTTCACTATTAAGAATCCATACTTTTACATTATCAAAAAATCCCACTTGTGTATCTCCTGTTACACCAACGCAAATAGCACCTATTAATATGGACAGCACAATAGGAATTACGATTTGATAAAACAATAATTCACTTTTACTTAAATTGAGTATCGGTTTCCATTTAGAACTATATATACTTATAAAAGCCCAAATAATATAAATTCCTACAACTACTATAGGCGCATAATTCAACCATACAAAGTTCAACAATCTATTTAACAAAAATGTGAAACAAATTGTCAACAAATATATGCCTACACCATTAGCAAAAAGTTTTTGAAAAATTGTATTTTTAGTTTCATTATCCATAGTTAAATCCTTTCTTAGACATATAAGAAATCGCTTCTATTCTTTGTATGTCCATCTATATCTATATATTTCAAGATATTGTTAATATCTTCATTTAGCAAATCCACTCGAGTCATATACTGTTCTTTTTCATAAACAACCAATTTTCCCTCTGATGATATCGTTATATATGAATTATCAAAGTTATCATATCCATTGACTGATATTTTAATTTGATTTCCTATATTATAATCATTAATTTCCTGTATCTTGTTCAAGAAAACCTCTTCTGGAATATAATATTTATCTCTATATTCTAATGCACTTCCCCTTGAAGGCAGAAAACGAAAAATTTTCCATCTTTTCACATTATAGCTGCATAGTATATTATATAAATTTAAAATATAATCAAGATTTATTTTTGATACTACTGTGTTTATTTTCACTTTATTCTGATAATTCATATCATTCAAATATTCTAGTATCGTAATTATTCTATCAAAATGTAAGGAATTTCTTCCCATCAAACTTTGAACATCCTTATTAGGCGCATCTAAAGAAAGAGTTATCCAATTAAACAACTCAAGAGTTTTTTCCATTATTTCGGTATTAATTTCTATCTCATTATTAATAATATTAGTCAATAAAATGGCATTAGTAGTGATAGAAAAAACCGTTTTATCTTTTGCATATGACTTTCCCCACTCTAATAGTTCAAACAATTCAGTATACAAGAATGGTTCTCCACCAACAAAAGAAATCTTATCTACTCCAAAATCAATCAACTTCTTTAATATGATTTTGTTGCTATTCAGATCTAATTCTTTATTATTCGGATTTCTATAACAGAAGCCACAGCATTCATTACATCTAGATGTAATATCCCAGCATATACTTTTAATAACATTTTTACTCATACAATTTACCCATACTATCCAACTCAATTAGTGCAACAAAATCATCTACTACCCTAACACCATCAACTTTACACAATTTTTGTTTAGATTGATGCCCTTGGGATAATAATACAGAACGACATCTGATGCTTTCCGCTAAATAATAATCTGACAAAGTATCCCCAATAATAACTATACTTGCATTACACAAATTTTCTTTTTGGATCAATGCCACGATATTAGCATATTTATCAGTTGCATCCATCTCTTTCGAACCAATAATTTTTCTAAAGAAATCATTTATTTTTTTCCCCTTGACCGCTTTCATCAAATCTCTTTGATTTAATCCCGATACAATGTATTGCACATACCCTTGTTCTCGAAAATATTGCAATACTTCAATTTCATTACAATACAAAGAGCACTGTTCCATTTGCTTTTCATATGCACAATTGAATTCTTGAACAATTTTTAGGAATTCCTCTTTCGTTGAAAAAACAAAACCTATTCTTCTATAATAATCCTCTATAGGAAATGAAAAACAATTCTTATACCGTTCTAAAGTCAATTGATTCACATTCCTTTTATCTAGCATTTTGTTAGTTAATTCTAACACCAAATCTACGTCGTTAAGCAGTGTACCATTCCAATCCCATACAATCGCTTTTTTCATATGTGTAACACCAATCTAATAATATATTATGAATAATTCTATCATAACTCCACTAGTTTTTCAATAAAAAACACCATAGATAAGACAATGCCGATGAGAGCACATCCCAATCGGCCTCTTTTCTTACTCCTCTTCATTTTTACATTCAATCTCCGTTCCGTCAAGGAACATCACCAGCAATGTTCCATCCTCAAAAACCTTGATGTGATCCAGCGTTTTCAACATAAAATCCGTATCCATCTCCTTCAAAGGCTCCGCGCCATCCGTATATTCTATGAACTTCTCCGCCCGGTAACCTTCCAGCAGATTCTCACTCTGCATCTGCTCCTTCCAACGCTCCACAAACGCCTCCCGGTTCTCAACCAGAACATTCCAAGCCATCAGATACACCTTTATCAGCGTTTCTTCATCTACATGGCGATTGGAACAGCCCATAACACCTTTGACTTTGTACCCGGGAGTTTGACACATCATTTTTATAACTTTCCTTAGAAACCCTTTATTCAAGCCATTTAAGGCTTATTTTTTTGTCAAATTTTTTAAATTTATTAGTGCTTGTTTGTGCTTTTTATGGT
>Ga0129308_1000866_pt1 | contig 38284 bp, 42 predicted proteins | sample L827metagenome_FD_94440 | JGI IMG/M metagenome (GOLD analysis project Ga0129308, IMG submission 94440) | Ring-tailed lemur group fecal microbial communities from Wisconsin, USA - L827 metagenome | ecosystem: Host-associated > Mammals > Digestive system > Large intestine > Fecal | place: USA... | reverse complement strand
TTGGGCTTAATCCGCTGCCGGTTGGCCTCGATCACCGCCGTCAGCTCCTGGTCCTCCGTCATGGGAGGCAGGATCCTGCACAGCACCTTGCTCCACCGCGGGTCCTCCGGGTCTTTCATCTGCAGGATGTGCGCCGCCTCAATGCGGCTGTGTCCGGAGATCAGTCGGAATTGTTCGCCGTCGCGAACAACGGTAGGCGGCTCCAGAATGCCGTTGGCGTCGATGGACTCCGCCAGATCCTCCAATGCCTTCGGATCCGGTTTTGGGTAAAAGTTCTTGGGATTCAGGTAGATGTCCTCCAGTGCGATCCACGCCGTATCCGAATCGGGCACGGGCTTGATGGTGGATGCAAACCTGGAAATATCAAAATTCTTACCAGCCATGGTCACACCTCCTCCATCAGCTCACCGGCTAGGCTCCGGTAATCAATGGCTGCGCTGCTCCGGGGGCTGTACTCCCGCAGCGGCCGCAGGGATAGGGTGCTCTCCGGCACCTTCTCCGTCCGCCGGATCTTGGTCCGAAACGTCTGCACGTGCATAGCGTCCAGGGCCTTTTCCGCCTCCGTCAATACATCGGACCGGCTGGTCTGTGTCAGCAGCGCCCGCACCCGCAGGCCAGGGTTGACGCCGGACAGATTCCGCGCCTGCTGCGCCACGGCCATCACTCCATCCAGGGAGAATTTGTCCGCCATCACCGGGATGATCACCTCATCCGCTGCCAGCAAGGCCGCCACGCTGGCCAGCGTGTAACCGGGAGGACAGTCGAAGATCATCCAGTCCACCTCGCCGTCCTCTGCTGCCGCTTCCACGAAGTGTCGCAGATTCTCAGGAGCGCTGATCCCGTCCTTGATGGCCTGTAGGTCCAGATCGTACAGTCCGGAGCTGCTGGGCAGCAGCCGGATGTTCTTCCGGAGCGGGATCAGACTGTCGCTCCAGACCGGCTCACAGGCTCCCGTGAGCACATCCGCCGTGGTGGTCGTGTCAACATCAATCCCTGGTAGGAAAAAGTTTGTCAGGTTCGCCTGGCCGTCACAGTCAATCAAAACCACCCGCTTGTTGTAGTCCCTGGCCAGAATGTCCGCCAGGTTGATGGCGGTGACGGTCTTGCCGACACCGCCCTTGTTGTTCATAATTGCGATCGATCTCATGTTTTTCATCCTCTCTCGTTATTTACCAGCGAGGCCGAATCCGTCCGAATACTGGGCCATGCGCCCTGTGGTAACCTCTGGAATCCGCCTCCTGCTCCGGTGCTTTCGGAGGCTCCATGGGATACCCCTCCCGGAACTTCCGGCCGAAATAGTCGAATTCCACCACGTAGTACCGGTGCGCCTCGTTGATGTACACCACCCGGCATTCCCTCGGCTCCCGCAGCTCCTCGCCAAAGCTGCCTGTGATGGTAGGCTTTCGCATCAATTTCTGTCCGATGTACAAACTGTCACTCCTCGTCAATCTACCCACGCTGGCTTAAACGTATTAACTTCTGGCCAGAAAGATAGATCGATTTTCCCCGTCCTGCCGTGCCGGTTCTTCGCCAGGATGATCTCCGTCCGCTCAGGCTGTGCGCCCTCCCGCTTGTAGTCCGGGCGGTAATAGTCCGGCCTGTGGACGAAAATCACGCCGTCGGCGTCCTCCTCCATGGCCCCTGTGGCTCGGAGGTCTGATAGCGTGGGCCGCTTGTCCGTCCGCTTCTCGTTCTCCCGGTTCAGCTGGGCCAGACAGAGCACAGGCTGTCCGATGGACTGCGCCAGGCGTTTCAGCGCGTGGGCGATCTCCCGGCTTTCCTGCGGGTCGTCCCGCTTTCCAGGTTTCAAAATCAGGCCGAAATGATCTACCACAACCAGCTTGACGTCCCGGCTTGCCCTGGCAATGGAAGTAATGCGCCCAACTGTCTGCGCCTTTCCGTCCGTGGTATACAGCGGCGTGCGTCCCGCGGTTCTGGTGGCCTCTGCTATCTTGCGGTTTTCGTCATCCGTCAGCGTTTCCATCAAGATAAGTCTGCTGTCTACTCTGGCCAGGGCCGACAGCCTGCGGGCCATGATCTGCTCCTTGGACATCTCCAGGGAGAAATAATCCACCCGGCCGCAGGTGGCCGCCACAGCCTCCGCAATGGCGACGCCCAGGGCCGTCTTGCCCATGCCTGGACGTCCCGCCAGTATGTACAGTCCGTCCTGCACCATGCCGCCGCCCAGCAGCTTGTCCAGCGAGCGGATGCCTGTGCGGACGTATGGCGTTCTGCCGTCGTCGATGCGTTCCCGGTAGGCGAAGAAGCTGTCCACCTGCTCCTTCGGCGCCAGCAGCTCGCTGGCGGTCCGCTCCGCCGATGCGGTGATAGCGGTATCCACCATGGATCGTACCACGTCCTCCGGCTCACCATCGTCCAGCGCCTTGGCTCCGTCCAGCAGAGCCGCTTTCAGTTCCCGCTTCCTGGCCCTTTCGGCCACGATGTCCGCGTACTCCAGCACGTTGGCCGCCGTCGGCGTGATGTCCATAAGATCGGCCAGATAGCGGCGCAGCGTCTTTTCCTCCGAAAGTTGCTGTCTGACTACTTCCTCGCACACAGTCAGGCCGTCCACCGGTCTGCCGTCCCGGTCCATGGTGGTGATGACCCGAAAAAGTTCCTGGTTGAGCACCATGGAAAAATCCGTCTCCCGGAGCACCGCCGACACGTCCCGGATGCAGCCGCTGTCGATCAGCATAGAGCCAAGAACGGCCTGCTCCGACTCCATGCTCACAAATTCACTCATACACGTCTACCTCCTCGCCGTCCACGACTTTGGTCCCGATATACCGCCGCTGCGGCGCTGGTGCGGTCTCCTGGGACGCCGTGCCCCGCAGGCAGTCCTTCCAGCGCTCGTTTTTCAGCCACCGGCAGGCGTATGGGATGCCAACGCCCCGCTTCCACTCGTCGGTGGCCACCTGGGCCTGGAGGGCCTTTGCCATTGTATCGATTAGTTCGTCATCAGGCCGCAGCCTGTCCCACTCTCGGACGGCTCCGGCTCGGTCCTCACCCCGGGCGTTGTCCCGGTAAAAGGCCCAGAACTTTTCAAATCGCTCCGGCTTCCAGTCTGGTGCCGATTTGCTTTTGCGTTTCTTTGCGGCATTCCCCCCTTTGTGGGGATTATAGGGGGGTATATTAATACCTGTAATAATACTGGGTGAAATTTTCTTCACCCCATCTGCGAAATTATTTTCATGGGTGAAATTTTCTTCACCCGTTTGCATGTCCGCCAGACAGACGCCGATGAAGATACGGCGCCCTTGCCGAACCACGCCGTTTTTATCCGGAGGAAGGGGGCCAATGTCCATGTGGATGTGTCCCCGCTCCCGCAGCTCAGCCAGCAAGGACTGGAGCGTCCGCTCTGTGATGGCGTTCACAGCTCCGGTCTTTGGATTGACCCGTGTCATCGCTTCCAAAAGCGCCGCGTTCTTGGCATAGCAGAAACCTGCCCGCTTCGCAAAGCTGGTAATGTGCGCATACAGCACCATGGCAGGCCAGCGAAGAGCCGCATCATACAGCACAGGGCCCGGTATCGTAGCATAATAGCTGGATTGCAGCTCCTCATCTTCCACTTGCTCACCCTCTCCCTTTGTCCAGGCTAGCCACGAAAGCCACGAACTTGTAGCTCACGGTGGCCACGCCGATCAGCATGAACACAAACGCCGTTCCGCTCACAGGAGGGCACCTCCCTCCCGGGCAAAATTGTGCTTGCGTCCAGCTCGCATGTGTGGTATATTATTCTTGCGATCGATCTCTGACGCAAGTCTGAGATCCTGCCGCTTGGATGCGCCCACATCCAGGCGGCCTTTTTTTATGCCCGGCGTAAATTTGACCTGCAGCGCCGCGCCGACGATGCCGTCCAGATCTCGGACGATGTCGTCAAACTCAGGCCGCTCCGCATCGTCGATCACGCCGTCCTCTGCAATGCGGAGCAGCTGCCGGTCCCGATGCCGGTCTGCAAAGTCCAGCACCCGGTTGATCAGCTGGATGGCTGCCGTCGGAAGGCTCTGCACGGTCACCTCCGGCAAAACGCCCAGGGCCTCCGAGGTATCCCGCAGATGCTCCAGCGCCAGCCACGATGTATCGTAGATCTGCACCATCTGCCAGACCACCGCGTTGGCCGGCACACGCTTGCCCAGCTCATATTGTTTCAGACTTTCCGTGGAAAGTCCAAGCCGCTCCGCTGCCTGTTCCTGGGTCAAACAGGTCGTTTTCCGTGCCTTTTGGTACGGATTCAGGTACTCTCCCGGCATGGTGTTTCCTCCTTCGCCGTGGTATGATCTTCTTGTATATCAGGTTCGAAACCACGGGCTTTATCGTAAGCACGCAGAAAATACCGTATGTGCTCCAGTGTTTCATCGGAAGTGAGATCACCTCTTGAGTTGCTTTCCAACATGGAACAGATCATACCAAGGATACCAAATACTCCGCTGTCGTTTCTGGCAGCATATTTTGCTTCCTGTTCGTAAAATTCCTTCCAGTGGTCAGGAATGAACACCATTTTATTCATGCCTTCCTCCTCATGTCGATCTCGCCCCGGCAGAATGCCAGGAACGGCTCCTTGGGGATCTTCACCCGGCTGCCGACGCACACCACCGGGAAGCCCAGCAGGTCCGGCCGTAGGCGGGCCTGGAGCCGCAGCGTCTGTTGGTCGCAGCCAAGATAACTGGACACGATGGCCGGCGTCAGTGTGGACCGATCCATGTTCTCGATGTCCTTCAGTGTCAGCATACTGTCTCCTTTCACGCGGTATCCCGGCCCATAAGCCGGTCGATGCTTCCGTCAGTCAGCGCATCCGCCAACCGGACCGCCATGGGAAGGCTGGGATTGATGCGGCCAAGCTCCCAGCTGCACACCGTGCTCCGGTCCACATGCAGCTGTTTTGCAAGGTCCAGCTGGCTCAAGCCTTTCGCCTCCCGATATTGTTTGATAAGATACAAATTTTCCCCTCCTTCCTTGTATGATGCGAAATTATGTGGTAAACTTGATTGTAAAGCACGACAAGGCGCAAAAATGAAAAGCGAATGGGATTCAAACTCCATGTCGCTGTTTATTTTTGAATCTATCGTTGATTTACAAGCACATCATAACTCGGTAATTTCAGAACGTCAATAGTATTTTCGGTAATTTAAGAAAATTCGGTAATTTCAACAAATTAAGCGAGGTGTTCCTGTGTTTTATAATAATTTCCTAAAAGCATGTAATCTGGTTGGAAAAGCACCAACTACCGTACTTTCAGAGGCTGGTATTAGCAAATCAGCTAATACCAGATGGCAAAACGGAGAAAACCCAACACCTGCAAATGTAATGAAATTATCGGATTACTTTGGGATATCTCCATCCGATCTGACCGGAGAAACGCGCCTAAAGACCAGCAAAGGAGAAGTCGTCCGGGACGGCGACATTTCAGCGGAAGCGATGACCGTCGCCAGGGCCTATGACCGCGCCGATCAGCGGGCCAAGGACATGGTCCGGCTGGCTCTGGAGCCTTTTGGCCTGTCCGCTGCATCCGAAGCGGCAATGTGATCCAGCCCCTAAAGTGGGGCAAAAAATAAATTGTGTCCGATTTGGGCACGCAAAAGGAAGGTTATTGGGATGAAAAGAATATTTGCTGTTTTTGTTTCTATGCTGCTTTTATCCTTACTTTGCGCTTGCGGAGGTGACAATTCTTCTGCGCAAGAAACACCATCAGAACCAGAAGAGCCAACAGTTGAACCAGTCATAGATATTTTTCAAATTGCCAATAAAAACGAAAGCGAAGTCGCATCCGTGTTAGGCGATCCGGTTTTGAGTGAAAACGGGAATTTCACCTTAAATTCTGGAGAAAAAATAAGCTCTATTTCTAATACCTATGCCGGCGGTGAAGAAATCACCTTCTTGCAAGATAAGGCTGCTCGTATTACTATTTATCCTCCTGACGGATCGTTGGTCGAAAACGGAGCAGCTTTAATTGGGTTAACAAAAGAGCAGGCCAGAACTGGCTCTTATGATAATTTGGGCGATTGGCGCTGGAATGACAATACGGAGTTTTACAGCATAGATGCATTCAATAATGGTGATGGAACTATAAGCTATATTTACGTTATTACGGATGAAATCTATAAATAATACAAATTATGAGGGCGGGCCCGCCGGTCCGGAGACCGACGAGCCCGCGAGAGAGGATGGCGGTCTGAGCTGACCGCAAAAGAGGCCGGCGCCTGGTGGTCTACCGGGCCTCGGTCCCTGCGCCGCAGGTGTTTTGATTGGGTGCCCGGCCTCTCCTGGGTCTGGCCTGACCATAGCAAAAGCGGCGCGGCAAATGCAATATGCAACCATGGCAAGCCGCCGAAACGGCGGCAAACGGGGACGCTTGAACGGCAAAGCGGGCTGAATAGGAGGCGGCAAATATGTCCCTGGCCGAAAACGTGAAATACTACCAGGAGCTGAAAAACATGACCACGGCGGAGTTTGCTTCGGCGGCAAACCTACCGGCGGACACCATCAACAAAATTCGCGCCGGCGCCACGCAAAATCCAAGCATGGATACACTCAAGCGCATGGCCACGGCACTGGGCTGCTCCATTGATGATCTGGCGGAAATGCCTAAGCCGGACATGGATGTGCGGGAGCTCTTCCCGGAAGATCTTCCGACGGACCCGGAGAAACTGGCCGCGCTGGTCTGCAAGACCGTGGCCATCCAGGAGGAGTCCCACAAAACAGCCATGCATGAAGTCCGCAAGGACCGCAAGTGGTGGCGGAATGCCACCATACTGGTAGTCGTTGCCGGCATCATTATGCAGCTGCTCACCATGATCATGGTGGCCCGGCTGTACTGGGATATTATCAACCCGGCGGATGGGTCGATCCGCTATGTGACGGTGGATAATGCTCCGCGCAAATAATAAAACGCCCCGGAGCTCCGGGGCGTTTCGTCAAAAGGGGAGGGGGTAGCGCTATGATCTGCCGAAAATGCAAGCAGACTGTGCCGGACGGACCATATTGCTGCCAGTGCGGCGCCAAGCAGGAATTGCGAAAGCAGAGGGCAAAAAGCAGGGGAAACGGACAAGGAAGTGTTTATCAACTCAAAAACGGCAGATACATTGCCATCAAAACCTGCGGGTATTATCTGGACGAGGACGGGAAAAAGCATCGCGTCACTGTGTCAAAATGCTTTGAAAAGAAAAAAGACGCCGTGGCGGCTCTTCCGCTGCTAAACCGGGAAAACACAGCGGACGGGAAAGCAGAGCGGAAAGCAAAGATCACGTTCAAGGAATTGTATGATCTGTGGCTTCCAACTCACAGGGCTGGAAAGGATACGCTAGGGAATTATAAGGCAGCCTTTAAATATTTTTCCCCGCTTTATCATGAGCGTGCCGGTGATGTGGATGTAGATGACCTGCAGGAGTGTATCGACGAATGTCCCCGTGGAAAATCAACAAAAAGAAACATGAGGACCACAGTCGGCCTCATGTACAAGTACGGGATCCCACGCGGGTATTTCCCGGAAAAGCTGAATCTCGCGGATTACCTAACGATCTCCGGAGACGAAGGGGCCGGCGGCGTCGGTTTGCCGATGGATTACCTGGAAGCCATTAGAAACGCCGCTGAGAGCCTCCAGGGCGCAGACTACGTGCTGGCGCAGTGTTACCTTGGGTTCCGGCCTTCGGAGCTGCTGGCGCTCCGTGTGGAGGATTACAGCGCCAAAGAAAGGGCTTTTGTGGGCGGAGCCAAAACAGAAGCTGGTAAAAACCGGACAGTAACCGTCTCGCCCAAGATACAGTCCATCATCGACAGGCTGACTGCGGGCAAGACCACAGGCCAGGTTTTCTGCGCGAAAGATGGCGGGACGCTTACGCTCCGTGCGTACCGTGCCATGTTTTACAGCGTCCTGGATGCGCTGGGCCTGGAAAACCCGACATTTGTAGTGCACGATCAGCAAAAGCACACCTACACGCCGCACTCCTGCCGGCACACCTTCGCCACGCTGATGAAGCGGGTAGACGGCGCCGACAAGGATAAACTGGCCCTGATTGGCCATTCCAGCGATGAACAGCTGCGCTATTATCAGGATGTAGATCTAAATGACCTTCGGAGAATCACGGATAATCTGTAATTCTTTTAGCAGTATTTTTGCAATAGCGTCATTCTTTTTAAAATACTCGAAAACTTTTATAAACAAAATGAGCCGAAATCTTGTGATTTCGGCTCATTTTTGGTCCGAGTGGCGAGACTTGAACTCACGACCCCTTGACCCCCAGTCAAGTGCGCTACCAACTGCGCTACACCCGGATATTCTTTTTTTGCTGTGCTTCTCGTGGTCAGCTTGTTTATATTAACATGGCAGTTATGAAATTGCAACCCCTAATTTCAATTTTTTTTAAAATTTTTTGCAAAAAGGATTCAGAGAAAACTTGTTGACAAAGTCCGCAGTTGTATGGTATCATATCAAAAGTGTTCGGACGGCGGACAGCTTTCATCATGGAGAGATGTCCGAGCGGTTGAAGGAACCGGTCTTGAAAACCGGCGACGTGCAAGCGTCCGTGGGTTCGAATCCCACTCTCTCCGCCACTTTTTTTAAATTCATATGTCATTTGCAGAAGTACCCAAGAGGCCGAAGGGGCTCCCCTGCTAAGGGAGTAGGCTGGATAAAACCGGCGCGAGGGTTCAAATCCCTCCTTCTGCGCCAGCTCGTCGCAAGCGTCGCATCGCTTGCGACGAGTTTTTTATGCTCCGCATCAAAAACTCATCGTGCGCTCATTTTGCTGCTCCTCGCTTCCGAACCGGATTCGCTGCGCTGGATTCCGGTTCGGATTGGGAAACGAAAATATCCGGAATGAAGCCACCTGACAGCTCGTCGCAAGCGTCATATCGCTTGCGAAGAGTTTTTTATGCTCCGCATCAAAAACTCATCGTGCGCTCATTCTGCTGCTCCTCGCTTCCGAACCGGATTCGCTGCGCTGGATTCCGGTTCGGGTAAAAAACGAAAATATCCGGAATGGAGCCATCTGACAACCACCGCAAGCACTAGCTGCTTGCGGTGGTTTTTTTATGATATAAATAAGTTGGCCCGGAGTATTTCTGCTCCGGGTTTCTATGTGGATACTATACTGTTGCTTTGCGGGATACGATATTTTATGGAGAAATACTGGACGTTTATTTAAAAACATGTTCAAAAGGATTCGGCGGGCCAACACAGTATGAGGTAGACTTCAAAACGGCACAAATAAAGGGGGAAGACGCGCGGAGCAAGATGCATTTTCACATGAGGCTTTTTGGTGGTTTTTGTCAGCTTCATGCAAGCCTTGCACTATCTCGCGGCTGTGCAACGGCGTGCAATTTGTGCGTGGGAAATCAAACCACTAGGATGCGCAAAATAATTTTTTAAAAATTTTTCATTTTGTTGCACGTTTGCGTGCAACAAAATGACTTGGGAGCACATAGATAGGAGGGATGATACGAAATGATGACTTTTAAAAACTGGACACTGTCCGTGTCTGGCCTGGTGGCACGACAGTACGACAACCTGTCCCGACGCATTGACATTGAAGGGCCTCTGCCGGAGGGCTACACCTGGCAGCTGCTGGTGCAGTGCGGCAAAAATGCCGACACCATTCTGCTGGAGCCTACGGAAACCGGAGTTGGTGCCGCTCTGACAGCGGACAATCTTTCCATGCCCGGAGAGTATTATTTCCAGCTGCGGGGTATCCTGACGGCAGACGGAGTTACCAAACAGCATACCAATGTGGTGAGTTCCTTCGTGCCTGAGAGCCTGACAGGCCTCGGGATCTGGCCGAAGGTACCTGCGGAGTTTACCCAGGTGGAATCGCGCATCTTAGAACTGTACCAGCATCCGCCTGTCCCCGGCAGTAATGGATACTGGCTGGTGTGGGACACGGGCAAAAACGAATATGTGGAAAGCCAGCTTTCTCTACCGGATATTTCCGTTGGGCCGCAAGGCGAGATGGGTCCTCCGGGCCCGGCTGGAAAAGATGGCGCCGCTGCCACCGTTTGCATTGCCAGGGCGGATATGCTGGCTTATGATGCGCTGCCAACCGTGACAGAACTGGAGGGCAGTACTTCCAGCGCCCGTGTATATGCCCTTGGTATTCCCGCCGGAAAGCCCGGCGCCCCCGGCGCGGACGGCGTCAGTCCCGCTGTGACGGTGACCCGTAATGAGGCCGATACCGGTGCCGTCATCACCGTCATCAACGCGGATGGGTCAACTACATCTGTGGAAGTGTTGGATGGAGCAGACGGAGGTGTAATTTCCAGCGTTGAAGATAGCCCCTACGAACTTGCTGCGACGATAGAGATCACAGAAGCCGTAAGCATTATCACGCAGGACTTTGAAAAGAGCTACAAAGAGTTATATATCTTTTTCGACAAAATTACTGCAAGCCAAAGCGCTCAAATCAGTATAAATACGTTAGGCTCAGTAAATGGTTTTGTCGGAACTACTGCGTATTACCAATCATCCCGGATTATCCATCGCAGCGGCATTGGCATGGAACGGCAAGATGCCTCTCATTCCACCTATGGATTCTGGATGAGCGGCACCATTACACGCCGATATGACTTTGGTATGGATGCAGATATTGACCACGTAACAATTTACACAAGCAATCCAACCACAGCCACAATGACTGGTGGGACTATTCTAGTATACGGGAGGGTCTGATATGCGAGTTTACGATAATGGCGTTTACCGTGATGCAACGCCGGAAGAAATTGCCGCCTGGGAGCAGGAGGCTGCGCAGCAGCCCATCTCGGGACCAACGCCTGAAGAGCGTATTGCTGCGTTGGAAAAGGAACTGAGAGATACAAAATTATTGCTGGGACTGGAAGAATGACTCGCTTTTAATCGGCTGCATCTTTTAATATAATAAAATCTTCTGTAAGCTGATAACTGTGTTCCTCTTTTCTGCGTTTGTACCCGCCTCGGCGGCAAGAGACGGCGGCGCCGGTCACTACACCACCCATTTCTGCAAAACGATCAGGCAAAAATGTTTGCCCGGATAACGGGCCTGTTGGGGAAACAATAAGTTCAACCGAAAAGGTGTCTGACTTTGAAAGTCAGACACCTTTTTTATGCCGCGGCTAAGTGAGAAAAACATAATGCAGGACTGCTGCCGAGGTAAAGATTACGATGGGGGGATTACCATTTGGAGGTGGCTTGTGGTAAACCAACTTTACGCATACATCCGGGTGTCTTCAAAGAGCAGAATGAGGACTGGCAGAGAATCGCTATGCTGGGCATTGGCATCCGGACGGAAAACATTTACTTGATAAACAATTGGGTAAGGATTTTCTCCGTTCAGGATATTTAAAACGCATCAAAAAGCTGAGATTCGGCGATACGCCTGTAATTAACAAGGGTGACCGCCTTGACCGGAATTACGATGAAATCTTGGAACAATGGCGCGTGATTACCAAGGAAAAGCGGGCCGCCGTAGTCGTGCTGGATATGCCCATGCTGGATGCCAAGCAGGGGCGGATTGTCTGGGCGAAGGGCAGAAAAAATGCCTGGAGTATCGGCATCTACTTTTAAAAAATAAGGGGGAGGCCAAGGTTTAAAAAAAAACCAAAAAATGACCGCTTATGTACACCTTTTCAAACGGCTTGTATATTGATTTTCAGGTAGGAGATGCGCTATAATCTTTAATTGAGTTACATATTTCTATCATTCATGAAGACGTTTTTCCCAATTTTTGCGGAGTGCTCGAAAAGTGTACCATTTCGAGCGGCTTGTGTTGTTTGATGCTGCTTGACGATGCTGCATTCCGGTTCATGCAGCTGTCAGGCTAAGGAGAAAATTGCGGCGTAAGCATTCAACCCTTTAAACATAACCAAATCGCTTGCGAAGCAGCTGTATCCATGCTGTCAAAAACCGGGAAAGCAGCGGGGACTATCAGCCAGATGACATTCTCTTTTTACCTACGCAAAGTTAATGGGACTGTCTGCAATGGACATCTGGCATCTGGATAACCAGCGGGACATGGCAGACGAGTTGTTCCATGGAAACGTAACGTCGGAAATGACCTTGGGAGAAGCAATCATTCGGGGAATTTTGAATTCTTCGAAATATGTGCTCTCTGCATTTTCCTATCAAATGGATCTGGAAAAACTGACGAAAATTCAGCCGCACCAAGAGCAAACCTGCTCGGGCCGCCGCGGGGAAATATCTGGAAGCTCTGAGGCGGGTATTGGAAATGGCAGATGGGCTGGATGTGGTTTTGCCAAGCACATGCCCAGAAACAACGGAAAATACATTGCGTTCTGCGCCAATGCCGAACATATGCGGGAAATGATTGGAAAAGTGCCGGCGTGGTTTTCCGGAGTGGATATTGAACCGCATGTTTATTCTGCCTATTCTAACGACCCGGAAGCCAGTCAGGCGTTTTTGAACTTTAAGGCAGATACTGGAGATCACCTGAACTTGCTGTTCTGCATCGATATGCTCAACGAAGGCGTGGATGTGGAAGCCATTGATGGTGTAATTTTGCTGCGCCCAACGGTATTTACAAACAGCAAATTGGCCGGGCATTATCCGCTACAAAAAGCCGAAATGCAGTCATTTTCGTTGCCATCACTATCGAAAACAGATACAGCATTGGTACCATCGAAGAGGAAATGCAGATTGCTTCCGCCTGCTATCGTTCCCTTGGAGAGAGTGAAGTCATTGTCACTGAGCAGTTCAATGTGATTGCTGAGGTCAAGATTCAATTGCCGTGGGTACAGGCATGGGCTGTATCCGCCGGGTGAATAAACCACGAAATAAACACAGGATAAAGGGGATGTTATGGTGGAAAACCGTATACTTCTTTCAAGCCCTCATATGTCTGATAAAGGCTATGAGCTGCAATACATACACGACGCATTTCAGAAAAACTGGATCGCTCCGTTGGGTGAAAATGTCAATGAATTTGAAAAGTCCATGCAGGCATTTATGGGCGCAGGCCATACCGTTGCCTTGTCCGCCGGAACGGCTGCACTGCACTTGTCTATGATCCTGGCGAATATAAAGCCGGGAGACAAGGTGTTTTGCCAGGATTTGACTTTTTCCGCCTCGGCAAATCCAGTGGTTTACCTGGGGGCGGAGCCGGTGTTTATCGACAGTGAGCGGGACACCTGGAATATGGACCCGGCAGCGCTGGAAAAGGCGTTCGACCAATACGGAACGCCCAAAGCTGTTGTCGTGGTCCATCTGTACGGCAACCCGGCCAAGCTGAAAGAGATTGCCGCTGTCTGCAAGGCACACAATGTCCCCTTGATTGAAGATGCCGCGGAAGGCCTGGGCAGTGAATATAATGGCTGCAAATGCGGAACTTTCGGCAGGTTTGGTGTGCTGTCCTTCAATGGAAACAAAATCATTACGACCTCCGGCGGCGGCATGCTGGTCTGTGAAGAACAGGCGGACGCCGCACATGCATTGAAACTGGCGACCCAGGCCCGGGAACCCTTCCCGTGGTATCAGCATGAGGAGATCGGCTACAATTACCGTATGAGCAACATTTGCGCCGGCATTGGGAGAGGACAGATGAAAGTGCTCTCCACCCGCTTGCAGCAAAAGCAAGCGCTGTTTGAGCGGTACAGCAGCAATCTTGCGGACTTGCCCCTGACCATGCAGCCCTCGTTGGATTGCGCAAAGCCCAACCGCTGGCTGTCCGCCGCCGTGCTGGATAAGAGCTGCGGCAAAACGCCTGCTGACATTTTGAATGCGCTGAATGAGGCGAATATCGAGGGACGTCATCTCTGGAAGCCCATGCATGCCCAACCGGTATTCCGGGATGCAGCGTATGTGGCAATGGGGAAAGAGTCTGTTTCCGATGACCTGTTTGCCAGAGGAATCTGTTTGCCCAGTGATACCAAGATGTGTATGGATGATGTGGACCGTGTCTGCGACGTGATCCGCAGAGCGTTCTGAAAGGAAATCATGGAACATAGAGCAGGCGTTTATGAAAAATATATCAAACGGCTTCTGGATATCATCCTGTCATTGGCAGCTCTTATGGTCCTTTCGCCTATTTTATTGCTCACGGCCGTCCTCGTTCGGATAAAGCTTGGAAGGCCGGTGATTTTTCATCAGGAACGTCCGGGCAGATGTGGAAAAATATTTCGCCTGTATAAGTTCCGCAGCATGACAGATGACCGGGACGAAGCGGGAAACCTACTGCCCGATGACCTGCGGCTCACCCGCTTTGGAAGACTTCTTCGCAGCACTTCCCTGGATGAGCTGCCTGAGCTTTTGAACATTCTGCGCGGCGATATGTCCATCGTTGGCCCGAGGCCCCTGCTGGTGAAATATCTGCCTCTATATAACGATGAACAAAAGCACCGGCATGATGTTCGCCCTGGCTTGACCGGCTGGGCGCAGGTCCACGGGCGGAACCTGCTGAGCTGGGAGGACAAGTTTCGCTACGATGTCTGGTATACGCGAAATATCAGCTTTGTTACGGATGTGCGGATTGTGCTTCTGACAGTGAAGTGTATTTTCGCGCGGGAAGGGATATCTGCAGAAGGTTCAGCAACCATGGAAGCTTTTACAGGGACGCCTGCCGATGATGAGACAGTAGAAACCCATATCAATTCATAAAGGATGGTAAATGCGGAATGAACATCTTGTTTTGCAGTGTTGGCCGCAGAGCGGAATTGCTTAAAGATTTCAGAAAATCGATGTCTCCGGGCTCAAAAATTATTGCAACAGACATGAGTCCATATGCACCTGCAATTTACTTTGCAGACAAGCATTATTTTCTTCCTCCTATTTCAGATCCATCCTATATAAACCGGATTGCAGAAATATGCCAAATTGAAAACATTCATGCCATTACCACATTAATTGACCCGGAAATAGAGATTTTAGCAAAAAATCGGGGACTTTTTGAACATATGGGCACTGTGGTATTGGCACCTTATCATAAAACAGCCTCGATTTGCTTTGACAAATACGAGCTGTTTCAGCATTTGAAAAAACACGGTATTGCCACGGCAGATACATATTCATCTTTTATTGAAGCAAAAGCTGCTATTGAAAACAGTGTGTTATCTCTGCCGGTCTTTGTTAAGCCTCGGACCGGAAGTGGAAGCGTTGGCGCCAGAAAAATTGAATCGTTGAAGGATTTGGAAGCAGCGTGCGACGCAGATCCTTCACTGATCATTCAGGAGTTCATGGATTGCGTAGATATGGATGCAGATGTTTATATCGATACAATAACGCACAAGCCGGTGAGTATTTTTACAAAGAAGAAGTTGGAAACAAAAATTGGCGGCGCCAGCAAAACGATTTCATTTAAAGATGACGCTGCGGACAAATTTATTTGTGAGGCACTCCAATATTTCCAGTTCAATGGCCCCATCGATATGGACTTATTTTACAGAGATGGACAATATTATATTTCTGAAATCAATCCTCGTTTTGGCGGAGCATACTTGCACGCGTATGGAGCAGGTGTCGACTTTGTAAAACTGATAGAAAACAACGTAAACGGGATTGAAAACTCCCCATGCTTTGGAAACTACGAGGAAAATGTTGTTATGATGATGTACGACAGCGTTGTCATTGAAAAAGTCATGCCATGAAAAGACCAGTTCTTATTTTAGCAAATAATAGCGACGGACTGTATGGCTTTCGTAAGGAACTGTTGGAGCAACTTGTGGAAAAAGAGCATATTTTTGCCAGCGTACCGAATAACGGCTATTTTCAAGAACTTCAAGAAATTGGCTGTAATGTAATTGAAACCGAGGTTGATAGACGGGGGATCAATCCCATCACAGACATCAAGTTGTTCTTTTGCTATTTTAAGATTATCAAGCAATGCAATCCGAAGATGGTCATTACGTACACGATTAAACCCAATATTTACGGTGGTCTTGCTTGCCGACTGCTGAGAGTGCCATACGCGGCTAACATTACAGGCTTGGGTACTGCTTTCCAGAGGAGAGGCGTCCTCCGGTATTTGGTCACGGGAATGTATCGATCGGCATTGAAAAAGGCAAAGGTTGTGTTTTTTGAGAACGCCGGAAATATGGAAACACTCCTTAAAAGCAGAGTTGTACAGCGGGAACAATGCAAGTTGCTGCCTGGTGCAGGCGTAAACCTGAAGCATTTTAGGCTGTCGCAATATCCACAAGAATGTGGAATGATACGTTTTCTGTTTATTGGCAGAGTAATGGCAGAAAAAGGAATAGACGAATTGTTTGCGGCCATGAAGCGATTGCGTCAAGCGGGAATATCCTGCTGTTTGGATGTGTTGGGCGGCTATGAGGAGAATTATGTGCAGGAAATTGAAGCGTGCACTGCCCAAGGCTGGCTAAACTTTCACGGCTATCAAAAAGATGTGCGTCCGTTTATTGCCCAGGCCCATTGCTTCGTACTTCCCTCTTGGCATGAGGGAATGGCCAATACCAATCTGGAGTGTGCGGCCATGGGTCGTCCACTGATTACCAGCCGCATCCACGGTTGCATGGAGGCGGTTGTTGAAGGAACAAGTGGACTGCTGTGTGAGCCGAAAAACGCAAACAGTCTCTATGAGGCCATGGAGCGTTTTTGCCGAATACCCCATGAGCAGCGTGCGTTAATGGGGAAAATGGGCAGGCAGCACATGGAGGATCTGTTTGACAGGCAAAAGGTTGTTGCAGACACAATGAAAGGACTGGGACTATGACCGGGCCTATCCGGATATTGCAGGTCGTTACCCATATGAACCGGGGCGGCCTGGAAACGATGCTGATGAATTACTATCGGTGCATAGACAGAGATAAAGTGCAGTTTGACTTTTTGGTTCATCGGGCTGAGCGGGCAGACTATGATGATGAGATCGAATCGCTGGGCGGAAGCATTTACCGACTGCACAGGCTCATTCCGTGGAGCAGTACGTACAAACATGCGCTGAATTTATTCTTTGATGCGCATCCAGAGTATCGAATTGTCCATGTACATCAGGATTGTCTCAGTTCTGTCATCTTGAAAGCCGCGGAACAGCATGGTGTTCCGGTGCGGATCGCACATAGCCATAACAGCAGCCAAGATAAGAACCTGAGATACTTCATCAAAATATTGTATAAACAATCGATTCCGCAATATGCCACGGATTTACTCGCCTGTGGAGAGCAGGCGGGCGAATGGATGTTTGGCGGCGCGCCATTTCAAATTTTGAATAATGCGATTGATGCTGCCGCATACCGCTATGACGCGGCGCATTCGCGGGCAATGCGTCAGGAATTATCACTTCCAGAAAACGCTTTTGTACTTGGCCATGTGGGCAGGTTTTCAAATTCGAAAAACCACAGCTATTTGGTGGATATTTTTGCCGAGTTTCACAAAATTGAACCTAATTCATATTTGCTCCTGGTTGGTGATGGCGCATTAAGAAAAAAGATAGAGGCAAAAGTAAAGGCCCTAGCTCTTGAACATTGGGTAATTTTCCTGGGTCTTCGAAAGGACATTCCGGAATTGCTGCAGGCAATGGATGTTTTTGCCTTTCCGTCCTTGTATGAAGGGCTTCCTCTGACGCTTGTAGAAGCGCAGGCTGCAGGACTCCCCTGTGTGATCTCTGAAAATATTCCTGTCGATTGTGATATGACGGATTTGATAAACCGTGTTTCACTGGATGATCCCCCAGAAGTTTGGACAGAGCGCATTTTCGCAGTGAAAGCAAAACCGCGTAAGGATACCTTTGCAGAAATTGTGGCTGCGGGTTTTGATATTGCAGAAAACGCCAGGTGGCTGGCAGAGTTTTATATGCAAAAGTGGGAAGGCAAATAAATTCACTTAAAAGTGAATTATGTCGTTAGCAGAAAAATTCGGACTGAGGCACTGTTTAAACGTAGAATGAAGATAGAAACCGCCTTTACCCGTTGGCAGGACTGCTTCATTGCCCAAGCACATTGTTGCAGTCATCAGTGATGGTACTAAATCCATTTGCACCACTTTATTGGCGCACGACGCAAGCACGAAGGAATTCACGAATAGGTAAAATCAGAAGGGGGAAAACAGGAAAAACGTTGCAATTCTTCCCAGTATCATAATTGAAGACAGTGCTGTGATTGGTGTAGGAAGCATCATTTTCCTGGTCGTTTCCGTCGGTACTGTCATGACAGGCACCCCATCAGGAGCCATTGACAGCACAGCATCATTGGTCGTTAGCACCAAAGTGTAATTGGGCATGGAGCCAAAATGTTGAATGTGTACTCCTGAATGTGAGTGGCTTGAATGCTCAAAAGATGCGGAAAGTTGGGAATGCGGACGAATGGCGCATCGTTTATTTCAATTTACAAAGAGGTGTCCCATGGGATCGATTACTGTTTTTACCCCCACATATAATCGGGCCTATATTCTTGGGAAGTGTTACGAAAGTCTGAAGCATCAAAGCTGCAAGGATTTTGAGTGGCTGATTATAGATGATGGATCTACTGATAATACAAGAGAGTTGGTACAGCATTGGCAGCAAGAGGAAACTGCATTTCAAATTCGATATATCTATAAAGAAAACGGGGGACTTCATACTGGCTATAACACAGCGATAGCCAATATGGACACAGAGCTCTCCGTGTGTATTGACTCTGATGACGCCATGCCTGTGGACGCGATTGAGCAAATATTAAACATCTGGAAAACGGTGCACGATGAAAACATCGCCGGCATCGTTGGCCTTGACTTTGATCAGGATGGTGAGCTGATCGGTAAACTTCTGCCGGAGAGACCTTCCATCAATGCGGCGACGCTGCTGTGTATTCCCGGGATAGGCGACAAGAAATATGTGGTGCGCAATGATTTGCTCCGAAAAATTGCCCCGATGCCTGTATATCCTGGCGAGAAAAATTTTAATCCTCATTATTTTATTATCCAGCTTTCTCAAAACTACCGCTTCAAGCCGGTCAACCGGTGCTTCTGTTTGGTGGAGTACCAAGCAGATGGAATGAGCGCAAATATCTGGAACCAATATCATAATAGTCCAAACAGTTTTGCAGAATTTCGTCGTGCGATTCTTGAGGTACCAGGGATAACTTGGCTATATCGCTATAAAACCGCTGCACATTATGTTTCCAGTTGTATTTTAGCAAACCGCAGGCATTGGTTAAAAAAATCACCTCGCAAAATACTAATTATTGCTGCGTATCCGCTTGGTGTTGTTTTGTCCAGAATTATTGAATACAAAGTTGGCCGCAGGGAGAAGTAGCACATGTCAAAACTTTTACCAATTACAATCGCCAGCATTATTTTGGCAGCGCTGTCACATTTTTTATCCCCAAAAAGCTCACAGACAGGTGCTTATCTACGCAAAGAACGTATAGTCTGGATCGTACTTGTCGGGACTATGGTCTGCTTTGCGGGTTTGAGGATCCATTACAATGACACGGATACGTATGTATATGCTTATAATGCAATTTCAACTGATTGGAACCGTATTTTTTTTGTTCAGTGGCAATTAGGAGAAAACCCAGGATTCCATGTGCTCAACAATCTTCTGGCATTTTTGGGGTTTTCTGCACAGTCATTTTTAATGTTTTATTCTACCGTAACGGTAGGCATTTATTTGTGGTTTATTCGTAAATATACGAATAACCTTTGGCTTTCAGTATTTCTCTTTCTCACGCTTGGTTCGTATACCTTTACCATGGCAGCCATTAAACAATGCGTCGCTGTTGCGTTTTGTTTGGTTGGAGTGGACAGAGCAATCAACAGAAGATGGTGTTCTTTTGTGCTATGGGTGCTACTTGGGGCATTGTTCCATCCATACGCTTTGATGTATTTACTGGTCCCGTTCTTGTTTTTCCGCCCTTGGAGCAGCAAAACGTATGTTTTACTGCTAGTGTTTGCTGCGGCAGGCCTTTTATTGCAGCCGTTGATGAATACGGTAATCAACGTCACTACGATGCTGGGTGAAGAATATAATGCCACAAGTTTTTCAGGTGAAGGAGTGAATCCGTTTCGCTTAATGGTCACTTTAGTTCCACTTTTCCTCTCCTTCATAACAAAATATGTGATTTGGCAGAAACATGATAGAACGCAGAATTTAATATTAAATTTAAGTATGCTAAATGGAACGATCATGTTTGTCGCCCTCTTTGGCACAGCAAACTATTTTGCGAGATTGGCGAACTATTTTCTTATTTTTCAGACCATTTCGATTCCTTGGCTGTTTGACCAGTTTGAAAGAAAATCAAAGATCTTGATTACAACCTTGGCAGTCATATGTTATTTTTTGTTTTTCTATTACTCCAACGCAATCAATCAGCCATTTGACAATTATTATTACGGTATATCCCTTCTGAAATACCTAAAATCACTCATTTGATATGGAGCCGATATATGATTCCTAAAACAATTCATTACTGCTGGTTTGGTCGAGGCGAAAAACCGAAACTGGCAAAAAAATGTATCGCCAGCTGGAAGAAGTTTTGCCCGGATTATGAGATCATCGAGTGGAATGAAGACAACTTCGATGTCAACTGCTGCCCTTATGTCAAAGAAGCATATGAAAGCAAAAAATACGCTTTTGTTACAGACTATGTGCGCTTATTCGTGATGTATACCAGAGGCGGTGTCTATATGGACACTGATGTTGAAGTTACCCGCTCTTTAGATGAGTTTCTCGTATGTAAGGCTTTTTCCGGTTTTGAATCTACGCAATATGTGCAAACGGGCATTATGGCCTCAGAAAAGGGACTTCCGATTATTAAAGAACTTCTGGATTTCTACGATTGGAAGCACTTCCTAAAAGACGATGGCTCTATGGATACTACAACAAACTGCGTATCCATCACAAACATCATGCTGAAACACGGCCTGAAGTTGGACGGCAAATTGCAAACGATAGCAGACTTCACTTTTTACCCCTCTGATTATTTTTGCCCATTTGTGAATGATACCGGTGTTCTAAATAAAACAAAAAATACTGCGGCAATCCACTGGTTTAACAAATCCTGGCTCCCACAATCAATACGAGTTCGATCCAGAGTTACTAGAGTTTTTCATAGATTATTTGGAGTTGATTGTTTCAGATGGCTGAAAAGAAAAGAATCCTGATATGCAGTCACTGGATGGAGATCGGCGGAGCGGAACGTGCTTTGCTTGGGCTTCTGTATTGCTTGGACTATTCAAAGTATGATGTTGATCTCTATTTGTGCAGGCATACTGGCGAATTCATGCGGTTAATTCCTGCGGATGTTCATCTGCTTCCGGAGGACAAGCATGCCGCTTCCATTGCAATCCCTGCAAAGCAGGTTCTTAAAAACGGTAATTGGGGAATACTCCTTGGCCGCACAGTTGGCAAGTTTTGCAGCAAGCGCTATCAGCGCAGGCATAAATGCGGCATTAACAATATTGCGGTTGAATACGGTGGACGCTTTACCTATCCGTTTGTCTCCCAGGTTATGCCAGGGACGGTTTACGATTTAGCGATCAGCTTTCTGGAGCCACACTATATTTGCGCACATAAAGTACAGGCAAAAAAGAAAATTGCATGGATGCATACGGATTATGGCTCCATTGATGTGGATGTGAAAGCCGGATATAAGGTTTGGAGCAAATTTGACGCAATCGCAGCAATTTCACAGGATTGTCGGAATAGCTTTGCAAAAAAATTTCCAAGACTGCAAGATCGTCTTGTGGTGATAGAAAATATCAATCCTTCTGCAATTATTATGAACCAAACGGCAGAATATGATGTTTATGAAGAATTGACTGGGGATATCAGGTTGCTTTCCATAGGCAGATATTGTGCTGCTAAAAATTTTGACAATGTTCCGGATATCTGTGCGAGATTGATCGGTGCGGGCCTCAATGTAAAATGGTACATTATCGGCTATGGCGGCGATGAGGCGTTGATCCGGCAAAGGATTACCGGAGCCCATATGGAGGATCGCGTCATCCTTCTCGGTAAGAAAGAAAACCCATATCCCTATATCAAAGCCTGCGACCTGTACGTTCAGCCAAGCCGGTATGAGGGAAACTGCGTCACTGTGCGGGAGGCGCAGATGCTGGGCAAGCCGGTTGTTATCACTCGCTATGCCACTTCTGCCAGCCAGTTGGAGGACGGTGTGGACGGCGTGATCGTGCCGATGGAAAACGAAGGATGCGCAGCTGGAATTGCAGCGCTGCTGCGTGACCCTGTGAAAATGAGGCAGATCTCGGAGACCTGTAAAGCGCGCGATTATACCAACGCGCAGGAAGTTGAAAAATTGTACAAACTTATGGAGGACTAATATGCCTCAGGTCAGTGTGATTGTTCCTGTCTACAACGCAGAGAAGTATCTTGCAGAGTGCGCGGACAGTATTTTGGCACAGACGGTGCGTGATATCGAAGTAATTCTTGTGGATGACGGCTCCACGGATGCGTCCCCGGCTATCTGCGATGCCTATGCGGAGAAGGATGCCAGAGTGAAGGTGATCCACAAGCCGAACAGCAGAGCCTCTTCCGCCCGAAACGCGGGGATACGCGCCGCAGCCGGTGAATATATCGCTTTCGTGGATTCGGACGATTGGATCGCGCCGGAGATGTATGAACGAATGCTTGCGGCTGGAGCGGATGTCTGCCTGTGTGACTATGTGCGTTTCCGGGGAACGCAGGAATTCCCTTTTACGCAGCCGAATATCCGGGAAGGCTTCTATGACAAGGAACAAATCCGAAAAGAAATTTATCCGCACCTGGTTATGGACGGCGTGGAATACCCCATTACCATTTCCAACTGTGTGCTTTTGATCCGCAGGCGTGTGCTTGTGGAGAACAGCATCTTCTACCGGGAGGATATCCATGTCAGTGAGGATTCCCCGTTTGGCTCCGAAGCGCTTTACTGCGCCCGCACCTTCGCTTATTTAAAGGGTGAACACCTGTACCATTACCGTATGACCGAGGGTTCGGCTTCCAAAACACATAAAAATTGGTGGTGGGACAGTTTTTTAAAAATCAATGAGGAAATCGAAAAATTCTTCGGAAATTGTTCTGACTATGACTTTACCCAGCAGATCAAGTCCAATATGTTTTATCTGGCGCGGGCGGAGATCTACTATATTCTGCATGACACATCGTTGAGCCGCAAAGAACAAAATGCAAAAATCCGTACGGTCATGTGTCATCCCCGTGTCGTGCGCATGTTGCAGGGATATGATATCACAGGGCTGGCGCTCTCGTTCAAAGCGCTGTATCTTTCCATTCGTTTGCAGTCGGCAGCCCTCCGGCGTCTTGTCGGCTTGGCATCAAGCATACTGTCCAGTATGCAGGGTAAAGGGGAAGACTCATGATTCCAAAGACCATTCACTATTGCTGGTTCGGAAATGGCCCGATTCCCAAACATTTGCAGGCATGTATCAAGACATGGTCGGAGACCATGCCTGATTACAAGATGATGCGTTGGGACGAAAGCAGCTTTGACGTTACATCGATCACTTGGACAAAAGAGGCATATGAACGGGAAAAATATGCCTTTGTTTCTGATTATGTCAGGTTGACAGCTTTGGAGCAATACGGCGGTATTTATTTGGATACGGATGTACGTGTGTTAACCACTATGAAGCAAATTCGTGAAAATTTGGCCAGATGTGTACAATATGCACCTGAGGAGGCTTTTAGCCCGAAAATGGTAGTAAGGCAGCTTTTGTGAAAATGAAAAAACTTTTATTTATCAATGGACATTTGAATACTGGCGGGGTTGAAAAATCTCTTTTGGATATTCTGAAATATCTGGATTACGATAAATATGAGGTTGATTTATTGCTCTTGGAGGAATTGGGTGACTATGCGTCTGAACTCCCGGAGCAGGTTCATGTTCAACTTTGCTGCATCAAAAATACATATGGCTCCGTTCCAGGCAGCTTGCTTCGCTGTATCCGGCAGCAGGACTGGTTCTGTTTTCAAATGCGTCTCGTATTTCTGCTGATGAAATTCTTCGGACAGAAAAAAATCAGGCTGGCTCGGAAACTTCTGACCGGCAACCGGCATTATGACTGTGTGATTGGCTTTCGGTCTGGAATCTGTACGCAAATTGCCGCTTTCGCGGTCAATGCGGACAAGCGATTATTATGGTGGCATCATGGTGAAGTGAATGTAGACCATGCTGAGTACCTGGAAGCTGCTGATGCTTGTAACCAAATCGCGGTTGTTTCTGAAGCCTGCCGCTCTATGCTGGCTGAAGAATTTCCCTCCCTGACACACAAGCTTTTTGTTGTCCCCAATATGGTAGTTGTTGAAGATATTCGCAGGAAGTCAGGATTTTTTCAACCTTATACGCAAGGGGAAGCGCTTCATATTGTTACGCTTTGCCGCCTTTCACCGGAAAAGCATATCGGCAATACCATCTTTGCTGCACAAAAGCTGAAAGAGGCAGGAATTGTCTTCCTATGGCATTTAGTGGGAGGCGGCAGTATAGAAAATGACCTCCGTCAAGCAGTGAAAATTGCCGGAGTATCAGAGGTTTTTCGGTTTGAGGGTAACCAACCGAATCCCTATCCATACTTAAAGAGCGCGGATTTATTCGTTCATCCCTCCTATGTGGAGTCACAAGGACTCGTTGTGCTAGAAGCCATGGCGCTTGGGATCCCCTGCGTAGTGACAAAGTCTCTTGGACCATGCGAGTTCATAGAGGACGGCGTCAATGGAATTTTGGCGGAACAAAGTCCGGAATCGCTGGCTGAGCAGGTTTTGAGAATGATCCGGGACAAAGATCTGTATGAAAGAATAGAGGCAAATACTCGTTGTCCGAAACAATTTTCGCCAGAGAATGTTATGCAGATGATTGAAACCATTTTGGAGAAGTAGAATGAAAGAAAACACAGTATTGTATCGAATTCTTGTAAAGCTTGGCATCAAGAAAGCAATTGATTATAACAGCGTTGAATATTTACGTTCTCGTGGTGTTCAAATTGGAGAGAATGTGAATATTCTAAACTCTACAATTGATTTTGGACATGGTTTTCTTGTATCAATCGGGAATAATGTCACGTTGACCGGTGTAAAAGTGTTGTCTCACGATGCCAGTACCCAGATTCCTTTAGGAGTCAGCAAAGTGGGCCGAGTGATTATTGGAAATGACGTGTTCGTAGGGCAGGGCGCAATCATTCTTCCCAATACTCATATTGGAAATCGTGTCGTGATTGGCGCCGGTGCTGTGGTTTCTCGGGATATTCCTGACAACTCAATTGCGATAGGAAATCCGATCCAAATTGTAGGAACATATGACGACTTTGTTGAGCGTCATAGAAAGCAGATGGAAGATCGTCCTGTTTATCACACGCTTTGGTCCGAGAAAACGTGGGAAGAAAAAGAGCGAATGCGAAAAGAACTGGAAGGCGGAATTGGATATGATCCATAAATATGCTCTTATCATTAATCCTGTTTAGAATTGGCCACATCATGTTTATTATTTCTTGAATGCATGAGGGGGATAATATTGCTATTAAGCTCAATTCATAGCCGTTGGAAGTCTTATCAACTCCGGCACTTTGAAACTACTAAATGGGGATGCAACTTAAAAGCACTTCACAAAAAATTCGACGGGGAAAGGTGCTTTATTATTGGCAATGGTTCCAGTTTGCGGGCAGAAGATTTAGAAAAATTGAAAAAGGAATACACATTTGCTTTCAACCGCATCTATTATATCTTCGACCAGACATCCTGGCGCCCCACATTTTACTGCACCCAGGATGCAAAGATTGCACAGGCGTCTGTGGACGAGATTCGGGAGAAGATCAACACCCCGTATATTTTTGCACCTATCAATTTGAAATGGTACGAGGGTGTGGACCTGGAATCAGACTACTTTTTCAGTCCCCGGCAAGCGGGAGAAAACGTTCCGGAGTTTAGTGAAAACATTCCCGACCATATCGGGGTGGGGAATACTGTTGCCTATACGGCGATACAGCTCGCTGCTTATATGGGATTTGCAGAAATCTACCTTTTAGGCGTGGACCACAGTTTCCGTACATATCAGGATAAAAACGGGACTGTTATCACAGATCCCAGCGCAAAGGACTATTTTTGCGAACAGTACAATCAGGGCAAGGACCGCCTGTATATTCCAAGGCTGGACGTGTCTACGCTTTCTTATATGGCGGCCCAAGCCTATGCCGAAAATCACCCTGTCACGATCTATAACGCCACCCGGGGCGGCAAGCTGGAAGTATTCCCCCGCGTGGATTTTGATTCTCTTTTTACAAAGTGAGGTATCCCCCGATGGCAGACGCAACAAAGCCCGTCTATCACACCCATATTTCGGCAAGACACCGCTGGTTTGAGTTGAATTTGAAAGAGGTCTGGCAGTACCGGGACCTGATCACCCTGTTTACACGGCGCACGTTCGTGCTGACCTATAAGCAGACGGTGCTGGGCCCCGCGTGGATCTTTCTGAATCCGCTGATCAGCAGTATCATTTACGCTTTCGTGTTCGGCGGCATTGCCGGCATCGGAACCGACGGCGTCCCGACCATCCTGTTCTACCTGTGCAGCAACGCCATCTGGATCTTCTTTTCCAGCTGCGTGACGAAAAACGCCAGCACCTTCACCGCCAACGCGGGGGTCTTTGGCAAGGTCTATTTCCCCCGGTTGACCATTCCCGTGTCCAACGTGCTGGCCTCTATCATCCAGTTTTTCGTGCAGATGCTGCTGGTGCTGGCGTTCCTGGCTTATTATGTGGCCGTGGGCGCGGTGCACCCCAACTGGGAGGCTTGGCTGCTGGTCCCGCTGGTGCTGGTGCACCTGGGACTGCTGGGCCTGGGCTGCGGCATCATCATCTCCAGCCTTACCACCAAATACCGGGACCTAGCCATTCTGGTGACCTTCGGCGTGCAGCTTTGGATGTATGCCACGCCCATTGTCTATCCGCTGTCTCAGCTGGGGGATGGAACCATGAAGACCATCCTGCTGCTGAACCCTGTGACATCTCCTGTGGAGATGTTCCGCTATGCCATCCTTGGGCAAGGAACCGTGATGCCGGGATATCTGGCGCTGAGTTGGGCGGTCACCATTGCGGTCGTGGTTGTGGGCGTCATGATCTTCAACCGGGTGGAAAAGACCTTCATGGACACGGTGTAAGGAGGCTGGGAGCATGGACAACAGGACTGAGCAGCGGGAGGTAGCCATCCGGCTCTCCGGCGTGAAAAAAATGTACAAGCTGGGCCAGATCGGCGGCGGCACTCTCCAGGGGGACCTGCAAAGCTGGTGGGCCCGGGTCCGGGGCCGGGAGGACCCCAACACAAAGATCGGCACGGACCAGCGGCTGGTGGGCCAGACCTTTATGGCCCTCAACGGCATCGACCTGACGGTGTACAAAGGAGAGGCCCTGGGCATCATCGGCGGCAACGGCGCCGGCAAGAGCACCATGCTCAAGCTCCTCAGCCGCGTCACCGCCCCCACGGAGGGGGAGATCGACATCTACGGCCGTATCGCCTCCATGCTGGAGGTGGGCACCGGCTTCAACGGCGAGATGACCGGCCGGGAGAACATCTACATGAACGGCACCATTCTGGGCATGACCAAGGCGGAGATCGACGCGAAAATGGAGGACATCATCGACTTTTCCGAGGTGCGGGAGTTCATCGACACCCCGGTGAAGCGGTACTCCAGCGGCATGTACGTGAAGCTGGCTTTCTCCGTGGCAGCCCATCTGGACAGCGAGATCATGATCATGGACGAGGTTTTAGCAGTGGGCGACATGGCCTTCCAGAAAAAGTGCCTAGACAAAATGCGGGACGCCGCCAAAAAGGAGGGCCGCACAGTCCTGTACGTCAGCCACAACATGAACACCATCCGCCAGCTGTGTGACCGCTGCATCGTGCTGGACAAAGGCAAGGTGGTGTTCCAGGGAGATGTGGAGGATGCCATCAATATGTATATGAGTACATCCAAGAGTCTGGCTGTAATGAACGATTGCTCAGGTGACCATAAAGGCTTTAATACCGACCATCAGATGCATATTGATAAAGTCACTTTTCTAAATACAGACTTTCCGATTTATTATCCAGGTGATGTTGTACAAGTGCGGGTGGATTTTACTGCGATGAAGGATATTCCTAATCTGGCAATGCGTATGACTGTTTTCTCCGGAGACAAAACAGTCATTGGCTTGGCAACATCAGATCCTGCTATTTGTGCTGAAAAAGGAAAGAATTCCACTGACCTTGCACTTCAGCTCGACTGGCTTGCTCCCGGAAAATATATCGTTCGATTAACAGCGTACTCTGTAAATGATTTTGGTATGAACTTGATGCATGATGTAGTTGATGAATGCTTTGCTTTTGAGAAGATGCAGGACCTGAATGATAATAACCGTATGAATTGGAACCATAGTTGGTGGGGCTATATGATGTTCCCCAAATTGGAAATTAAATAATATGAGGAAAGATATTCTATATCCCGTCCGGCGGTTGCACGGAATGATGTATGAGATGAAGACGCGGTATGATTTAAAAATGCTATATCGGAAGCGTTTTCATAAAAATCCAAATACAGTTTTTTTGGTAATGACACCGGAGCATAATAATTTGGGCGACCATGCCATTGCACTTGCCGAAACAATTTTTTTAAAAAAGCATGGCATCAACTACATTGAAATCACAGGGCGCGAATTGAATGAGATGAAATTGAAGAAATCACTAAGTGTAATGAATGGATATCCCATTTTGATCACTGGTGGTGGAAATTTAGGAACTCTATGGATGAACGTGGAAATGATGGAGCGAGAGATCATCACTCAAAATCCAAGGTCAGATATTTTTATCCTGCCAAATACGATTTTCTATGAAGATTCTGACTGGGGAAGATCAGAATTTGAAAAATCAATTAAGCTCTATAATCGCCACAAGAATCTTTATCTATATGCCCGAGAAAAAAACTCCTTTGAAATTATGCAAAAGGCGTTCCAAAATGTAAAACTGATTCCAGATATGGTATTATCCCTAGATCAGTGCGGTGAAAAAAAAGAACGTAATGGCTGCCTTTTATGCCTGCGTAAAGACTGTGAAAGAACTAGAACGGATAGGCAGGAACAAATCATTCGACAACAGGCATCTGAACTTTTTGGAGATGCAGTCAGCAATACAGATATGGTCGTTGAGGGTAAAGTACTTGCTGCCCAGCGCCAAGAGGCACTGAATACAAAGTTTAACCAATTCTCCGGTGCGGAATTGGTTATAACAGACCGCCTTCATGGCATGATTTTTTGCGCCATTACTGGCACGCCCTGCATTGTGATTGATAGTAAGAGCCCAAAGATTCGCGGTTGCTATGAGTGGATTCAAAATTTAGACTATATTCGATTTACAGACGATGTATCCCAAATCGTTAAAGAATATCAGAAAATTCCACAAACAGAACATCAATATGAAAATACACAGTTGCAAGAGTATTATCTGGAATTAGCTAATGATATTCTAGCGAAAATTTAAGGGAGGGAATGGTATGCCGCAGATCAGTGTCATTGTCCCCGTCTATAACGTGGAACCTTATCTGCGACGCTGCGTGGACAGCATTTTGGAACAGGCTTTTTCTGATTTTGAGTTGATCCTGGTGGATGACGGAAGCCCAGACGGCTGCCCAGCGATTTGTGACGAGTACGCCGCGAAAGATGACAGAGTGCATGTCATCCATCAGGAAAACGGCGGACTTTCCGCTGCGCGGAACGCTGGAATAGAATGGGCCTTTGTAAACAGTGACAGCCAATGGCTCAGTTTTATCGACAGTGATGACTGGGTCCATCCGGAATATCTAAAACGCTTGCTGGATGCGGCACTGGAGCATCAGGTTTTCATTAGCGTTTGCGGATATGCAGAAACCAAGGGAGAGGAACCGTTAATCAAGAAGGAAGATCTTGCGACAGCTGTTTGGACTCCGGAAGCATTTTTTTCTGAACACAATGTCAATGCAACTGTGGCATGGGGAAAGCTATATCAAAAAAAGTGTTATGCAGAAATTCGATATCCAATTGGAAAAATTCATGAAGACCAATTTACCATATACAAAATTTTGTTTGCTGCCGAACAAATTGCGGTAATTTCAAGTCCCCTATATTTTTATTACCAGAATGCTAATGGCATTACGAAATCAAACTGGTCGCCAAAACGACTTGCCTGTATCGAGGCGCATAATGAGCAAATCGAATACTTTATAAAAAACGGGTTTCATTGCGCGTATTTGCGTTCAGCGAAAGCTTTGCTTTGGGAAATTGCAATACAGATTGGCGAAGTCTCACAGTTAAAGCCTTCTCATAAAAAGAGCTTGCGCCAGTTGAAAAGAACATTGCGAAAGGATATCAGACTGTATAAAAGCGACCTCCACTTGTCTATTTCAGAAGATGGCATTTTGTATGAGCGTGCATATCCAATTTGCATGAAAATATATTGGCTAAGCCAATCTGCGCTGCGAAGGCTCCGCTTTCGAGGAAGTGATTAATATGGGACCGGAAATCAGCATTATTGTTCCGGTATATAACGTTGAAAAGTACATAAAACGTTGCATCGACAGCATCCTCGCCCAGAGCTTTTCCGATTTCGAATTGATTCTGGTGGATGACGGAAGTCCAGACAATTGTCCGGCGATTTGTGATGAATACGCTGCGATGGACAGCCGCATTCGAGTGGTCCACAAGGTTAATGGTGGGGTATCTTCCGCAAGAAATACGGGATTGGCTATGGCTTGCGGAAAATATATCTTGTTTTGTGATAGTGATGACTATGTTGACAGCGGTTGGTGTCAAGAATTATACAAGGCTGTATCGGATAATCCAGCCTCTTGTGTCGTTTCAAATTTTATGCGGGTCCATCAAGACCGAGCAGTGGCCAAGATACCTCCAGAGCAGCTTCCAGAGGGAGTTATTTCATATTATGAAATGTTTTTGATGGAACTTTCAGGTGCCACTTGGAACAAAATTTATGACAATGGAATTTTAGCTAAAAATAATATCAGATTTGATTCTAATTTACGTATAGGAGAAGATGTTGATTTTAACGTACGATATCATCAATGCTGCGACAGAATTATTTATATTAATAAACCCCTTTATTATTATTGCGATACTCCTGAGAGTGCATTAAATAGCTATCATTCTGATTGGCTTGGACTTCATTTGTTTCCGTTTTACGTGAGAATCCCGTTGATTGAGCGGGACCATAAGTTGACTGAATATTGTGATGGATGGCTCTGTACTTTTATCAATTTTTTTGAGATCGTGTTTGACAAAAGAAATAAAGAATCTTTATTTGCGAAGCTCCGCTACAATCAGCGTATGTTAAATACAAAGGAATTTCAATTCTGCCTCAGGCATGCAAGTGGGAAAAATGAGAGTCCGATGGTTATGAAGCTGTTGAAAACGAAATGTTATTACCTGTATTGGCTTTTTACGCAACTTGTTAAAATAAAAAACAATTTTTAAAAAACATCTAGGAAGGGTAGTTACAATGAAAATCATCGGAATGATCCCGGCCCGGGGCGGTTCTTCCCGGTTCAACATGAAGCCGCTGGCGCCCATCTGCGGCAAGCCTATGCTCTACTGGGTGTGGAAGCACAGCAAGGAAGTGGAGTGCTTTGAGGAAGTCTACGTGGCCACGGACAACGAGCAAATCAAGGAAACGGCGGAGGGCTTCGGCGCCAAGGTCATCATGACCTCTCCGGACTGCGAGACCGCCACGGAGCGGCTGTATGAGGTGGCGCAGAAGGTGGAGGCGGACCTCTATGTCATGGTGAACGGGGACGAGCCCCTGGTGCTGGCGGAAGACATCGTCAAATGCATCCCGGATCGCATCCCCGAGGACGGCTTTTATGTCTCCAACCTGATGACGGACTTCTCCAATCCCGTGGAGGTGGTGGACCCCACCAACTTGAAGATCGTCACCAACAAAGACGGCATCTGCCTCTTTATTTCCCGGGCGCCCATCCCGTTCCCCAAGGGCGCCATGGACTACGCCTACCAGAAGTTCGTGGGCGTGGGCGCCTTCACCAGAAAGGCCCTGGATTACTATCACGACACGCCCCGGGGCCCGGTGGAGAAGATCGAGGAGAACGACTCCTTCCGCTTCATCGAAAACCGGAAGGACTGCTATTACATCAACGCCCACTGCAAGACGCTGTCTGTGGACACGCCCAAGGACCGCGTGGCGGTGGAGGAGTACATGAAAAAGCTGGGGCTTGCGTAAGGAGGGAAAAGTATGTTTCAACTGATCGCGGGGCCCTGCGTCATCGAATCCGAGGAGATGGTGCTCTCCATCGCCGCTGAGATGAAGCGCATCACCGATGAACTGGGTATTCCGTACACGTTCAAGGCCTCCTTTGACAAGGCGAACCGGACCTCGCTGCACAGCTTTCGCGGACCGGGCCTGGAGGAGGGCCTGCGCATTTTGCGGAAGGTGAAGGACACCTATGGCCTGCCCATTTGCACGGACATCCACGAGGCCTGGCAGGCGGAGCCTGCCGCCCAGGTAGCGGACATTTTACAGATCCCGGCCTTCCTCTGCCGGCAGACGGACCTGCTGGTGGCGGCGGCCAAAACCGGAAAGTGCGTGAACATCAAAAAGGCCCAGTTCCTGGCGCCCTGGGATATGAAAAACTGTCTGGAAAAGGTCCGGGAGTCCGGAAACAGCAACGTGATGCTCTGCGAGCGGGGGACCAGCTTCGGCTACAACACCCTGGTGGTGGACATGACGGGGCTGCGGGTGATGAAGGAGTTCGGCGTCCCCGTGATTTTTGACGCCACCCACAGCGTACAGAAGCCCGGCGGAAACGGCACCTCCACCGGCGGAAACCGGGAATATGTGGAGTACCTGGCCAAGGCGGCCATTGCCGTGGGCGTGGACGGCCTGTTCATGGAGACCCATCACGACCCGGACAGCGCCAGATCCGATGGCCCCAATATGGTGCCTCTGGGGCAGATGCGCCAGCTGCTGGAAAAGCTGCAGCGGGTATATGAGGCCGTACAGTAACAGGCGGGAGTGAGGCTATGGAAGCGCAATTTGACGTCATTGCGGAGGCGCGTGCCGTCTTTGACAAGGAAATAGAAGCACTCACCAGGACCCGGGACGCCTTGGGAGAGGATTTTTCCAACATGGTGGACCTGGTCTTGAACTGCCGGGGAAAGGTAGTCCTCACCGGTATGGGCAAGCCCGGTCATATCGGCACTAAAATCGCCGCAACGCTGGCAAGCCTGGGAACACCCGCGTTTTTCATGCATCCGGCGGAGGCCATGCACGGGGACCTTGGCATGGTGGAGGAGAAGGATGTGGTCATCCTCATGAGTTACAGCGGCGAGAGCGAGGAAGTGACCCGCCTGATGCCCACGCTCCACGAGATCGGGTGCAAGACGGTGGCCATCACAGGCAAGCCTAAATCCACCCTGGCCCGGGAATGCCAGTATCATTTTATTTTCCCGGAGTTTGAAGAAGCCTGTTATATGCACCTGGCGCCTACCAGCAGTACCACCGCCCTTCTGGTGCTGGGAGATGCGCTGGCTCTTGTGGTGTCCAGGGCGAAAAATTACACCCGGGAGGAGTTCGGCCTGTACCATCCCGCCGGAGCTTTGGGCAGAAAGCTGCTGGTCCATGTCAGCGATTTGATGCACGCCGGGAAGGAAAACGCGGTGGTCCGGGAGCAAAGCTCCTTGCGGGAAGCCATCGTGGAAATGAGCAGCAAGGGACTGAGCATGGTGTCCGTGGTAGATGAGGACGGCAAGCTGAAAGGCATCATTACAGATGGCGACCTGCGGCGGATGCTGGAGCGGGGCACTGACGTCTACCATGAGGTCATTGACCATGTCATGACAAAGACGCCCCGGTGGATCGACAGCAGGGAGATGGCGGTCAACGCCCTTCAGGTCATGAGCGATCTGAAGATCACCGGAATGCCGGTCCTGGACGAGGAGCGTAAAGTCGTTGGAACGATTTTGATGCAGGATATTTTCAAGGCGGGGATCGTGCGGTAAATCAGGCCTGGAAGCTTGCCGATAGGAGGACTTATTCAATGGAAGCCGCACCGCGTGCAGTCGAACAACATACATCCCAAAGGTATTTCTTTTCTCTTGATATTGCAAAGTTTATTTGTGCCCTTTTGGTTATCATCATCCATACAAGGCCTTTTGCAGAATGCTCCGGCATAATTGATTTTTATTTGGGTGATGTGGCCGCGCGAATCGCTGTTCCACTTTTCTTTGCAATTTCCGGGTATCTATTTTTCAGTAGCCTGCGTTACCGGAACGGAAAAATCTGTAACTGTCCAGAGAACAGAGAGAAGCTGTGGAGGTACTTGAAAAAGATTACGTTAATCTACATCCAATGGACCGTTGTTTACACATTGTTTCAACTTCCGCAATGGTACCAGATTGGCTGGTGGGGCAAAACTCTCGCAAAAGATTTTACTGTCAGTTTTCTTTTTATCGGGTCTTACTTCCATCTCTGGTATCTGCTCGCCTTGATCTATGCGCTTCCCCTTCTGTATCTGTTACTGTTGTTTGTTTCCGTACGGCATTTACGGGTTGTGATCCCTTTGTTGTGGGTTGGGGAATGCCTGCTGTATTCGTATAGCTGGATTGGAATTGACAACATAGCGGTATTGTCATGGTTGACAGGGCACTTTTCCGCTGTCTTTGATGCTGTGTTTCGGGCTGTTCCACTGCTTGGCATTGGCATATTGTGCATGGCCGGCAAAGAAAAACAGCCGAAAAAGATTTATCTATATACTATCCTTTCAATACTTGCATGTGCCGCGGAAGCCTCTTTACTGCACTTTTGTACCGTGAACAGCAGCAAGTATTCGTACCTTTTCTGCACGCCTGTCATGACGTATTTTATATTGCAGATGCTTTTAGGTATCACAACAAGCGGGAACCTTTGGCTTGGCGGTGTATGCAGGAAAAGCAGTCTGGTGATTTACTGTTTACATCCTCTGATCCTGCGCATCCTTGTATGGATGGGTGTTGAATCCAAGCTGTTTCTTTGGTTTCTGGTCACAGTCCTTACTGTTTTTGTAGCGCTGTGTTGGGTGATTGCAAGGGAACAAATACAAAAGAGAAGGAGCTCACAGTAAAAATGCCTATCAAGCTGCTGTTCATGGACGTGGACGGTACCCTGACGGACGGACACATCTACATAGGTGCCCAAGGGGAACTGATGAAGGCCTTTGACGTGAAGGACGGCTACGCCATTGCCCACCTGCTGCCCCCGGCGGGGATCGTGCCCGCCATCATCACCGGCCGCCGGTCAGCCATTGTGGAGGAGAGAGCACGGGAGCTTTCCATCGCGGAACTGCACCAGGGCGTGGGGAATAAGCTGGCCTGTTTGAAAACCATAGCAGAAAAATACCAGGCGAAGCCGTCAGAAATTGCCTATATTGGTGATGATTTGAACGATTTGGACTGCATCCGCTTCTGCGGCCTGTCCGCTTGTCCGGCGGACGCCGTGGAGGAGGTATTTGAAGCAGTGGATTACATCTGTAAACATGATGGAGGTAAAGGGGCAGTCCGAGAGTTCATCGGTTTTTTCATGAACAGGAAATAGCACTTTTGCTATGCCCATATTTACGCAAGTTTCCAGGGGGATAAAGATCATAAAGCCCCATCATAGACTTATGCTGCGTAACAGGGACCGTTTCCCATGGGAAAAGCTGTTCAGCAACCAGCAGTTTCTTTACTATGGATTGCAAATAGTAGGTGATTTATTTTCTCCATGACTGGCAGCACCGTCAATTTCTGACGGTGCTGCCGGCCTTTTAGATGATTTGCGGGCAGGGAAATACCTCCGCCTTTTCAAGCCAGCGCTGCGTTATTGTCCAGGTAAATTTCCTGTGAAGTGTTGATGTCTGTATGAAAATAGTGTATAAATGTAAGAAAAAGACGCATTTGTAACAAATAGATATTACCCTGAAAGGGGCGGGATGTTCGGCATGAATGCATGGTTTTTGAATTGCTATATAGAAATTTCCATTCTGATCGCCGCGGCTGACGGAATTTTGGCGATAAAATCCATTTTGAAGAACAGGACCACGGGAAGATATCTGGGATTTGCCTGCGCGGGCGCGGCTGTGGTGGATATCAGTTACCTGATCAGCATCCTGAACAACGATTACCGGTGCGTCTCGGTCATGTCCAGCATCTATTTCGTCAATATCGATGTCATGCTGATCTGCCTGCTCATTTTCACGGTTTATTTCACGAAAGGGGAATTTACAAAGTCCGGCAAAACAGCCATTGCTTGCAGCATCCTCTATGCCATCTTCGAGGCTGTGATTTTCGCCATCAATCCCTTTTACGAAATTGCCGTTCATTATGTCCGGAGAGACACCTACATCGCCAAGTACAGCTATCAAATGAAGCCGCTGTATTGGATGCATCTCATTTTTACATACAGCCTGGTGGCAGTGATTTTGATTCTGCTGATTCGGAAGCTGCGCAGGATCCCCCGGGAATACCGGTCACAGTATCGCTATGTGATCCTCGGGATCGTGGCCATCGTCGCGGTGAACGCGGTGTTTCTCTACTGGCCGGGGGTAAACATCTATAACCTCCTGGATTATTCCATCTGCGGATACAGCCTGACAGCCTTTTTGCTGTATTGGAGCTGTTTTGAATACTCGACCCACGGCATGCTGAACTGCCTGAAAACCAGTATTTTTGAAAATATCGGACAGGGAATTGTTCTGTTTGATTACCATGACCACCTGATCCTCCATAACAAAAGGGCGGATGACCTCCTGGGGGGCATTCAGACGGAAAAATGCGCGGAGTTGAAGGCCTTCCTGAATTGTTATGACCTTTCTTTGAATGCAGAGGCGGAAAATGACAGCTTTTCCCTGCAATGCTACATCAAAAAAGGCGGGGAGATTCGTCCTCTGCGGTGCGATATCCGCAGCCTGAAAAACGAACAGGAGCAGAGGCTCGGGCAGCTGTTTGTATTTTCGGACGCGGCGCTTGAAACGGATCTTCTGACAGGGTTTCAGAACCTGGAGAGCTTCCGGATGTTCGTGAGGGACCAGCCCAACACATTTCCCTGCCCCACAGCAGTGGCGATCTGCGACATCAACAGCCTGTCGGTCATCAACAGCACCGTGGGAAACCATGTGGGAGACCAGAAAATCAAGCTGCTGGCGGATACCATGCGCCAATATTTTCCCAAGCACACCTATTATGTGCGGGGCGTGGAAGCGCATCTCATCGCCCTGTGCAGCCACAGCAGCGAAGGTGAGATGCAGGCGTGCATGGAGCGGGTAAAAGAACATTTCTCCGATAAGATCCAGTATGCAGTCAGCATATGTACGAAAGAATCACCGGACATTACACAGACCATCTACGCGGCGTCACAGGCCATGCGCGCGAAAAAGCTCCTCGACCGGGAATCCATCCATTCCGAAATGCTGACGTCCCTGATCCGGGCCCTCCAGGAATGCGACAGCGACACGGAGCACCATGTGCGGCGCACACAGCTGATGGGCGAGAAGCTGGGAAAGCGGATCGAGCTGACGGATGTTCAGCAGAGCAATCTGGCGCTGCTTTGCCTGCTGCACGACATCGGTAAGATCGGCATTCCGCTGGAGATCCTGAATAAGCCGGGAAAGCTTTCGGAAGAAGAATGGAAGATCCTGCGTTCCCACACGAAAAAGGGCTATGAGATCGCCAACAGCAATACGGAGCTGAAGGGGATCGCGGAGGATATCCTGCACCATCACGAGCGGTGGGACGGCAAGGGATATCCGGACGGCCTGAGCGGGGAGAGCATACCGCTTTTGTCCCGTGTGATTGCCGTGGTGGATGCGTATGACGCCATGATCAATAACCGTTCTTACAGGCGGTCCATGTCTGTCCAGAAGGCCATGGAAGAATTGAAACGGTGCGCGGGCAGCCAGTTTGACCCATATATCGTATCGGAGTTTCTCAGCAGCTTGAAGGAAGAACCGCAGGTGCAGGATGGACGGGGACAGGTGGAGGCATCCGGCGGTGATGGCGGGGAGGAACAGGGCCGCGCTGACAGTGAGCGCACGGAAAAAAGGCATAATGTCCATCTGGTCCCATACAGCCGGTACTTGCTGGATGATTCCATGTATATCGTGTCTGTGGATGAAAATTTTGAGAAGATGACGGGGTATACGGCGGAAGATATCCGGCAGCGGCCCATGCTCCAGGCGGACCTGATTCCTGAAGAGGACCGCATTGAGTATCTTTGTCAGACCAATGCCAACCTTGCAAAAAATCCGCTGCTTTTCCAGGAGCATAAGCTGCGGCGGAAGGACGGCTCTGACATTTATGTGTTTTGCTGCGGCAGAGTGTATTATGATTCCGTCGTGCGTGCCGAACGCTCGGAGATCATCATCGCGGATATTGCAAATACCTATTCCATGAAGAT
>Ga0129308_1000865_pt1 | contig 38297 bp, 40 predicted proteins | sample L827metagenome_FD_94440 | JGI IMG/M metagenome (GOLD analysis project Ga0129308, IMG submission 94440) | Ring-tailed lemur group fecal microbial communities from Wisconsin, USA - L827 metagenome | ecosystem: Host-associated > Mammals > Digestive system > Large intestine > Fecal | place: USA... | reverse complement strand
TAAATAGATTCAAAATCTTCCATGGTCCATTGATGTGACATAACGATTGAGCTTTTTTACTTTGATTACAAAAGTAACATCACATTTTTAGAATGAAAGGGGGAGTTTATCGAATGCTTACGAAATATGGAAGAAGAGCAGGTCCTTATGCACATAAATGCCCTTTAAAAGAGCCTGCATCCCGAACTGGCGGCATCCGATATGCTTCACGTCCCTGCGGTCCAGCCGATGAATGGTGTACATCACGCTGGCGATGACCGTCGGATCTTCCTCTCCCAGCTCCGTGACACGAATGGGGCTGCCTCCTTTCTTTTCCCCTTCATCGGGATTTATCCACTGGTCCATATTGATATTCAGCGTGGAAGGCTCCTCCTTATAAACTACGTTGAAAGAAAAGAAAGAACCGTCTCCCGTAATGACCGAGAAGTTCGTCTCGCCCGGAAATTCTTTTATCGCCGCTTTTACACGTACCACATTCTCCACCCCGTCGGCTTTGCCTGCGATGATATTGTTACTGCCCAAATCCACGTAACGTACTTCCGTGGGAAAGAGGATATGCACCGTCTTGCTAAAAGTGACCTCTATTTTATAAGGAGTGATATGCTGGCCCGCCGTCAGAATCCTGACGGGATTTGCCGGTCTTTCCTCCTGTGCGAAACCGGACACCGGGGCCAGTACAGCCATTAATAATGCTATAAATGCTATAACTATTTTCATTGTCTTGTCTTTTTTATTAAAGTGAATAATCAGTTATTGTTTTTTTGTGACCAACAGCACCTTATATCCGGCTTTCAGTGTCACCTTGACCGCCCGGACCCGTCCGGCAATCAGCCTCGTGCCGCCTTGCATGACTCCGCGCGTCAGGTCCATCACCACCTGCTGCCCGGCAGAACGTGCAAAGGAAATGCTGTTACCCATACTTTCGCTGACTGTCCCCGCCGCATCCTTTGCCGCACTGCGGGTTTCGGAACCGGGAACAAAAATTCCCTTTTGTCCGTCCACATCGTAAGTGGCCAACTGCACGGGAATGATATTTCCGGCATATTCGATGCTGCTGATCAGGATATCCAGCCTTTCCCCCTGAATGACCGCCACGCCTGTAACCAGGCTGTTGGCAGGAACGGTGACGCTACCGGCCTGCAGGGGTTGGAGCAACCGGAGCTTCACCCTGCCTCCCTGCTCGATGGTCTGCTCCTCGGAGATGCAGGCGGCAATGGTATTCGTCCCCATCTGATAACTGCTGCCTACGGCTGTATTGAAGCCGTAATTCCTTTCAACCATGAGCGAAGCGATAAAGGTGGAATCCGTAACCGGCTGTGAAAGACCGGAAGTTGTCTGATGCTCCGCCCGCTGAACCGGAACTGCCTCCGGCAGTTCTTCTACGGTTATTTCTTCTCTTAAGGTATCCTTGTCCGGGTTCAGATACTTTGCCGCCATCCTGTAGGAACGCTCCATCATTTCTTCACGGGAAGCCGTCCGGTTCTTTTCTTCTTCCGCTTCCGCCAGCTTTTTGTTAAGTTCCTCCACTTTCTTCTCCAGTTCGCTGTTTGCCGTCTCTGCCGGAGTCTCATAAAAGTCATCCAGCTGACCGGAGATTTGCTCGTAAGTATTGACGGACTGTTGCAGACGGTCTCCGTCTTTCTCTCTCTCACCGGCATCAGATGCGGTCTTTCCTGTGTTCATCAATGCACCGGCGAGTTGTTCAAGCGATTTCATCCGGCTGTCTTCTTCCACTTCCGCCTGCAGCTTTTCATAAGCGGCGGTCTTTTTATCCACCAGTTTGGCAGTGGTGGGCTCCGGTACATTCACATTGAACCCGGAACTTCCGGGAGTTTCCGTCCCGTTCTCCCCGCTGGAGGGAGCGAATATTCAGTACATGACTCCCAGAAAGACCAGCACAAAGGCCGGAATCACAATGAACTTCCTTCTTTTCTCAACCTCTTCCGGTGTGAGCTGCTTTTTCTCTTTTTCCGGTATATCCTGCAAGGCTTTGCCGGTTTCCGTCTGTGCAGCCGTTTCCTCTGCCGTGACAGGCTTTTCCAAATCTTTATCTTCCATTATTCATCGAATTTAGGGTGGTACATTACATTGTCTTTACCAGTCCGGTGGAGGGAATCCGCCGGAATATCTTTGCCGAAAGGTAACTCCTTCTCCATGCCGTGAGAGAGGAAACGTCCGAAAGCACGCGCTACAGTGATACTGCACAGGATCGTGCTGATAACCAGCATGCCGATAAGCATTCCTTTACGTTCTTTCTCGGACAGGCTTTCGCAAACGTTTCTCAGTTTTTCTCCGATTTCTGTTTTTATCTTTCTATTTTTCATTATCCTGTTCTTTTTATCGTTCAACGGTTCTTATATCCCTGTTTTCCAGAATCTCAAAACGCTCTGCCATAAATCCTTGAGGGTTGTTGTCAGACCGCCCCGTGCTCTGGAGGAAACAACGGGTGACGAGGGAACGCTCGGTGACATTACTGCTGCGGATAACCATCTGCCGGGCAAAGGTGGTGATCCGGTAGGGATAGTTGTCAAAATCACACTGCATGCTGTCCACCAGGACGGTCTGGTTGATATTGCCGCTGATCAGCCGGTTGTAATACCCTTTCTCGTTCCAATCCCTGTAATACCCGTAAAGGCTCTTGTCGGCCAGATACATGGCACGGTTGATGTTGGATTCGATAGCCGCCTTGTCGGGAGCCAGCGTGAAGAACAACTCATGCAGGCGGCGTACATGCTCACGGGCTTCCACCGGACGGTTCGCCTGCGCGTCCTGTGACAATGCCAGCATCAACGACTTGCCCTGATCCAGTACATAGATCTTCTCCCGCTGCCGGTCCGCAAAGAGGTAAGACTTTCAGATGGCATACGTCGTGAGTGAAGCGCAAATTCCCAGAAAGACCAGCGTGAACAGGCGAATCTGCCTGAACGAGGATTCGATGTTTTTAAAACTCTTGAATTCCATTATTATTAAACTTTTAAGTTTCTACTTTTTCAACAATACAGCACCGACATTCCCCGTTGAAGCGCCTGCCGCAGCACCCGCCACATTGGTCACCTTGGATGCCGTATTGTTTACGTTACGGTTGTAAGAGCTCATTCCTCCCGCCTGCACGATCCAGTTCGAAACGGTCGGGACACAAAAATACCCGATGATGCCAATGATCATAAAAATCAGATAGATAGCCGAAGAACCGTCCACGTCGATGATGCTCATCGGATTGCTCATCAGGTTCATCTCTTCCTGAAGAATAAGTGTCTGTATCTTGGCGAGCATCGCCCCGAAGAGGTCTGATACCGGTAACCAGAGATAGACACTTATATAGCGCGCCAGCCACTGGATGAGCGTATTCTGCAGGCCGTCGAATACGCTCAGAGCAAAGGCTATCGGCCCCAGAATACTCAATACAATCAAAAAGAAAGTACGGATCGTGTCGATGACCAGCGAGGCGGACTGGAAGAGTATCTCCAGCAGTTTGCGCATGATCATCTGGGTGATCCCCTGCAGGGAGAAGGAGTAAGAGACCTCATACATGGTCTGCAGGGCCGTATGCTCCTCCTCGGTCCAGCCCATATTCTCCAGTTCGGCATCCAGCTCCTCGTTGGAGGCAAAGACGCTTCCGGTCATCATGGTTTTTGCCATCATGTCCGCCCGGAGCTTGTCCTTCTCCTGCTGGTATTTCTGCAAATCGAAGGTCTGGTCCCGGAGCAATGTCCCGGTGCCCTGCACAATGGGACTGAAGATGCCGTTAAGGGTTCCCAGCACCATTATATCGAAGAAGAGGATACAGATTCCCAGAACGAAAGGCCGGAGCATGGAGAATACATCTACCGGCTCGGCACGGGAAAGGGACTGCCATACCCGGTAAGCGATATAGAACAAGGCTCCCAGTGCGGCCAGCGCCATTCCCATATCCATCATCGGCTGGCAGAGCTTGATCATCGTATCATACAGATTCCTGAGAATCTGGTGCAAATTTTCAAATGAAATAGACATTAACAACATACTATTCTGATTTTACATTGAATGATTACCAGTAACGCTCATCCTTGCCATACAGGTCGAATACCTGTTGCTGCTCGTTTTTCTGCTTTGCACGCAGGTAGGATACATGCAGGTTTTTCCGGGTGTAATAGTTGGCAAGCTCCTTGTAATGTGTCATTTCCCTGTGTACCCGGTTCACCAGGTCGATCCGTTCCTTATCATTCATGGACATGCCGGTGGGATTGATGATATTCTTCAGTTCGGCAATGCTGCGGCTGCTCTTTTTCATAAGGGTATTATAGCCGGAAGAGATAGCACTCAGCTCCTTTTGGCTGAAATTCTTGTCGGTCAGCATCTTGCCGTAATTCTTCACATAGATTTCAGAGATGTCGCTGAGCATCAGGACGGACTCTTTTACTTTCTCGCTGCCGCTGATCAGGTCGTTCACCTTGCGCAGCTTCTCGTAATACTCCCGTCCCTGCTCGAAAATCTTCGAGGTCTCCTTCCACGTGGAGAGGGCGTTCTGCGCCGTTTCCGAGGTTTCCACGATTTCGTTCACACTATTCACGATGCCCTGCACAAGGTTGCTGGGGTCGGACACCACCCACTGTGCCTGCACGCCCGTTGCAAGGGCCGCCAGGACAAACAACATGCTTAAAATTCTTCTTTTCATTTCTCTTTTATTTTATGGGTTATCTTTTCTTTTTCTTCTCCTTGGCCAGCATACGGATGGCCTGCTCCATATTACCGCCCAGCTTCTCCGTCATTTGTGTGACTTCGAGTTTCTCGGTCTCTTCCGTGGTATAGGTGAGATACTCCTCAACCGAGGTTTCCGTAGCATAGACGGCAGACCGGACACCGCCCAGACCGATTCAAACTTCCTTGTACTTCCTTGCCGGATCATTGGCCTGATTGATGGACAGAATCTGTCCTTTTTCCTTGTCGGTCAATCCGAGCAGGGATTGCACGGAATCGAACTTGTTGATATACTTGCGCTGGTCCAACAAAATCTTGCAATCGGCATTGTTGACGATGGTATCCTTGATAATAGGACTTGACACAATATCATCCAGCTCTTGTGTGACTACCACGGCCTCACCGAAGTACTTACGGACGGTTTTGTACAAAAACTTTATATAATCCGCCATGCCTTCCCGGGCGATTGCTTTCCAGGCTTCCTCCACAACTATCATCTTCCGAACCCCATGTAACCGCCTCATTTTGTTGATAAAAGCCTCCATGATAATAACGGTTACAACCGGAAAAAGAATTTTATGCTCCTTAATTTCGTCAATTTCGAATACTACAAAACGCTTGCTGAGCAGGTCGAGCTGCTCGTCCGAGTTCAGCAGATAGTCATATTCGCCGCCCCTGTAATAAGGAGCCAGGACATTGAGAAAATTAGTGAGGTCGAAATCCTTCTCCCGATAGTGCTTCTCTTCCAGTATCTCCCGGAAATCCCCCTGTACGAATTCGTAGAAGGTGTTGAAGGAAGGTACCGGCCCCCCGTCCTTCTTTATCTCTTCGATATACAGGTTGACCGCCATGGAAAGAGCCACCTCCTCGGCACGGGTGATGACTTCCGTATCCCTTTTCCAGAGCGACATGACCAGCGTTTTAATGGACTCCTTCTTCTCCAGGTCAAAGACCTTGTCGTCAGTGAAAAAAGGATTGAAAGCTATCGGATGTTTTTCACTATAGGTATAATACACGCCATCCTCACCGTTTGTGCGCTGGCGGATCAGGTCGCATAAACCCTTGTAACTGTTACCGATGTCAATCAGTATAATGTGGGTGTTCTGTTCCCAATATTGCCTGACAAGATGGTTCATGAAAAACGACTTGCCCGAACCGGAAGGCCCGATAACCAGCTTGTTGCGGTTGGTAATGATGCCCCGGCGCATCGGCTCGTCCGAGATGTCCAGATGCAGGGGTTTCCCGTTTGTGCGGTCTGCCATTTTGATGCCGAAAGGCGACAGGGAATCCGCATAGTTCGTCTCTTCAGTAAAGAAACAGACGCCCTGTTCGATGAAAGTATAAAAGGACTCCTCGGAAGGAAAATCACCCTCGCCGCCGGGAATACCCGCCCAGTACAGGGTAGGCGCGTCAATGGTATTGTAACGGGGCTTGCATCCCATCAGGGCCAGGGCCGAACCGGTATCGTTCTTTATCACCTTGAGCTTCTCCCGGCTGTCCGACCATGCCATGACATTGCAATGGCATCGGATGGCGGTCAGCCCGAAAGAATGCGCCTCGTCCAGATAGGCATCGATCCATTGCTTGTTGAGCTGGTTGGCACGGCTGTACCTGGAGAGCGAATGCATGTTGCGTGCCGTCTTCTCAAAGCGTTGCAGGATTTCCGCCGAATCGTCGATGAACAGGAACTGGTTGTAGATATGGTCACAGGAGAGCATCAGACCCACCGGAGCGGCAAAGCTCAGACGGCAGTCGCTACGGTCGGTGGAGTATTTCTCATACCGGGTATCCGTCTGGACGGAGCCGGGAAGGTCGTCCACGTCGGAAAGGGTATGCACACAGAGGATATTGTCCCCGATGCGCATCTCCGAGGCGCTCATCTGTATGTCCTTCAGCGTGGTCGTATCCTGTTGTGAAAGAGAAAAATATTTCTCAATCAGTCCGGCCTGTTGCGACGTACCGACAATCTCGTCGGCGGTCAACCGTTCCAGACGGATAAAGGCCGAGTCGTTCAGAATGCGCTCGAACTGGTCGACGCTCTCCAGGAAACGGCTGACCGCATCCTTGTCCCGGACTTCCTTCGGAATGATATTCCCCCGGCAGAGGATGGAGAAGTTGCTTTCTTTGCGGCTGCGTTCTTTGGTCGTCTTGGTGATGAACAGGTAGGCAAAATGATTCAGGAAAGGCCGTTCATTAAAATGGAGTTCAAAGGAGCGGTCCAGAAAGCTCATTCCGTCCTTCTGCGTGTCAGCCTTATAATTCTCTTTCAGGAACCAGTCCTGACGGTGTACTATCGTATAAGCAGGCAGTACCCTGACTGCCTTGGTTCATGTGCCGTGCATGGTTGCATAGTCTGCGGAAGTGACTGTGAACAGCTCGGGAAGGAAGACCTTGAAGCCGACAGTCACGTCCGCATCTTTGGAGAGGATGCACCCTTCTTCCACGGACAAGATCGGAAACTTACTTTCCAGCGTTGCGGCTTTTAATATATTTCTCATGAATGCGTTTTTTAAATAAGGAGGATATACGTTTGCGGTTGATGATATAGAACGGGTGGTATTTGACTGCGGCCAGCTTCATCAGGCCATTGGGACCATATTTCCTGTTCAGGTGGAACACACCGAAAACCAGTCCGGAAGCCGAGAGGACACCGAAGCCGATACAGAACCACCGGTCAATACCTATCATATAGAAGATGACGAACAGCAGGAAAATGGCAAGCAGGCCTCCCACGAAGAAGTACAGGTATTGTGCCTGCAAGCCGTTGAACTCCACACTCCGTCCGATCCCTTTGTTGATGTTATATTCCATAAGCCGTTATTTTACAGGAAGAAGGAACGCAGGACGGTCGCGGCGACAATCAGGAACACACACGCCCCAAACCAGGACCCGGCAGTTTTTCCGGTATCGGGGTCTCCTGATGAAAACTTGGAATACACTTTTATCGCACCGATTAACCCTACGATAGCTCCTGCGGCATATATCAATTTCGTGGCCGGATCGAAATAGCCGGACAACATGGAGGTGGCCTTTGTTATACCGGCACTTCCATCCCCTTCGGCATAGGCACTCAGGGTGGCAACAGCTATTCATACTATTAATGCAACCGTCTTTTTAAAATGTCTTTTCATATACAATCTACTAATTAAATGTGAATAAAAAACTTCTTTCAAATGAACCGCAGGAAACTTCCTGCGGTTCACTGCTTGCAACCACGATGTCTTTTTAGGATCAACCTGAGTCATAGTAACCAATCATAGATACCTCCGTCTTTTAAGGGGTTAATTACTTGTCTTGAATGTTCGCTCCGGCAACTGGAAAGAATCAACCGGAATCATAGAAGCCTCTCATATCTTCTTCTTTAAAAGGTTATATACTACGTTTCAAAAAACCGCCATGCCCGGATCAACCGGAGTCATAATACTTTCTCATGCTCATTACTTATTCTGTTTATTCAGGTACATGCTCCGTAATATCGAAATCCCGGAGAATGTCGTCCTTGTCCTTTCTGGTCAATAAATGGGGGTCGCCCTTATCCACATACAAGCGCATATACCGCTTCAGCTTATCGTTGTTTCCCAGGATGCCCGCCTGCAGGATTCGCTCCATGTTCGTCCCTTCCAACCTTTGGAAAGTCTGCCGGGTCTGTTCCTGCTCCGCTTCCGTGGTGGGGACGTCCGATGTCATAACCTTCTCTATCATGTCCAGGTCGTCGAAGGTGACTCCGGTTGCCCGGTGGGGATTACTCCGCTGTACGTATCCCGTAATCTCATAGCGTTCGGGAATCTCTTCTTTTTCTTCACCGGAAGAAGGGGAGGGTTCCTGCATATAACCAATCTCCGGATAATTCAATCTTTGAAAAGGAGCCGGAACTTCCGGGAATTTCGCATTCTTATCAAGGGTTCCGTACACTCGAAGAGCCGGCCCTGTTTCCTTTTCGGGAGTAAAGGTATCACTCTTTTCAATGCCTGATTCAGGCTGTCTGTTATTGTCATCCATTGTCAGTGATTGTCGCATTTGGTATCGGCTTTTGCCTATGATCCCCACCCCGGACTCGGGGATTTCCGGATGAATGGCGGCAGGTGCAGCCGGACGTTCTTTCTTGTCCTTTCCGCCTCTCCATGTAAGAATGCCGCCCGTATGGACATACTTTTCAATGCTCAGGTAGGAAGCATAAACAAAGAGGATAATAAAAAGATATTCCATACGGCTATTTTGTTTTAAATGATTTGCAATGTTTTTCGATAATGTAATGGACCATCTCCTCATTCTGCTCAAAGAAGAGTGCCAGTATCCGGTTGGTGACCCCGGCAACGGTGACTTTCCGGCTGCCGATGCCCCATACCAGGGATGAAATACGCCGGTGTATATCAGTATCGATATGAAGCGTCGTGCTGGACTCGCTCCGGGATACATTCAGGAAATTTGCTATAAAGGCATCACACTGCTTGTCCGTAAATGCCTGTTTCCCGGCTGCCACAGATTCCAGCGGGATCACTTCCGCCGTATCCGGCTTGGGAGACGTATCGGAAAGAATGGACAGCATCGAACCTTTGGAAGCGACTATGTCCAGTATCGCCTGCTCGTCAATGCCTCCGGGGAATATTTTCTTTTTGTTTGACTTGTTCATAAGCTATCCTTTTTTAAACGGCGTCCGGTTCCTCCAAACCGGCGATACGGCATATCTCCTCTACCAGTTCGGACAGCCCTGAGCCTTTTTCCTGCCGGTTGTCCGGAGGAAACAGCGTGGAACGGAAGATACCGTTCTGCGTCGGGCTTATTTCCCTGTTGTAACGTTTCGTGTCCGGGATGCGGGATTCCAGCAACTTCAGGTCCGCTTTCCGGATCACACGGTTTCATGACTCATACACCTCTTTCCGTTCCCTTTTGTCAATCATGTTCCAGAAGAAATGAACGCCCTTGAGGTTACAGTTGTGTTTGGATATCAGTTCGTCCTCCAGGACTGCGGCAAATTCAAGGGAACTCTGCATGACGATATTGTCCGCTTTGAGCGGGACGAAGATATAGTCTATCGCGGAAATGGTGTAGATCACCCCCTCACTGCGGAGGGTTCCGGGAAGGTCGAACAGCACGACATCAAAAACGGCATCCTCCTTTTCCATGTACCGGTGCAAGTCCTCGACGGCTTTCTCCGGGTTGCTTTTGATGACCGGATAAGAGCGTTTCTGAATCTGCTCGTGCTGGCGGTAAAGGTTTACCTTCAGGGAATCATTCTCCATTACGCTCTTGATATCGCGTTCACGCATCAGGGCAATGCTGTGCTGGGGGGAGTCGCAATCCACGACACCCACCCGGTAGCCTTTCCGGTAATGAAGGATACCGGCAAGCAGCACCGTGAAGACGGATTTGCCTACGCCTCCTTTCTGGCTGGCGACAGCGATTAATAACGGTTCTTTTTTCATACCTTTTCTCTTTTAATTTCTGATAACTGTGTAACTATTTACGTCACAAAGAAAATGAATGCCCCAATAGGGTGAAATACCCCGTCATGGATTGTCATGGGAAGTCATGAATAGTCATGGATACCGGCGTGGGGCAGTGTAAAAAGAAACAGGAAGGGATTGCGGTGAAAGAAAAAAATCCCCACCTCAAGACTGAGGCAGGGACTATAACAATAAAGGAGCGGAGCTTACTGCTCCTTGAGATAGCCGTCCTTTATCAGGTCGGCCAAGAACTGTTCGGGCGTATCGGTGGAAACCGTCACACCATGCGATTCGTTGTAACGCGCGGCAAACCGCTGCATATACTCCCCGTCGGTACAATCACTGTCGAACCAGCTCCCCTCACGGAGCAGCCGGACGAACTCTTCCGCACTGGAGGCGGCTATCCGGCCACCATCCAGTAAAATATACTCTTTCTTCATCTTGCCAATTTTTTAGTTCTAATTTTGAAATACAATTTTTGTTTCTCGTCCAGAAAAGGCAGGCTTTCCAGAGTGTTCCTGCCGGACAGGTTGTCCTGTTTCGCAAAGGTAATCAAACCGTTCAGAAATAAGATCCAATTCTCCATCTTTGTGAAGTTTGTCGTACCGGAATGCTGGCGGAACTCGACCGTCTTATGTCTGGCGTAAGCCTCGAAGTTGACCTTGTGGTATCTGTCGCGGTTAAAGACATCCCGGAGGGCGTCTATCGTTCCGGCTGATTTTATACTCTCATCGGAAACATGGCTCAGGCTTTTGCAGTATCTGTTGTTCCTGCGTGTACCCGGCATAAAGGCATCAATCAGGTTTTCAAGATGTTTGTAGCTCAAAGCCAAGTTTCTCCAGGTATTCATATTGAAGTCCGCCGCATCCAGATGGACATGCAACCCGCAACTGTCGTTTACCTTTACATTACAGAGGTCAAGCACCCAGCACACCTTTTCCAGTTCTTTCAACCCGGCTTCACCGGCCAGTATCGGGCTGACCAGTTCAAAAGTGTCGTTCCCCTGCAGGCTGCCGTCGGTAACCAGTTTCCAATGATCCCGGGTCGTATGGTTATAACCCTCGACGGTAACACGGATGCCGGCCTCTCTCAGTTCTTGCGCCAGTCTGCTCATGCTACAGTTATAGGCTTCAATTTCGATGCCGAATTTATGAGTGAAGGTATAGTCCAACCGCACAGGCTGTCTTGTCTCAATGGCAGAGTTCCAGATATTCTCAATCAAGCCGTCCTGCAGCATTCTTTTGTAAACATTGTGCACAAAACCATAATTCCCGTTTGTCAGCAGGTCGGCGATTTCCCGGCGTGTCATACCCAGAAGAAGCAACTGCTGAATCTTCCTTGTCTTGGTGGTATCCTGCGCTAAAATGTTTCTAATCTGTTCATTCATAATGCTTTATCCTTTATTGTTATAGTGCTAAGGTAGCATTATAATCTCACATATCGTAGCATTACACACCTTATTATCAATGGATTAGCTTAGTTTAGCTTAGGCTAAAAGTCCTTATCAAGTGTCTTGTTTTATTACATCCTTACGGCGTTTATCCGCCCTCCGCCTTAGTGTCTGTTTCTCTAAATATCTTATTATCCGAATATCCATTTATCAATATACCCAATAACCTGAATATCCATTTATCCGATACCCCGATTCTCCAAATACCGAAATGTCAAATTATCTGAATATCAAATTATCTGAATATCTATTCACCTAATCACCCGAATATCAGAATACCAATTTATCCAAATACCCATTTACCTAATTATCTATTGGATTATAGCCGATTATTCCGCAATTCCGAGGCAATTTCAGCCGTTTCAGCCCGTTTCCGGTGCCAAATCCCCGATAAGAACCGCCTTTCCCTTGAAAAATGCAGACAGATATTGAGGCATCTTGCGGATAGGGGGAGGCGTCAGGCGGAGCAATCTACAGTTCTACTTAAAAACGTTGTCCCCATTAGGGGACAGCAAGTTGTGTTTTCGTTAAACGAAAACGGAACGGTTTAACGGCTTTACTGTTGCTAAACCGTCCCTACATACAAAGCTCCGAAGTCGCATGATATAGAATGACTATACGTTAAAATCTATACTACGGACTGCCAATATATGGCTTATTGTATTTACCCATAAAGTGAGTAAAAACAGTAAGACTGCTCCATGAAAACCTTGAGACAGAAATGAATCTCTTGTCCCGATAATACGCATGATGGGCGCATGGGGGAATGAGCATAAGGGGCTGTTTGATGAGATGGGAAAACTCAAGAATGGTTATTAATCAGCATTGCATTCCTACCCCCAAAGAGCTACTTTTGCGCTCGACGATTATTTATAACCCCATCAATTAAATCAGAAAGAAGATGAAATTAGAACATGTAGCCATGTATGTGCTTGACTTGGAATCTGTCAAGGACTTTTTTGTACGTTATTTCAACGCCGCAGCCGGTGAGATGTACCACAACACGAAGACGGACTTCAAGTCCTATTTCCTGACATTCGACGGAGGGGCACGATTGGAAATCATGACTCGCCCGCAACTTGCGGACAACCGGAAAAGCCAGTTGCAATGCGGCCTGATACATATAGCTTTCAGTGTGGGCGGCAAAGAGCAGGTAAACAGCCTCACCCAAACCTTGAGCAATGCAGGATATGAGGTTGTCAGCGGTCCGCGGACCACCGGTGACGGCTATTATGAAAGCTGCATCCTCGGTCCTGAAAACAACCTGATAGAAATAACGGAATAAGAAACCAGCTCATACTCCATGCTTCCCAGAGCTATCCCGGCACGCATACTCCACCGTATGCGTGCCGTTGTTGTCACGGGGTGGGTGGAAGCCGGGACAGACAGATTATTCATAAACGTCTTCACAAGAACCCCATCGTAATGAACTTCAACATGGGCGCCGACCTGCGCGAAGCCGTCAAGAACACCACGGTGAACATCATCGGCGAGAAAGGTTCAGCCATGTACATCGGCACGGCTCCCGCAATAGACGGATGCCGTCTATTCTATTTCCGGCATTTACTTGGTAGTTCCGCATATAATAGTATAAAAAAACAACCTATCCTTTGTAGGGCAGGTTGTTTTTCAGTCTGTACCCACAAATATTGTGGATACGGGGGGATACAATTAAAATTCTATTTGTTGTCACCAATTAATTTCCAGACACATGCAGAAAGAGCCGCGCCTATAAAAGGAGCCAGAATGAATATCCACAATTGAGAGAGGGTCTCACCGCCGGCAAATAATGCGGGGGCAATGCTACGGGCCGGATTGACGGAAGTACCCGTAATAGGTATGCAACAGATATGAACCAACACAAGAGAGATACCGATGGCTAATCCGGCAAAGTTACCGGCTCCTTTTTGGGCATCGGTAGTGCCAAGGACCACCAATACAAATACAAAACTAAATATGACCTCTGCCATAAAGCCACCGGCAATCCCCACACCGGGAGCACAAGTATTGGCACCGGTGGTAGTGGCGTAAGCCATATCTATATTGGAGGTCAGCAACGCTATGATTCCAGAACCGATTAATGCCCCTATCACCTGAAACAGCATATACATCAATCCCTCTTTACTTTTCATGCGCCCTAAAAGCATACACCCTAATGTAATTGCCGGATTGATATGGCAACCGGAAATACCACCTATAGTGTAGGCCATGGCTACCACTGAAAAGCCGAATGCCAAGGCTACCATCAATACTTGTGCAGGAGTACCGCAACCACCGTTAAACACTGCACTACCACATCCTATCAGTACAAGAACCATTGTACCGACCATTTCTGCTAAATACTTTTTCATTTTATATAATATTTAAAAGTTGGTTCAAATTTAAACAATTTGTAACAAAACGACAATAAAGAGAGTCTTTTTTTGTAGAAAAACCGATATGAAATGTAATTTTGTCACCCTATTTATTCATCTGAATTGCTTCCGATACTTAGAAGGTGACATTCCCATTACATTCGTGAACACCCGCACGAAGTGAGGCAGGTCGTTAAAACCGACTGTATAGCAAATCTCGGATATCCTCTTTTGCGAGTGTTTCAGCAGCTCGCAAGCGGTATTCAGACGATACTGGGTGACGAACTGGGAGAAGGTCATCCCTTTGCATCGTTTGAAGTAAGAACAGAACGCCGAGCAGTTCATGCCCACTTCTGCCGCAATATCATCCAAAGTGATAGAATGGACGTAATGTGCCATGACATAGGCGCAAATCTGCTGCATCCGCCGCACGTCCCGTTCGATGCGCATCGGTTTTCCGGCAAACGTATGATCTGACGAAGTAAAGATGACTGGCAGCAGGCGGAACATCGCGCTCAAACGCCCTAACTCGTCCATACCGTTCATTTCGGTCAATACCTTACGAATAACACGGGAATTTTCCGCTCCGAACTTCAACGCATCTGTCGGAAACATCACCCCCGCCAATCTGTTCCTCAATTCGGGAAACACCTCCATGCACCGCTTCACCAACGAATGACTGAAAGCCACCATCAAGTAGCGGACGCACCCGTCTTTGTCCGCAGAACCGGGCGCATACTCCCAACGATGAATCATGGACGGCGGAATCAAAGCCACGTCGCCTGCTGCAAAAGGCTGCAACGTATCGCCTGCCATGCGGTTGCCCTGTCCGTGAACGACGTAATACAATTCCCACGCATCATGACGGTGCAACTTTGCTTCAAGGCTTGTTTCCACCCGTTGGTCGATGAAGAAGAACGAGTGGTTCTCCACTTCGGGCAGTTGGTAGGGTATGGCAGTATCTTCCATAAAAAGCGGTATGAATTTATTCGATTACAAATATACGACAAATATATAAAACAATACCACAAAAACACAACAACAAAACAGCGTAATTTTGCAATTGTAAGAACGAAGCATAAACTTACTTACAATGGGTTATCCCACAGAAAACGTTTTCCTTGCCAAGCAAAAGGAAATCAACATAGAGAAGAGAATACACATAAACGTCTGGTAACATGATCATCAACACCGGAGGACGGACCGATACCGTCAATTATTACAGCGACTGGTTATTGAACCGGTTCGAGGAGGGGTATGTTTACTCACGCAACCCGCTGTTCCCGAATCACATCACAAAATACACGCTCCATCCGTCCGTGGTGGACTGCGTGGTGTTCTGTTCCAAAAACTACCTGCCTATCTTGCCGGATCTTCATCGGATTTCCGACCGTTTCAATGTATTTTGCCACTATACCATCACGGCATACGGCAAAGATATAGAGCCGAACGTGCCGGACATCGACCGGAGTATCGGCACACTCATCGAACTTTCCGCAAAGGTCGGGCGGAAATGTGTCGCATGGCGTTATGATCCCGTGCTGCTGACCGAAAAATACACGTTGGATTACCATCTGGAGATGTTCGATTACCTGGCTTCACGGCTCGCCCCGTATGTGAATTTCTGTGTGTTCAGTTTCGTGGAGATGTACAAGAGGCTGGAATACAATATGCCCGAATTGATACCGATGACTGACGAGGACAAGGAAAGGCTGGCAGAGGGAATGGGTGCCATAGCACGGAAATACGGACTGCATCTGCAAACCTGCGGAACGTCGGAAAGTTATAGCCGGTACGGAATTGCCTGCTCCGGTTGCATGACCACTGCCAATTTGGGAAATGCCTTAGGCTGCCGGTTCAAGAATATGGCACACAAAGGAACTCGCATCGGATGCAGTTGCATGCCTACCCGCGACATCGGAGCTTACAACACCTGCCTGAACGGTTGCAAATACTGCTATGCAAACAAAAAGCCGGAGTTGGCGACAGAGAACTACAAGCTCCACGATCCGGACTCGCCGCTGCTTATCGGTCACGTCAAGCCGACCGATATTATACAAGAAGCCACTCAGAAAAGCTTTATTCAGCCACAACAAAAAGATATATTTCAATGAAGATGATAAGATATGGCATAATCGGTATTTTTGTGATGATCGCTGCAACCTGTCATATTGCAGCTCAGGAAAAACAAAAGTTTCAGCATCATCCGATAGAACGGCAATGTATAGAACTTGCCAGGGGAACCTACGCATTTGTGGGATACAGCTCCTCCAACTTCGGTGTCATACGCACCCAGAACGGTTATATACTGATAGATACGGGGGACGATCTGGAGAGCGTAAAAGCCGCTTTGCAGCAGATTGAGACACTGACATCCGGCTCTTTGCAGGCCATTATTCTCACGCATAGTCATCCTGACCATCGCGGAGGAGCCGATGTTTTTCTTGAAAAGGCAAAACAGCCCGTCCCCGTATGGGCTCATCCCGATTTCGGTGCGGAACAGAAAACAATGGCAGGACTGGAGCATATAGCTTCCGCAAGATTCAGCAGACAGTTCGGCAATGACATTCCGGACAGTCTGTTTACACCCAATTTCATGACACCGCACTTTCCTAATCATCAAACGGGCAAACTCGTCGTTCCTGACCACTTTGTTCAAGAAGGGAAAACGGAACTGAATATAGACGGCACGCGTCTGGAAATTTATACGATTCCGGGCGAAAGTACGGACCATATAGCCATTTGGCTTCCCGACAGGCAGGTCCTTTTCTGCGGTGACCACGTCTATGGTTGTTTCCCCAATATCTATCCCATCCGTGGTGGAGCATACAGGGATGTGGAACGTTGGGCCAAGGGCGTCAGAAGACTGTTGGAGTTCGATGCGGAGGCTGTCATGTGCGGACATAATCTGGTGCTGAAAGGAGAACCGATACGCACCGTATTCACGGATTATGCCGAAGCCATGGAATATGTTTATAACAAGACTATCGAGGGCATGAATGCAGGCAAGTCCCCCGATGAGTTGGCGGCAGCAATAAAATTGCCGGAGCACTTGTGCGGCAAGCCCTACCTTGGCGAGTTCTATGGTGCTGTGGCCTGGGCGGTGAAATCCATCTATGCTGCCAAATTGGGCTGGTTCGATGGAAACCCGACCCACCTTTTTCCTCTGTCTTCCAAGGATGAAGCCGAACGGATGGCAAAGCTTGCCGGAGGAACAGGGCAACTCATTACAGCAGCCCGTACCGCTTTGACTGATAAAGACTATCGTTGGGCCATGCAATTGGCTGATTATCTGGTAGCCCTGCGAGAAGAGGAAGAAGGCAAAAACATCAAGGCAAACGCTATGCGAGCCCTGAGCGAAACGGTACTCCCCATTTCCGGAAAGAATTATCTGCTGCAATCGGCATTGGAAATGCAAAATAAATGATCAATCAGTATTAATTTTTAAAACAGTAGAACAATGGAATTTTATGAAGTAGTAAACAAACGAAGAACGATTCGTGATTTTGAGAACAAGGCAATTCCGCAGGAAGTGTTGGAACGCATTCTGAATGCAGGCCTGACGGCTCCATCTTCCGACCACATGAGAGAATGGGCTCCGGTAGTTCTTACAGACAAAACGGCAATAAAGGAAGTGGCCGACGAAGTAAAGCCCTATCCCTGCAACATTACCACACCGCAATCGCCGCAGCAGGAGATGTTCAAGATTGCTTTCCCGAGGCAGAAAAGTATGCTTGAAGATGCCGGTTGCCTTGTATTGCCGTATTTCTTGCAGAAGGCATCCATGTATAAGCCGGGAAATGTGTTTGGTTTGATTAATTATGGCGCTACATGGGCGCTCATCGAAAACATGCTTCTTGCGGCAACGAACGAAGGACTGGGCTGTGCCATCCATGTTCCGGTGGGAAAAGAAGACGCTTCTTTCCGTTCCATCGTCGGAGTACCGGATGAATATACTCTTCCATGTGTCATTGCCATCGGTTATCCGGCAGAAAATGCACAGACCCCCTCGCAGGTAGAGGCTACCGTGGCCAACCGGGTGCATTGGAACAAATGGTAAGCAGGAGCCGGATTGGTGATAAAGAACCAATCCGTGGAGGACTTCATCGGCATCTACACCGTATCTACACCGTTCTATGGTTTCCCCAACCGGGAAGTCATAGAACGGTGGGTGGTGGAAGCAGCTTCTATTTCATCATCTTTCCATTCACATATTCCAGAAACTTGTCCTTATAAATATCCCCTACCGGAATATAGGTATTTCCGAACACTATCCGCAGGCGTGAAATCTCCGTAATCTTTTTCAGATTGACGATGTAGGAGCGGTGCACGCGCATGAATTGTGAGGGAGGCAATTCTTCCTCCAGCCGCTTCATGCTAAGCAACGGCATCAGCGGCTTGTCTTCGCCTTCAATGTAGATGCGGACATATTCGCTCATGCTTTCTATGTATTTAATATCTGCAAGGCGGATGCGTGTCACCCGATAGTCGCTCTTGACGAAGAGGAAATCATCGAAATTGCCACCCGGTTTCTGCTCCAGGCGCTTGTACGCCTTGTCCGCAGCCAACAACAAGTCCTGGAAACCGAAAGGCTTCAGCAGATAGTCCACAGCCTCCACCTTGAAACCATCTATCGCATATTCGGAATATGCGGTAGTGAAGACAACCAACGGGCGCTCCGTCAACGAACGCACAAAGTCCAGTCCGTTCAAGTCCGGCATATTGATATCAACGAACAGTAAATCAATCTTTTCGGAAGAAAGGACTTTGATTGCCTCGAAAGCGTCCCGGCAAGAAGCGACGAGGTTCAAGAAAGGGATACGGGCAATGTACCCCGTCAGTTGCGCCAGCGCAAGAGGCTCGTCGTCAATGGCGATACATTTTATCATATTAGTACTATGCTTTCGTTTTCACTCTATTATATTCGATAATTAATTATCATCATGAATCAGCAGTGGCAGCCCGGCTTACCGGAACGGCCAACAGCACCTCGAAGCTATACTCATCTTCGTTGATGGAGAGCGCATAATCGTTGCCGAACAGCAATCGCAGGCGCTTGCGGACGTTCTCCAGACCGATGCCGTGATGCTTGTCCTCACCTCCGGCGGACTTGGTATTAAGACAACGGAACAGCAAGCTATTCCCGTCGAGTTCGAGCCGGATGGAGATGAACGAGTCCTTCTGATAACTGACTCCATGTTTGAAAGCATTCTCCACGAAAGAGATGAAGAGCAGCGGCGGCAACATCACCTCCGTACCGTCTCCGGGCAGTTCCAACTCGATGCGGACACATTCGGGGTAGCGGATGCGCATCAGCTCGACGTAATGCCGGAGGAACTGCACCTCCTTGGAGAGCGCTATCTGAGGGTTGTTTGCCTCATACAGCACATAACGCATCAGTTTGGACAGTTCCACAAGGGTCCCCTTCGCCTTTTCCGCATCAATGTCCACCAAAGCATGGATGTTGTTCAGCGTGTTCATGAAGAAGTGCGGGTTTATCTGATACTTCAGATATTCCAGTTCGGACTGGAGGTTGTGGCGTTCCAGCTCCTTCATGGCTTCCTTGTCACGCAGGGACTTGAAGAAAAGCTTCACCGCAATGTTGAAGCTCAGCATCAGCAGGGCTATCATCATACGTCCGAAGAAAGGGCCGCACACCAATGGAAAGAAGAAGGGGCCTCCCCGCTTGTGCCGACGTTGGAAGTCGTCGCGCTGGTGGAAATCGTCCGGTTTGCCTCCGTCACGCAAAAACACACCCCGGTTCGGACGGTCGGGACGGTCGGCAAAATCGCCGTGCTCGGGGCGGCCGTTGAAACCGGAAGGGGCTACTGAATCGGGACGCTGCATACGCGCCTCAATCATCTGCCTTTTTCCATCCGGAAAAGGCGAACCGAAGAAGCTCGCCAACCCCGTCAACAGCATTGCCGAAAGAATAGCCGCCACAATATACGCCCCCACCTTCTGCTTCAGGAACAGCTGTGGTGCCAACACGCAATTATTCAATAGGAACAACAGCAGAAACGGAATCACATCCGTCCACAGCATGAAGATTCCTTTCCAACGGATAACCTCGACAGACCCGGATAATAAGTCGAAAAACGCCTCCACCAACGGGAAAAGAAGTACAATCGTCCAAACGGCAATGTATATCAGCATTTCCGGCAGATACCGCTTGTCGGCGGTGCGTCTCAGTTTCTCGTTCATTCGGTGTATAGTCTTCTCAAATAATTTCATGCAAAAATAACAAGCTAATAATATACAGACAAGAAATATAGACGAATGGAGGATTTCTATCGCCAAAGTTCACCAATGCCAGCCCCCACCGGGACCTCCGCCTCCTCCCGGGCCTCCGCTCGATGTATTGCCCGCAGTAGTCACCATGCTGCTTGCGGTAAAAGTAGCCGCCTGCGTGCCAGCAGTATAAGTGCCGCCGGTAGTCAGCCCGTAGAACGAAGTGCCGCCACTGACACTGCCACCGGTATAGACCACGTAGCTTGTGCCGGACGTCAGCTTGGCGCTGCTGAACAGTACCGTCATCTGGCTGTAGGTGCGGGGAATGGTATAAGACATGACGTGTGTACCGTCTGCCGCAGCGATACTGAGAAGCGTGCCGCTGCTGCCCGAACCGCCGTAAATGACGGAGCGTTGCGTGCAGGCACTTGTAGTGGGCGTACTTGTACCGCCACCGATGCCGATAATAGTGCCGCCCGTAACCTTGAACGTATTCTGGTCGCAGTCGAAGCCCTCCTCGGGAGAGGTGGTGCCGGACGAAACGACCGTTCCTCCGGTAACGGTGAGTGTGCCGTTGGAATCGATGCCGTCGTTGCCGCTGCTGTAGGCATATACATTTCCTCCATTGATGACAATGCTGCTCTTGGCATTGATACAGTCGTCGTAGGCATACACGCAGACTTCGCCGTTGTTGATGGTGAGTACGTTTTTACTTTCAATGCCCTCGCTGCCCTCACCACCGGTGGTGCGCACCCAGACGGTACCGCCATTGATGGTGAGCGCACCGTCCGCCTTCAGTCCCTTGGGCGAAGAGTCGAGGTTGCCGTAAACATATTGCCGCCCGGTGGTGATGACTTTCAGCGTACCGCCGTCAACGGTCAGCGTGCCGTCACAGTTTATCCCTTTGCCTGCCGCACCTGTGCTCTTGATGGAGACGGAAGCCCCCTGCAACAGGAAATTGCCGTCGCACTTGATGCCCGCCGGAGAACTGATGTCCTTGTCGTCCGAATCGTATTCGGCGCTGCCGGAAGTGAGCAACAGCAGTTGGCCGCCGGAAAGGGCAATGTCCGTCGTGGCCTTGAGGACTTTGGCAGCCGCCCCCGTGATGTTTGCCTTGAGCAGGCCGCCACGGATGTAGATGCCGCCCTCCTCACAGTCCAGCCCGTCGCCCGATACCGTCAACTTCAGCAAGCCCCCACCCATGATGATCTGTTCGTTGGTGTGGATGCCGTCTTTCACGGCAGAGGCAACCGTTATATGGCAGCCGCTGCGCAGGCGCACATATTCGTCACTGCAAATTCCGTGCTTGTAATTGCCGTTCACGGTCAGCGTTCCCGTGCCGCCGAATATCAATTGCCCCTCACTGAAGATGCAGGCTTTCTGGTCTTCGCCGTCCACGGTATTCGTATAGGAAGCCGCATCGGTCAGCACGTTCTCCGTGCCTGCCCGGCTCTCCACAAAGATGCGCTTCTTGGACTGGATATTGACGGCGGCACCTTGCCCGCTCGCCAATGATACGCCTGCCAAGGTCAGCTTCAGTTTCTTTTCGCTATAGACCTTGAAGGAACCGTCGGTAGCCGTGCCGCTCAACACATATTCCACTCCGCTGGCGGTAGAGTTCACTGTGACGTGCGCACCGTTGGCAGTCACCGTAACGCCGCTGACAGAGCCGGTGGCCGAGGCCGAAGTACCGCTATAGACAATCTCTATCCGGGAAGCAAAGGTGGAGTTCTCCACAAAGTCGTCATATTCCTCGTCCGAAGAGTCGGTCACAACCGTTTCCACCGCATCCGTGAAGCTGTCATCCGGCACATCATCCCACGACACGTCAAAATCGAGCAGATTGCCCGATGCGTCCGGGGTGCCGGAAGAGACTCCACCGCCACCGTTTCCCGGGACATCTCCCGTCCCCATCTCTCCCCAACCATCCGTGGGGTCGGTGCTGCATGCCAGGCAAAGTGCCAGGCAAGCAGCCATCCACATACATTTCTTCATCTTTCCTATATCTGTTTTCAATACCTATTTGTAAAAATCCGTTTATCCCACTACATTCACTCCCTCATCCCCTTCAGGAGGTTCTCCGAAGCGAGTTCTCGTCCGACACCGGGGAACAAGGGGTTCGGCACCGGGAAGCGCCCTCTCCGGCACCGGGGAACAAAGCCTTGCCCGGTACCGGAGAAACCGGGCGGTTCTCCCCGAGTCCGAAGAGTAAGTATTTTTCCTATTCCTCAGAACTTCAGTTTATAGCCTGCCCCCACGATATGCCCGTTCGTCTCGTCCTCGTCCGCATGGTTCTGATAGCGGTAGAAGAAGTCGAGCGAATGCTTCTTGTTTATCCGGTAACCGGTGCCCACAGTCCAGCGGGTCTTGTCGAGCGCCCAGTCGTCCGTCATGCTATGATAAAGCTCGCAGGAGGCATACGGGCTGAAAGGGGATTTCTTGATATTCCACTCCGCCTGCAAGCGCGATCGGAGCACATTCTTCGACTTGGCACTGATTTCCTCGTCATTTTTCCGGTTTCCGTCGTCACCGTCGTACTTGGCTACGGACTGTGCCGTGCGGTGGGTCAACTGGTAGCGCTCGCGCAAGGAAAATTCCACCCGGTTCCAGTGGTAGCTGCCCGTCAGCGACACCGACAGCCGATGCCGGGGCGACCAATAGTCCGTCACGTAGTTTCCCTTGGCGGTCACCTCGCCCGGGCGGTGGCTATTTATAAAGGTATAGCCGGCATCCGCTTTCAGGAAAGGAAAGATGCGGTAGGCCACGCCTGCCGTCGCCGCCCAGCGTTCCACATTCTTCAATCCGTCGCGCGTGCGGAACTCCCCCTCCAGGGAGGCATCGAAGCCAGGAAATATTTTCTTCTTCACCTCGGCACTGGTCCAGATGCCGAAATCGTCGCTCTGCGCATACATGCCGGCCAACGGCAGCAGGCAGAAAAAAGCTGCGATAAGGGTCTGCTTGTTCATAGTCCTATTCTCCTTCCTTGGGTATTCGTGTCAATGTATCGATAGTGTTGATCTCGTCGCTCACGGGTTCGTAATAGACTTTCAGCAGGGCGGTATCGCGCAAGAAGTCGATGTACCCCACTTCCACCTTGATGATGCAGAGCCCGGTACGTTCATGTAAATCTGCCACCAGCTCCGCCCGGCGTTGCGGGGTTATCAGTTCGATGCGGTCGTACTGCACCAGTTTGCTGGAGATATGTTTCAGCCAGCGGTTGCTCTCGCAAAGCCAGATGCAGAGGACAAAGAGCAGGTTGGTGGCCCCCAGTTCGGCATAGCTGAGTTCCAGCGCCAGCGCATTGATGACGGAAATGGCGATGATTACAAAGAGATACGTCATTTCGCGCACCGGCATCGACTCCGTACGGTAGCGGATGATGCCGAAAATGGCGAACAGTCCCAGGGCGAATCCTATCTTCAGCTTCACGCTGCCCAGCAGGAAAATCATCAGGAAGATGCTGATGCTGATAAGCGTAAACGTGAAGAAGTAATCGCGGCGGCGACTCTTCGGGTAATAGAAGAAGCGGATGATGCCCATCACCACCAGCATGTTCAGCGCAAAATGCGCCATCAGTTCCAGGAAGCCGGCACCGTCTATCAACGGGGTGTCCAGCATGGCAATTTCTGCTAATTCATTCATTCTTTTTCAGAGTTATTGATGGATAATATTCTTCCGATACGGGGCTTGAAGCGGTTCTGCTTCAGGCGGGAGTCCGTCAGCGCACAGCCGATGCAGTACTTGCTGAATCCGGAGGGATGCACGTGCAGACCGTGCAGCAACTCACGGGCAGGTGACGGGGTACGTCCGTCGCGCTTCAGCTCCACCACGGCAAGTCCTTTCAGGCAGTCGCGGCGGTCGTTCAGCAGGTTGTGGAAACGGATGTCGCTGTCGATGGTGAGACGCTCCGTGCAGGCACGGTTCACGAGTGTGATACGCGAGAAACGGTTCTCCAGTTGGAAGGAGAGTTGCTTCAGGTCGTACCAGGCGTACCGATCCAGAAAGTCTTTCCCCCCCTCGTCCTCCAGTGTGGCGGCAGAGGTCACGGGGATGCGCTTCTTGTCGGTGCGCCCCTTGTTGTTCTTGTTCTTCACTTCGAGGAAGGTGAGGCCGGACGAGACGTAGGTGCGCACACGTATTTTCTCGCGGACGGCACGTCCGCACTGATGCGCCAGGTACATGCTCCGCTCCGGGGTGTCCAGATAGAGCGTGTGATAAGTAATGTCCCTTTCGCCCTCCACCTCCTGAATGCGGTAGTCCTCCACCGCCAGCCGCAGGAAGAGACCAAGCGTGCCGAGCGGAAGGACGTATTTGGTATCCAGCCGATTCATCAGCCGGATACCGCTCATCTCTTCCAGCGTGATGGAAGGGAATGCCGAAAGGAGTTCTTGCTTTTCAGTTATCATGGTTTCGTCACACTTGTTTCATTTCCGTGACAAATGTAACCGGAAGCGCGTTAAAGAGAAAAAAGATTCAATGAACGGAACGGTTTTCGGCATAAACGGCTCAAATCAGCCTTTTTTAGCGCAGGTACCAACGACACATATCAGCTGAAACTGACCACGCAGAGCAACAACGAGCAGCTACTGAAAACTAACTGAGCTGACAGCAAGATTCCAGGAGACAGAAACACTTCTTGAACAGACGGGTGACATCTATCATGTATTTTAGTAGTCTGTTTTTTATCAATTAAGTACTCTTAAAAACAATATAAATTACCCTTTAGTCATATCTCTGTAGTCATCTAAGAGTTGATGATAATTAACCTCTTGTTCTTCCATTTTATACATATTTTCAGCCCATGCTGCAACTTTTGGATTCGTGTGCGAAAAAAGAGGCTTAAACATATTTTGCCTATTCACGTAATACCCTTTCATGCTTCCTATACCAGTATAGCTATATGTGCCGAAATTAGAACTAAAAGATTGCAGAACCTTCTCGTTATCACCATAATTATCTGCTAGCCAAACAAAGAAATCACTAAGTTCCATTTGAGCCCCATCATCTCTAAAATTACATACAGGACACATATCCGCAAAACGTTCTGGTAATAGATCGGAAAATTCCTTACAGGCATTTTTTAGCTTATCATTGTCACATTGAAATAGAGGTCCAGCTCCATATCCAAAACCAGAACCAAGTTCATAGCGCATATTAAAGTAAAACATACTTTCTTCTAATGAAGATGCTAATGCTTTAATTATGTCATCAAGAATATTTTCCTGATATTTAGGAAGTAAGCTAAAATACAAATCCTTAAATGGATTATTTGGTTTGTATGCTTCTAGGTATTTGATAACTAAATTATTTACTTGTTTTGCAAAATCAGGTCTATTAAAAGTCTTTAAGATGTATTCCATTTTATCTACCACATCTTTAGCCAAATAAAATTTATCACTCTCAAAATCAAACTCTAAAAGACGCTTTTCTATTATTGGAAGATAAGGTATCACCTCCTGTCCCATAGTTCCAAAATACTGGAATAGGTGTGGATAAGCTACTTCTGTTTTATCAACATCAGCATTATTGAATAACAGAGCACTAACCTTAAATATATCATCCATATCGCAACATGGAACAAATCGCAGATAGTTATTTATGTAAGTTGATGGAAATTTTCCCTCATGTATCATTACAAAGATTTTATTCAACTGAGTATAATTTTTATCTTCCACCATACCTAGTACGCAACAAGCCATTGCATAATAACCACTGCAAAACAATTTTTCTGCAATTGAGAGTAAATAGGATTTATTAGAGTCATGGCTCATGTAGCTCTCAATAAAACCGCTTCTATAATCTTTGTTTTTTGATATTATATGTTGCATGAATGCTTCATATACTTCATCTCTGCAACTAGTTTGATCCATGACTTCCACAGCTGTAAAAATCATCCAAATGCTTTGAAAATGTTCATGGTCTGCGATTTCTTCAAATTCTTTACTATTGTATATTTTATTATTGATAAATTCTTCTCCATATGGACGCATCTCAGATTTATAAACTTCAAAAATTTGATTACTTCCAAATTCTCTTCGGTCTATATTTTCCATTGACGCTAAAACTCTTTTAATAAATGTTTTTGGCGCAAACACTTTATTAATGAGCAAATCAATATGTTGCTTATTTCTTTCATATATTATAGGATTATGCTTCTTTATCCAATTCAGGGAGCGTCTCATTTCATCCCAATCATTATTGTATTTGGAAGCAAAATGATTAATTAATTCAAACAGTATATTTTCACACCCGCTATTTACAAAATCATAGACATGGTTTGGTATTAGTTTGTATATGGTTTTTAACGAAACCTCATCATCGCTTACTTTTATAAGCAGGTCTTTGCAGAAATTCCAATATTTCCTAAGTTCTGATATACTAATTGATGTTTCTGTTTTTATGTTATATTTTCTTTCTGTCTGAGTAAGCATATGATAATTAGAGCGAGTACTAAATGCACTACCGATAGCTTTTACTAATAAAAAATAATACTCAGTTCCTTTATCAAAAAGAAATTGTAAAACATTTCTTTTTTTACCTAAGTCAGCTTGTGTCCCTGAAAGTGCCACATGGAATTTTTCTAAGAATACACCACTTGCATTATTGGATATTTGTTCATTTTCTGCAATAGACAGCATCCCTAAAAGTTTACCAGCATCCTCAAAAGCATCCGCAGCAACACATGCTTCCTCTAATGCCCATACAATATACCTACGAATGTCCCCACTTATTTTTTCTTTTAAATAATCAGTAGTTTTATTCTCGAACAAAGAAAAAAGATTACGAGCGACAGCCACATGACTCACAGTCGCCATAGAGAAAATAAGTTGTGAGCCAGTTTTAGTAAGCACAATTTTCTCATCATGAAAAGGGATTCTATTCAGTTCATCAAAAAGACGTTGGGCTTCGAGAGAAGTAAGTGATATAAACCTATTCTTCATTTGTTCTGCAAGACGTATTCCTAGTTGACCTGCAGCTTCAATCTCTGCTATTATTTTTTCCCATGATTCTGGAGGTGTCTTTTGAAGCCATTCTTCTGCCAACCATTCTGCAAGAGGTCGAGGACGAACATTTACACTATTTGCTCTCATATCCAACAGACGACGCTGACTAAATTCATGAATAGTACAAGAAAAACAATCTTTTACAGATGCTCTATCGAGGTGAATATGATTAATTTCAGGATGATTAATTATAAAATCATATTCATCTTTTTTGTTCTCTGTAATTCCTAATGGATTAAATAAGGCAATCGCATTAAGGACTGCACGTTTTGACTCCTCTAATTGTCCATTGGGACTTAGCAAATAATCTAACCATAACTGTTTCTCAGGGAGCAATTGAACTTTTCCTATATGCTTATAGGCCTTTATCAGTTCAATAGCCATTAAAGAAATGCCGTCACTATATTCTCTAATTTTACTTTTTATTGTTTCATCAGTAATTCTCTCTCTTTCTATTATGGCATCTACTACTCCTTTATTATCAGCTACATCAAGGAAGAATACATTAGTTTCCACTTCTTCTTTTTTGGTAAGAACATTGTAAATGCTTATTAGTTTGAATGGCTTTTGGAATCTACTAATGAATTTTGTTACTCGATAATATTCATCAATAGGACAATTATCTATAATAATTACACCTCCGTCAACGTGTGTTAGTATGTATTCCAAACCTCTATTTATACGTTTGTCTGGGTCTGTACAATAGAATACATTTTGCATTGTCCTAAAGGCCTCACCAACAATTCTTGTCTTACCAACACCTGAGATAGATAATATTCTAAGATTTTTGATTTTTGGATTTCTGAGAAGGTTAATACACTCCTCATTCGTTTGAGAAGGTATGAACTCTCCGCTCATGAAAGTTTCCTTGTCTTGTTCAATAGCTTCATCTATAGGACAAAAAGGAAATACATTTTCAAGAAATTTCCGTTGTTGTTCAAGTTGTTCTTTTAATTCATCTGTTTTTGCTTTACGCATAGCTTTTTGGTCATTGTACAGATGATGCCAGATTCCACTTTCTCCAAAGTTTAGGTCCAAAGAAAACTCCATACCTTGTTTTTGATGATATTTTCTAATGGCGAATTCTTTTTTGGAAAGAATATCGATTATTTGGAAAGAATTTTTATGGTTCTCATTTACTTCATGAATATTATTACATAAAGTTCCAGCAGAAGTGACATTCATACAAAAGTCCCCTTTGGGCAATGCGATAAAATCATCGTCTAAAGTATGGGTATGACCTGATAAGTTTAATTCGTAACAATGTGTTATGGCCTCTTTTACATATTTACCTTCTGCCTCTGTCAGTAAATCATACCCAACATGTGATGCAATAATTTTTATATCACAATCAGAAAGGAACGGTTGTGAATTTGTAATCTGATCTATTCCTAAAAACAATTCTTTGTCATCACCAAGACCACAAAGCCAAACAGCGTTTAAACTTGTTACACCTACTTTGCATCCATTTATGTCAAATTTGAAATTAGATTCAAAATCTCCGTATTGATAACCTCCGTTTAAGTTCTCTGAATAATAAGTCTTCTCAAATTCTTTAAATACATTTGTTCGGGAACAAAGCATTTCTATTATTGATTTGTCTGTGGAATTTTTCAAATCAATAATCTGTTGTTTCTCATTTAAAGAATACGTCTTGATAATGCCTGTTTTCTCTATGTTCTTTTTAGCATCATTTTCTGTATCGTGATTACCCGGAATAAACACGAATCGTTCTTTGGGGAGTTTTAGTTTTTCTATAATAGGAGTTATTACTACTTCTTCAAATTCCTTGAAAGCTGCATCAATATTTCCAAAACTACACCCACCTTTATCAACTAAGTCTCCAGTAAAAACAACAAGATCTATATTCCCGTCTTTTTGTATTTCATCCATGCTTTGAATAAAATACATAAACAATGTTTTCATAGATGGCTCATCTTTTACCAAATGTAAATCTGAGAAATGTAAAATACGTAAACTCATATTTCTATTTATATCTTATCAGCAAAAAATGCTTATTTATTCATGTTTCTTATAATTCTCTACCTGTTCCAGAACTTTTTGGAAGACTTCTTCATCCCATTGAGGAGGATACCCCTCTTTGTAGAGAAGATAGGTAAGCTGGCTGGCAAGTTTGTTTTTCAGGTTGTCGTTATTTAGCCAATCGGCATAAACAGCGGCATCATCAATCAGTGTCTTGATTTTCTTTGCCAACTCAATACAACAATTATCCGCATACTCAAATCCGTGTTTGTCTCGAACTTCGACAAGGACATCAAAGAAAGCTTTCTCCTCGAAAGTGATACCCAAAACCTTGAATTTCTCACTATCAGCTTTAAGCTCTTTCAGAATGTTCATCAGTTTGTTCGACAGACCATTGATTTTGTATGAAACAATGTCACATACATCATTCACTACGTTTTGTGTTACTTCATTGGTGAATGTCAACTTATCCCTTGTATTATAGGCATCTATTGTATTTTCAAGCATTTTCTGGAAATGTTCGGCCTGTATCTTGTTTGTCCGGCTGTATGCTCTGATGGCTTTAGCGACGAGTTTACAAAGAATCTGAAACTTGGTGAACGGCATTTTTATTTCATCTACCTCTTTGGCAAATGAGTCGCTGAAAATATTTTCTTCGACACCTTCATTCATTACTCGTTCCACACCACTTGCAAGAATTGCTTCCTGAACCATCTGTTCCACATGCCTGTTCATACTTTCCGTGTCGTGCTCTGTGGCAGTCATTTTGTTCACGTATGAGCAGATACCCATAAAGCATTGACTCCATGCTACCTCTTTTTCAGTCAGAATACCGGCAGGGTTACAGATATTATAAGCAGAACGCAGGCGTTTGACATGTTCCTTGAAAAGTTTGAGAAAAGAAACCTCACCTTTTCGTTCCACACTATTGGCAAGGATATATTCAGCCGCTTCCTGAATGAACTGAAGCCGGGCAAAGTCATTGTTCCCGAAAAAACGGTCAAATATCAATCCTGTCAATCGCTCTCGCAACAGTTGCAGTTCGTTCTGCAATACTTCATGTGCAATCTCCAAATCTTCCTGTGGCCCGACTTCGCCACCATATTTTTTCATGGCCTTTTTCATCTCCTCGCGAATGCCTATGTAGTCGATAATAAAACCACACTCCTTTGTGCCGAATTTACGGTTTACACGAGAAATAGTCTGAATAAGCGTATGTTTTGATAAAGGTTTGTCGTTATAAAGCATGGTCAAGCAAGGCACATCGAATCCCGTAATCCACATATCTACATTGATAGAGATATGGAAATTTGATTTTTCCGATTTGAACTCAGTATCAAGGAATTTACGATAGTCTTTATCTCCAAGCAGATTGTAAAGTTCCTTTTCATCGTCCTTATCTCTGGTCATAACCATATTGACAAATGCGATGTCATTCAGCTTATTCTTTTCGTCCGCCGTCAATACAAGTTCATTCAATGCTTTTTTCTTCTCGAACCATTCGGGCTGCATCTCCCTCATGATTTTATACAGCCTAAATGCTATCTTACGGTCTGCGCAAGTAATCATAGCCTTTTGCAAACGGTCTGTTGTTTCAGTTCGACGCTTGTAATCTTCGATAATGTCTTTTGCAACACGGCGCAGGACATCTTCATCACCGATAATCACCTCCATGCTTGACATGGCGGCCTTGCTCTTGGCAATATCTTCCGGCGTTGCCCCCTCATCCGCACATAGGCGATAATACTCTTCTACTTTCTCTGCCTGTTCTTTATTGAGAAACACACGAGCCAATCGAGGATCATATTTAATTGGAACTGTGATGCCGTCATCCTCCGACTCCTTCATCGTATATCGGTCTACGACATTTCCAAATACATGTATGGTTTCGTCAATGGGAGTTCCAGTAAAACCAACATAGGTAGCATTCGGCAACGCATCCCGTAAATATTTAGCAAATCCGTATGTGATTTTCGCTCCAATCTTATCGGCATCTCCTTCGGTTTGTATGGATAGTTTCGAACCGATATTGTTCTGAGAGCGATGGGCTTCATCACTTAGGCAAATGACATTGGAACGTTCTGTCAACAATCCTGTGGTTTCTGCAAATTTCTGGATAGTCGTGATATAGACACCTCCGGTTTTACGCGTGCTCATCTCTTCTGCAAGTTCTTTCCTTGTCTCAAAGACTTTTACCGCTTCATCTTCAAGATACTGCTTCGAACGGCAGAACAGTTTTCCGCTTTGTGTCTCCAAATCCTCCCGATCTACTATGATAAGAATAGTTGGACTACCCAGTTGCTTTCTGCATCGTAAAACCAGTTGGCGTGCAAGGAACAGCATGGTATAAGTTTTTCCACACCCTGTGGCTCCGAAATATGTACCTCCCTTACCATCACCTCCGACAGAACGCAAATGATTCAGGATATGGTCTCGTAGCTTGCGCGTAGCAAAGAACTGAGGATAGCGGCATACTATTTCAGTTGTGTCATCTTCTTTTGTCGGATCGGGGAAATAGACATAGTCCCGTAATATCTCCAATATGCGTTCCGGCGACAATGCCCCACGAATGAGCGTGCGAAGCGTGTCAAGTCCCTTTCCGGCTTTGTCCTCATTCTCAATCTTTTTCCATTCATAGAAAAATTCAAATGGCGTATATGTCGTACCCAAAGCATTCTTGGCTCCGTCACTTATTACTGCCAATGCACAATATTTCAGCAATGCCGGAATATCACGCATATAACGCGTGCAAATCTGCGTATGGGCATCGCGTATAGTGGCATTCTGTTTGGTCGGATTTTTCAATTCGATGATGCATACGGGTATGCCGTTTACAAAAAGCAGAATGTCGGGGCGACGGTTCTCACGACCTTGTTCCATGATCAACTGATTGACGCAACGGAAAATATTATGGTCGGGATGCTCAAAATCAATGTACTCCAAACGGAACGGATTATCCCGACCATCACTATATGCAAAGTCGTAACCGTCACGATAGAGTAAAAAAGCATTCCGAAGAGCGTAATAGTCATTCTGACCGCCTGTATTACGCAGATTGGCGACAATGCCATCTATCTCGGAGGTTATCAAATTCTTATCCTTGTATTGAGTGGCAAGAAAATTCCTTAAATCCTCTTCGATGAGCGGATCGGTATATTTCCTGTGAATGTCATCACCAAATGTATATTGCCAATGTGTTTCGCGAAGAAGTTCGATAGTTGCTTCCTCGAACTGGCTTTCATAATATTTCCCTTTGTTTGCCATAATCGCTGCTGTTTAAGAATGTATGACATGTTGAAGCAATGCCGGACACACTTCGCGCGAAAGCCGGTCGGCTTCTTCGGCTATTTGTTTGGCTTCGTTAGCGCATTTGTAGATATTGACAATCGCTTGTTGAATATCAGGTGGAGGTAAGGGAATCTTACAGCGTTGCATATCTTCAAATGAAAATGCTTCACGCGCACTTCCCCACGAATTAAAACGGGCATACCGATCGAATTCAGACCGGCAGAACCATAGGTAAAGAAAATTTGGTAAAATATTTTTTTCATCCACGTTGAATACAGACGAAATAGATGAAACAATATAAGTTTTATCTGAATCGTTCAATCCTAAACTCATTTTATCTCCACGACGAGAGGTGTCAGGTACAAAAGCGATTTCTTTAGGCTTTACCAATTTATACGAATTTAACGAGACTCCATCCAAATTCGCTTTCGTTTCTATCAAACCTTTCGATGTCGCTATTCCACGAACTTCCTTTTTTGTAAATTTGCCATTCAAATTGCGTGCATTGCATTCTTCAATATATGGTCCTATCTCCTGTAAAGGATATTTATGCTTCAATTCCTGAATATAGCTTTGGCAGACTTGCATAAGCGGGGCTGCCTTAGCCTCGTTTTGCTTTTTGATCTCCCTAAATGATTTCCATGCATTCACCACTTTTTGCTGTTCGTCAGAGGATGGTAGTGGAATCTCAATATCAAGGAAACGCGGCCAATCCAAATTGGCTCGAACACTGGAATCGCTAATAAACCAACCATAACGGTCGCTTTCGTTTCGATTAAAATACATGAAAAGGTATTCTGGCAAAACTTTTTTATCATCGTTGATGACAAATGTTGTATATGCAGGAGAGACTAAAACTGGTTGTTCATTATCGTATAATCCGATGCGGATACAGATGTCTCTTCCAGTTTGCATTCCACTAAATACGAACATTCCTTTTGTGATAATTTTATACTTGGCTATATCTACTCCATCCAAATTTGCAACAGTCGGCATAAATGTTTTATCTCGATTTATACCGATTACAGGATAGTTGACATTCGCTGAGTTTCTTTCGTCACATTGCTCAATATAATCTCCGAGCCTAACCCATTTTACATTACCAGCCTCCATATTACTCCTCCTTTCCATGTTGTTCTAAGAAGAATCGTTTTTGCTGTTCTATCTCCCGGCTCAGTTCTTCTTCAGTCGGCATATAGGCCATATATTTGGCTGCAAACAGTTGTTCGCTGCCATTAAGGACAGAATATTTTGCCATTACCTTATCGGTCTCGGTGCAGAGCAGTATGCCTATGGTTGGGTTGTCATTCTCATCTTTTACAAGGTCATCATACATTCGCACATACATGTCCAGTTGTCCCACATCCGCATGTGTCAGAGGATGTGTTTTCAATTCAAATAGTACATAACGCTTGAGTTTGATGTTATAGAATACGAGGTCAATGTAAAAATCACCGGTATCCGTTGAAATGTGTTTCTGTCTATCGACAAAAGCGAATCCGCGCCCCAATTCCATAATAAATTGTTGCAAATGGTCTATTAAGGCTTGTTCCAACTGGCTTTCGTCATATTTGCTATCCTTGCGGAAGCCTAAAAACTCAGCAACCACCGGACTCTTTATATACTCCAATGGATCATTGGCTTCAATATCGGGAGAGGGTAATGCCAATCCTTCCCTTATACAAGCCATACGGCGGCCATAGTATTGTGTACCGATGTTGCGATTGAGTGTCCTTACACTCCACATCTGTTCCGATGCCTCTTTTACATACCACTCTCTGGCCTTGGGGTCTGCAACCTGTATAATCGAGCGGAAGTGCGACCAAGTCAGATTGTGAACACGCGTGTTCACAATCTCCAAATCATTGAAACACAAATAAAATTGGCGAAAGTAATCGAGATTTCGCTTGCTGAACGTATTGCCGTATTTAGGCATCAGCTGTTCTGCCAATGTTTTAATCAGCCGAGTGCCATATTGCGCACGAGCTTCTCCATGTTGTTCTTCTTCCACTATACGTCGCCCGATATGCCAATAGGTAAGTACCGTAATTTGATTGGCTGCCGCGTATGCCTGTTGACGGCCTTGTTCTATGATGTTCCGAATGTCATCAAAGAGTTGATTGGTCGTTATGTCACGATGTTGCAGCTTATTCTTTTCCATACCCTAAAATTTTGAAAGCGTTTACAAGTTCCGTTTCGTTTGCATCCCATCTTTTCTTCAGCGCATCAAATTTATGACTCATTTCGGAAAGAGCAGATTGATAGTCTATTTCTGTATCGCGGTCAATAAACTCAATGTATCTGGAAGGTACGAGGGAATATCCCTTTCCTTGAATTTCGTCACGATGTGCAGCATAGTACAATTCCGGTTCAGCATACTCAACAAAATTTTCAGTTTGCCAGTTGAAATATATTTGACGTACTCTGCCTATTTCTGTTTCTGCCAGACGGACATATTTCTTTTCGTATATATTACTGTTCCAAGTCCGCAAGTCAATGAACAGAATCTCACCTGTACGATTGCGAAGTTGCCTTCCGTGCCACGGCCCGCCTTTCTTGTTGTTGTTCAATATCCAAAGGGTGACGGATATATCGGTAGAATAGAACATGTTTCGTGGCAAAACGATAATAGCCTCCACTTTGTCACTTTCGATTAGCTGTTTACGTATTTCCTGCGTGTCGCTGTCATCCAAAGCACCATTGGCAAGCAGGAATCCTGCGATTCCACGACTGACATTCAGTTTGTTTAGGATATGAAGAATCCACGCATAGTTGGCATTGCTGATAGGAGGGACTCCATAGCCTTGCCAGCGTGGATCGGTTTCAAAACCTCCATATTCGGCATATTTCTTCAAATTGAACGGCGGGTTTGCCATGATGTAATCAAACTTGAGTTCCTTATGCTGGTCATCGGAGAAAGTGGACACGGCTTTATCGCCCAAATGGTAAGAGATGCCTCGGATAGCCAGGTTCATCTTTGCAAGACGATAGGTTGCCGGTTCTGATTCTTGCCCATACACATTGACGGCTTTAGTGTTTCCGCCGTGAGCCTCTATGAACTTTGCCGCTTGAACAAACATACCTCCGGAACCACAGCAAGGGTCATAGACCGTTCCGTCAAAAGGTTCAATAAGAGAGGCGATAAGCTCTACGATAGAATGTGGTGTATAAAATTCTCCCTCCTCTTTGTCTGCATTGATGGAAAAAGCCTGTAAGAAATACTCATATACCCGTCCTATGAGATCGTGGTCATTAAATTTCTGCGAATCTATCTTATTTATTTCATCGACTACGCTTTTCAAAACTCCCGGTTCAAGGGCTGTTTTCGTGAAAATCTGCTGCGGAAGGGCATTTTTCAATTTAGGTTCGTTGTCGTCCAAAGTCTTTATTGCCGTATCGAAAGCGATAGCCATACCGGTTGGCGATGTGAGAATCAATTTGTCCCAAAATGTTTCATCTGTCAGGAAAAACACACCGTCCTGCATATATTGATTGGGACGAGACAATTGCAGTTCAATGAAATCCGTATCATTAATGCCCTGCACTTCCACTATCTCATGCCTGATTTTCTCCTTTTGTTGTTTGAACCGTTCTCCTATGAATTTCAAAAACACAAGAGTCAACAACAGGTCGCGTTTATCTGTCATGGCTGCACGCCCACGCAGACTGTTACGACAATTGAAAAGTATCGTTTCAAGGGTTTCTTCCTTCACCGGTTTATTCTGTTTCTTAGCCATTCTACTATTTTATCAATTCAGTATTCAACTTAAAAGCATTTGCATCAATTCCCATTTGGTAAATCTTAATATCAGGATTAAACTTTCGTGCAACGCTTATTATTTTTGATTTCTCATCTGTATCCATATTGATTCCCAGATAGACAGACTCAAAACACTCGCCTCCGATTTTAGGGAAAGCCCGAACTTCTTTCCAATCAATCGGGCCTTTTTCATCATTCTAATCCGGCAATAAACTCATATATGTCGGCCAAGGGTCTAAAATAAACAGTCTGACCTCTTGTTCATGTTCCCAGGCCTTTGCCTTTGTGGACAACTGATAATGAAAAAAATCTTTTGCATCCCTGAAATAATTAGGCTTCTCTACAATATCCTTGTATTGCACTTCCACCTCAGAACAACCAATCATGATTGTTCCTTGTATTCTCAAAAGATATTTTTGAGCTTTCTCCATATCCAAACCAACACAGATACCTTTGTGCTTGTTATATTACTATAATGTAGCATCATCAATCCATCAGTAAAATCCAGATATTTATATAATTTGACTGCTCCCATAAATTTATTATTCCGTTCTCAATAAGTCATCCACGGTTACACCCAAAACTTTGGATATTTGAATTAACGTCTCCACATTAGGCTGTGTTGTATTGGTAACCCATTTGGAGATTATGGCAGGATCTTTATCCAATTGTTCCGAGAGCCACTTATTGCTTCTGTTTTTCTCTGCGAGAACGACTTTGATTCGGTTCAGTAATTTACGTTCCATATTTATATGCCTATCCAATATGGCTACAAAACTACAAATTATGAGAGAATATATTTGATTTATTAGGTTATATATTGCATGAAAAGCACAAAAAAGTGAGCATATCCTCAATTTGCTCTACGAAATTCGTATCTTTGTGCAAACTATTTGGATTTATGGCTACAGGAAATCTTATCAAGAAAAAGGAAGACTTCGAATCACGGTTGAAGTCCCAGATTGCAAAGGGTCGTGACTTGCTAAAACGTGAAGTTAGCGAAGATAACACAACTATTGTGCGCTACAGAGCGATTATAAAAATAGAGGAATATGACGAAGATGAGAAAAAATCATTTCTTGCAGATTATAAAAAATGGGATTCATATAATAGCGAATTGATAAGCCGTTCTTTTGACGATAACGATTCGCCTCAATCTTATTATAGCGTATATGGTCGTACCGGAGATCCAACAAGATTATTTGGTGAAGATATTATTAAAGAAGCTAAGCAACATATAAATGAAAAAGTTGTCTGCCTTGAGAGTATAATGGATCAATTACCTTTAATTCCACAGACAACAACAAATGATAATAATGACAGAAGTGTAAAAGTTAATATGGAAAATAAAGATGTTTTTATTGTTCATGGTCACGATAGTGGGTTAAAAAATGAGGTTGCACGGTTTATAAATGATATGGGTTATAATCCAATTATTCTGCATGAACAACCGAATACAGGCAAAACTATAATTGAAAAAATAGAAGCTTTTACCAACGTTTGTTATGCAATAGTATTATATACTCCGTGTGATAATGGAGCCTCGAAGGATAGCCAAAACTTACAGCCAAGAGCAAGACAAAATGTAGTTTTTGAACACGGATATCTTATAGGAAAACTCGGGCGGGAGAGAGTTTGTGCCTTAATTAAAGAAGAGGTAGAAAAGCCTGGGGATGTTGATGGTGTCGTCTATGTCTTATATGATGACCGAGGCGCATGGAAAAAAGATATTGCCAAAGAGTTCAATACATTAGGAATGCATTTTAACCCTAATGCATTATTGTATTAGTTTTTTGCATTAAAATTTATTGCCCAGACTTACTTTTGGAAATCAAATTGCCTAGATGGTATAGTTCATCTGTCTAAATCTATATTAAACGATTGATAAACATATCTGATTCCAAATAGAGATATGCTCAAAAATTGTTGCCGCTAGGTAAAGTATAAAGCACATCTGTTTTTAATGGGAATATTTTAACAGCGAAGCTCTAAGTTTGCAGCGGTGATATAAGAGAGTGGAAAATTAATCTTAAACATGCCAAGAGAGGCGGGTTAATTGATACCGAGTTCTTATAAAAGTCAAGTCAGTCTTTATTACCTTTGTTG
>Ga0129308_1000864_pt1 | contig 38358 bp, 37 predicted proteins | sample L827metagenome_FD_94440 | JGI IMG/M metagenome (GOLD analysis project Ga0129308, IMG submission 94440) | Ring-tailed lemur group fecal microbial communities from Wisconsin, USA - L827 metagenome | ecosystem: Host-associated > Mammals > Digestive system > Large intestine > Fecal | place: USA... | reverse complement strand
CTCGGTCTCCACCGGAGGCTCGGTCTCCACCGGAGGCTCGGTCTCCACCGGAGGCTCGGTCTCCACCGGAGGCTCGGTCTCCACCGGAGGCTCGGTCTCCACCGGAGGCTCGGTCTCCACCGGGGCTTCGGTCTCTGCCGGGATTTCCGGTTCCTCCGGGGTCTCCGTCTCTGCCGGGATTTCCGGTTCCATCGGGACTTCCGGTTCTGCTGCCAGTTCCGGTTCCTCCGCCAGGCCGCCGGCACTGGCGGGGGCGGGCACAAAGCTCACCAGAAGTACAGCGCACAGAAGCATGGCCAGTATCCGCTTCAACTTCATTTCCTGTTGTTCCCCTCTCCATCGTCCGAGTTTTTTTGATTGAATCGGCCCTTATTTTGATAATATTCAAGATCCACGACCTTGTCCGTGCCGTTCGTGATTCCCGGTTTAGCGGTAAATTTCCATATTGGCGTCATAGGTCTCGATGCGGGTGAATCTGGCAAAGTCCGGGGCCAGCTCCGGCGCCTTCTGGCGCAGGGCCTCGGCCAGCAGCTCCGGGTTCAGGGTGGGCTCCTGGGCGGAGATCACCGCTTCCAGGGTCACAGCGGCGTCCCCGGGGGCAAAAGCGAGTTCCCGGATGGCGGGTTTAATATCGCTTTCGCCAAAGCCCCGCTTGGTCTTTTTGTTGATAACGATCTCCGGCTGGGCAAAGAAGGCTTCCAGCGCCGCCGCCATCGGGGCAGGCTCCCGGGTGTCGTACTCGAAAACGCCCTGAATGCACAAATATTTCAGCTGGGCCACCTTCCGCTGGGATTCGTAGCAATCGGTGACTACGATTCCCTCCGGCAAAACGGCGCTGAGACGCTGAGGCAGCGACTTTAAATCCACGTCGGTTTTCAGTTTGAAGTCCATCAGCTCACAGCGGCTGGCAGCGCCAACGGACAGAGGGAGCAGGATGGAGATCTGGGGATGGGGGTTAAAGCCCTCGGAATATTTCAGGGCATAGTCCGCACGGGCGAAGGCCCGCTGCATGGTCTGCATCAGATCCAGGTGGGAAATATAGACGGCACGGCCGGTTTTTTCAAAGCGCAGGCGCAGCTTATCCATCGCATTTTCCTCCTTTCAAAAGGCGGGCAGCGCCGCAGGCAGAGCACTGCTTACGGCAGTCGGGAGACAGCGCGGAGGCATAGCACTGCTGCCGCTCATGGAGCAGGTGGGCCTTGCGCACGCCCACATCGATCATATCCCAGGGCAGCAGCTCGTCCTCCCCCCGCTCCCGGGAGGCATAGAAGTCCAGATCCAGGCCGCATGTTTCAAAGGCGTCCAGCCAGCGCTGATAATTAAAGTAATCCGACCAGGCTTCCAGACGACCGCCGTTTTTCCAGACTTCCTCAATGACGGCGCTCAGCTTCCGGTCACCCCGGGAAAGGGCAGCCTCGATAACGCTGGTCTCGGCATCGTGCCAGTTATAGGTGACATTCCGGGCGGTAATGCTGGAACGGAGCAGCTCTACCCGGCGCAGGTACTCTTCCTTGCTGATCTGGGCCTCCCACTGGAAGGGACTATGGGGCTTGGGGATGAAGCAGGAGGTGGAGATGGTGATCTTCACGCCCCGGTTTTTATTGGCTGCATTCTGCCGCCAGCAGTGCAGCACCTGGTTGGCCATCTCGGCGATACCCACAATATCCTCATCGGTCTCGGTGGGCAGGCCCAGCATATAGTAGAGCTTCACATTATTCCAGCCGCCGGCAAAAGCAATGGCACAGGTATGGAGCAGATCTTCCTCGGTGACGTTTTTATTGATGGCATCCCGCAGGCGCTGGCTGCCCCCCTCCACGGCGAAGGTCAGGCCGCTTTTGCGCACCTTTTGCAGCTTCTGCATCAGTTCCATGGAGAAGTTATCCGCCCGCAGGGAGGGCAGGGAGAGGCCGATGCTGCGGCTCTCGCAGTATTCCAGCATCCCGTCGCACAGCTGGTTCAGATACCGGTAATCGCTGGTGCTGAGGGAGAGCAGGGTCACGTCCTGATGGCCGGTGTTTTTCAGGCATTCGATCCCCTGCCGGATCAGGGTTTCCGGTTTCTTGGAGCGGATGGGGCGGTAGATATGCCCGGCCTGGCAGAAGCGGCAGCCCCGGACACAGCCCCGGAACAGCTCCAGATTCACCCGGTCATGCACCACCTCGGTAGAGGGGACGATGGGGCTTGTGGGAAAGGGGGCATTGTCAAAATCCTGAACAATGCGCTTGGTGACCTTTTCCGGTGCGCCGTCTTTGGGCGTAATGCGCGCCAGGGTACCGTCAGGCTGATACTGGATCTCATAAAGGGAAGGCACATACACGCCGGGAATCTGCGCTGCCTGGGTCAGGAACGCTTTCTTTGTCCAGCCCTCCTGCTTGGCACGGTGCAAAAGGCACAGCAGCTCGTTATCCATCTCCTCCCCTTCCCCAATGACGAAGAGATCCATGAAATCCGCCATCGGCTCGGCATTCACTGCGGCAGAGCCGCCGGCAAACACCAGGGGCAAAAGGCCGGGTCTATCCTCACTGCGCAGAGGCAGGCCCGCCATATGCAGCATATCCAGCACAGTGGTATAGGCCATCTCATAGCCAACGGAGAAGGCCAGGGCATCGAACTGATCCAAACTGTCCCCGCTTTCCAAGGCATAGAGCGGGAGACCGGCCCGGTTCATCTCCTCAAACATGTCCCCCCAGGGGGCGAAAACCCGCTCACACCAGACAAAATCCAGGCTGTTCATGGTGTGATAGAGGATGCTCATGCCCAGGTTGGACATGCCGATCTCATAGGTATCCGGGAAACAGAAGGCCAGCCGGATATCCACAGCGGCCTTATCCTTTATGATCTGGTTATATTCTCCGCCGGTATACCGTGCAGGCTTCTGCACCCGGGGTAAGATTCTTTCAAGTCGTTTATCCATGGTGTTCTCCTCTTGTTTCTGTCCCGGGTATTCTATAATATTTTACCTGAATTTACAAGTCCCCGTGACAAGGATTCACGGGGCGGGACGGCGGCTTGCAATAAGAAAACGCCGGGGCAAATTGCTTTGCCCCGGCGTGGTCGGAGTGGGGAGATTCGAACTCCCGGCCTCATGGACCCGAACCATGCGCGCTACCAACTGCGCTACACCCCGAAATATTTTACTGTCTTTTCAAAGATGAATAAGCTGTCACACTGCCGCTGGCGCGAAACGCGCTACTACTGGCTTCGCCAGCACACAAGACGTTCTAAGCCCGGCTCCGCCGCGCAAGAACTTCTAGCGCATCTGCGCTACACCCCGTAATATTAAAATGAATGTTCCTTCAAACAGCCAGTCTATTATAGTTTGCCAAGCGCGCATTGTCAAGAAAAATCTGCAAGGCATAGAAATCCGGCGCTCGGTCTCTGCACTGGCGAGGCGGCAATCAATTGCATATTTCCATGAAATAGAATATAATGGCAAGGAACTTGGGTTTGAATGGAGCCGGGAGAAATTGGGATGAAGCGTAGGACGGCCATTTGGATAGGGATCATTGCGGGGCTGGTGCTGCTGGGCGCGGTGACGCAGATTTTCCGCATCTGCCGGGTGGGGATGCTCCGGGAGCAGGCGGAGGCCATGGCAGTGGCGGGAGAGTACGCCGGTGCCAAGGCGCTCTATGACCGCATTGGCGATAAAGAGCGTGCCGCATCCTGCGAGGATTTGCGGCAGGAAGGGATTTATCAGGAGGGAATAGCGTTTTTCCTGGCCGGTGATCACGATGGAGCCCGGCAGCGGTTCTCCGCTTTGGGAAGCTATAAGGAAGCGCCGGCGCTGACCGCCGCCTGCGGCTGGCAGGAAGCCCTGGCCCTTGACGCCTGGGGCAAGCTGATCGAGGCCCATCGCGGGTTTCAGGCGCTGGCTGCATACCCGGAATGCCGGGACGCACAGGAAGAAATCAGCGGATGGCTCTACCGCCGGGCGGAGGAGCTGGCGGCAGCGTTCCGGCTGGAGGAGGCCTGCGAAATCTGGGAGGAGCTGGGCAGCTATAAGGACAGCGCGCTGCTGCTCCGGCGGGGCCAGCGGGCGACGGCCTGGGCCTCGGCCCCAGAAGAACAGCGGCTTCTGACGGAAGATAAGCGCTACCTCAGCAATCGCCTGGAAAACGTCTACATTTGTGAGCAGGCCTATCTTGTCGTGCCGGAGAACTGGGGCGAGGACACCCGCTTTTTTATCTACTACCCAGGTGGGCGGGATGAGGAGATGTCGCTAGACTATCTGCTGTACTACATGATGAACCCCTCCCCCAACACGCTGGCGGTGTTCCTGCGGCAAAACGGCCTGACACATATGCGGGAGAAAACCTGCCAGGCCATCGACCTGCTGGAGCAGGCCGCGACGGAAGGCGGCGTATTTGTCCGGGAGGTGGTTGCGGCCGGGTCCAGTCTGGGGGCCTATCCCGCCATGCACAGCGCGGTATATGCTTATGAGGAATACGGAATCCGGACAGACTGCGTCCTCTCGCTGGATGCCGGGGCTGACTGGCTGGAGGAGTCACTGCTGCTGACGGAGGAGGAATGCCGGAAAACCGCCCAGCTGGGCACAGCCTTTTATCTGTTTGAAAGCCCCTGGGTAGGCATGAACCGGGATGGCATCCGGCTCATGGTCAACACGGGCAATCAGGTGACGCTGGTGGGCTGCACCTTTGACGATCATGTGCGGATCTCCCTGGATGCCATGGGAATGGGCGTGGTGGACTGGGCCGTGGGCGGCCGGGCACAGCCATGCAACCCCGAAATCTACAGCTTCACCCGGCTGGAGCCGGATGAGGGAAAGTAAAGAAGCCTGCTGACAAAATGACAGTCAGCAGGCTTTCTTACTGAATCTCCTGTTCCAATGCGTCAAACTCCGGCGTAGAGAAAAACTCCCCCAATGTAATGCCCAGACCATCACAGATCATTTTAATGGTCAACAGCTTTGGGTTCTGACTTTTTCCATACAGTATGTTTTTGATGCTTGAGGGCGGCAAAGCGGAAATTGTGGCAAGTTTATTGATGCTGATCTCACGCTCTCCGCAAAGGGTGAGAATCCGATTTCTGACGGCCATTACGGTGCCCATTCTTTACCTCCCAAATTTTTATGCCATAAGCATAAACAAAACGGTTGGACATTATAGGCTACGCGTGCTACTATTAGGCTATATATAGCCTAATAAGGGGTGCATTTATGTCTTCCTGTACATTTTTTGGACACCGGGACTGCCCTGATTCTGCTACCTCACCCATTCCTGGGGTGGTGCGGCTCAGTTTGTGGAAGCCGCCAGGAAACAAAAGAAAAGCATTAGCATCGTTTGACAAGGGCATACACGCCTGACAGCGCGTCTTTTAGGCGCTTTTTGTCCTTTTCGCTTTGATGGGCGCCAGCCCATCTGCATCTCAAAAAACAAAAATCACTCAAAAATACATCGCTGTCAGGTGCGCGCAGTTTTGACGGAGCAGAAATGCGTCCAGTCAATGAAAAGGCCGCAGAGAATACTTGCTGTATTGTCAAGGGCTTTGAAGCGGAATGGGCGGGTTTCTGCCCGTCAAAACCGTGTAGTCCCTTGTCAAACGATGCTATCAATATTGCCGAGTGAAAGCAGTGGTACGTCCGGCTTTTCTTAAACTTTTTCCCTATTATTTGACTGGTTGTGATATAATAAAATAACTATCCATACGGAAGGAGCAAACGCCATGAACGATGACATCCTGATGTTTTTCAGCCGGCACATGGAGGCGCTGCCGCTGTATGAGAGGCTGGAACAGCGCATTCTGGCAGAGATCCCCGATGTAAGGATCAAAATTGCCAAGACCCAGATCAGCTTCTGCAACAAGCGGGGCTTTGCCTTTGTGTCCTTCAATCCCTGCCGCCCGGCCAGGGAACGGCCCGCTGTGTGGATGACAGTCAGCTTCGGGCTGGGCTACCGGAAGGAAGCGGAGCGCATCGACGTGGCCACAGAGCCCTATCCCGGCCGCTGGACCCACCATGTAATGGTGGGGGGCGAGGAGGAAATCGACGGGGAGCTGCTGGGTTGGATCCAAGAAGCGGCGGCGTTCTCCGCCTGCAAAAAGTAATGGCCCGGGAGAGCTGCGCTTTCAAGCTCCGCATGGGCCGCTCCCCTGCTTGTTCTCTTGACAAAACCGGGTCTTGCCCGTATCATAACACTTAAGCAGACAGGAGTGAACGCATATGAGAGAAGTCCAAAACTACGGCCGTCACGCCGGAGACGAGGATGTTAAAATATACCGGGGCAAAGAAAAGCCGCCGCGCCGCCCGGCGGCGGAAAGCAGCCCCCAGCCGAAGGCGTCCAAGCCCCAGAAGAAACGCCAGGCCCGGGACTTCCGGGACGTAAACTGGAAGGACATTGCCCTGCCGGTGGTGGCCATAGCGGCGCTGGTGCTGGTGTGGATGCTGCCCACCACGGGATGGGTGCGGGCGGTGAGTTTCCTCATTCCCTATCTGATTGGTGGCTTTGACGGGGTGATGGCAGCCCTTGAAAGGCTGGCCAACAAGGAGTTTCTGCACAAAGAGCCGCTGACGGTTCTGGCCTCCTTCGCCGCCTTTGCCGTGGGCGCCTATGGGGAGGCGGTGCTGCTGGTGCTGCTGCTGAAGGTCTGCGGCCTGGTGGAAAGCGCAGCCGTGAACCGGGGCAGGAAGGAAACCAGTACGCTGCTCAGCATCCGGCCGGACAGCGCAAAGGTGGAAACGGCGGAGGGAATTCTGGAGATCACGCCGGACTATGTGAACATTGGCGACATTATTGTGGTGGATCCGGGAGAGCGGATCCCGCTGGACGGGGTAATCCTTGAGGGCATCAGTGCCATAGACCTCTCTCCCCTGGCCGGCAAGAGCAAGACGGTGGCAATGACGGCGGGGTATCGGGTGCTTTCCGGCTGCATCAATGTGACCAGCAGCATCCGGGTTCGGGTCGACACCAGCTTTGAGGATTCCACCGTGAACCGGCTGCTCAGGCTGGCGGAAAAAGCCCCGGAGGGAAAATCCCTCTGGGAACAGCGCATCGGCCAGGCCGCCAAATTCTATACGCCGCTGGTGTTTATCGCGGCTCTGCTGCTGGCCATCGTCCCTGCGGCAATCAATGGGCAATGGGCGGAGTATATCCGCAGAGCCGTGGTGCTGCTGATCGCCGCCTACCCTGGGGAGCTGCTGGTCTCCGTGCCGCTGGCCTTCTATGGCTGCGCCGGATGCATGGCGAAAAACGGCGTATTTGTGAAATCTTTCCGTCTTCTGGATGCGCTGGCCAGTGCGGACACCTTTGTATTTGACAAAACCGGCACCATCACGGAAGGTCGCTTTGCCGTCACCGATGTTTTCCCGGAAGGGATGAGCGAGCAGGAGCTGCTGGGCATCGCCTCCACGGCGGAGCAGCTGTCCACCCACCCCATTGCGCTGGCCCTGCGGGAGGCCAGCAGCCCCTTTGCCCTGTCCCCGGATGATGAGCTAAACACGGCGGATATTCCGGGCCGGGGCGTGCGGGCTTCGGTTGGCAGCAAAGAAATACTGGTCGGCAACGCGGCACTGCTGGAGGAGAACGGGATTGGCTACAAGGTGCCCAGCCGCTCCGGCGGGGCTGTCCATGTGGCGGTAAACGGGAAATACTGTGGGCACATTCTGATCACTGACCGGATCAAGCGCAACGCCTATGACGCTTTGGAGAACCTGCGGATGCAGGGCGTGAAAAAAACAGTGATGCTGACCGGGGATGTACTCTCGGTGGCAAGGCCCATTGCCTCCAAGCTGAACTTTGACATGCTCAAGGCTGAGCTGACACCGGAGGAGAAGCTGGCGGCGGTGGAATACCTGATTGACAACAAGGGTGGGGCATCCACTGTTGCCTTTGTCGGGGATGGGATCAACGATGGGTTGGTGCTCCGGGGTGCCGATGTGGGGATCGCCATGGGTGCGCTGGGCTCTGCCCCGGCGATGGCAAGCGCTGATATTCTGCTGATGGACAAAGACATCGGCAAGCTGCCCCTGGCAGTGAGGGCGGCCAGACGCACAGGCGCGGTGGTAAAGCTGAACGTGGCCGTGGCCGCGGCCGTGAAACTGCTGCTTGTGGCAGGCGGGGCGGCGGGGCTCATCCCCATCATTCTGGCCGCCGCAGCCGACGCGGTTGTGTTTACGGCATGCATGATTTATTCATTAAGGCCCCTGCGGGCATGGGAGGAAGAAGAGCAATGAACAAAGCACTGGAAGCCATTTATAACCGGCGCAGCATAAGAAAGTACAAGGCGGAGCAGATCAGCAAGGAAGAACTGGAGGCCGTGCTGAAAGCCGGGGTCTGTGCCCCCACCGGGATGAACCGGCAATCCCCCATTATTGTGGCGGTGCAGAATCGGGAGGAGATCGCTTATCTCTCCAAGCTCAACGCAGCGGTCAACCACTGGGAGACGGACCCCTTCTACGGCGCGCCCACGGTGCTGGTCGTCCTGGCAGAAGCCGGAAGTCCCTTTGCGGTACAAGACGGCAGCCTGGTGATGGGCAACCTGATGAACGCCGCCAGCGCCCTGGGGCTTGGCTCCTGCTGGATCAACCGGGCCAGAGAGGTTTTTGACAGCGGGGAGGGCAGGGCTCTGCTGAAAAAATGGGGCATCGAAGGCGAATATACCGGCGTTGGCAACTGCATTCTGGGCTACCCCAATGAGGAGCCGGAAATGAAGCCCCGGAAGGAAAACTATGTCTACTACGTGGGATGCACCAAATGAACACCTATGATTTTGACAAGACCATTTTTTACCCGGACAGCAGCTACTGCTTTTACCTTTACTGCCTGAAGCACCACACCAGGGCTATGTTGAAAACGCTGCCCCGTTCCATAATCAGCGGGCTGCGCTATGCCTCCGGGAAAGGCAACGCCAAGGCACTGAAGGAGCAGCTATTCTCTTTTCTGCCCAATATCCCCGATGTGGACGGCGTGGTGAAAGCCTTCTGGGAGGAAAACCGCCACCGTGTGGCCAAGTGGTATCTGCGGCAGAAGCGCAGCGATGATCTGATCATCTCCGCTTCCCCGGCGTTCCTGCTGGCACCCATCTGCAAAGAACTGGGCGTTCGCCTAATCGCCACCCGGATGGATAAGCACAGTGGAAAGATCGACGGCGAGAACTGCCATGATAAGGAAAAGGTACGCCGCTTTCATGCGGAGTACCCCGGAGCCTGCACGGAGGCTTTCTATTCCGACTCCCTGAGCGATACGCCCATGGCAGAGATCGCCCAGAGCGCCTATATCGTCCGCAAAGAAAAGCTCAGTCCTTGGCCGTTTTAATAAATTATCAAATCAATATTGACAAGTAAATGTCCGTTCACTACACTATAGTAAACGGACGTTTACTTGTTTTTGAGGAGGGCGGAGATGGATACAAAAGAAAAAATATTGCAGGCGGCCCTTGCACTGTTTGCCAGAGACGGCTATGAGGCAGTTTCCGTAAGCATGATCGCCGGGGCGCTGGGCATGACCAAGGGGGCGCTCTATAAGCATTACGAGAACAAGCGGGCCATCTTTGACAGCATTGTGCGGCGCATGGAAGAAAATGACTACGAAAACGCCAGGAGTTTCCATATGCCGGAGGATCTGTTTGAAAAAATGCCGGATCGGTACAGAAGCACGGAATTTGAGCAGCTTTGCGCCTACACCCTGGCCCAGTTCGTCTACTGGACGGAGGACAGCTTTGCTTCAAAGTTCCGGAAAATGCTGAGCTTGGAGCGGTACAGAAACCCAGAAATGAACGCCCTTTACCAGCAGTATCTGGGTGCCGGCCCTCTGCGCTATGTGGAGGATCTGATGGGCCAGATGGTGGAGGCTGGGCTGGCAAATGAGAGCGCGCGGTATCTGGCCCTGGACTTTTACGCCCCGGTATACACCCTGATCAGCATTTACGACGGCGGCGGAGAACCGGCGGAGCTGGCCGCAAGACTAAAGGAACACATGGAAGTATTTGTGCGCAGGCTGGAAAAACGGGCCTGCGAATTGACAGAAAGTGAGGAATATAAAAGGGAATACCCCAGAAGTAAGAAATACAGCAGCAGTAAGTTCATGTCCATGATCATGGGGCCTAACCCGGTAAAGCTGACGGAAGAGCTGATGACCGGTCACCTGATCAAACCGGGTGCCAGGGTCTGCGACCTGGGCAGCGGCAACGGGCTGACCTCCCTGTTTCTGGCGAAGGAATATGGCTTCCAGGTCTACGCCTCAGACCTGTGGAGCGACCCAGCGGAGAACAACGCCTTTTTTGCCGCCCAGGGCCTTGGCCCGGAGCAGATCCAGGCGGTGAAGGCTGACGCCCTGGCTCTCCCCTTCCAGGAGGAGTTTTTTGACGCGGTGGTCAGCGTTGACTCCTACAACTACTTCGGCCGGGACAAAGACTATCTGAACGAGAAGCTGCTGCCCTATATAAAGCACGGCGGCTACATCTACATCGCCGTGCCCGGGATGGTGAAGGACTGTCATGACCGGCTGCCCCGGGAGCTGCTGCTGTCCTGGAACCCGGATCAGCTGGAGTATATGCACGACGTCCACTACTGGCGCGGCATCATCAGCGCCGCAAAGGGAATCGATATCCTTTGCATCCAACAGATGGAGAGCCATGAGGAGGTCTGGCAGGACTGGCTGGAGCAGGACAATCCCTATGCCATCGGCGACCGGAAGTCCATGGAGGCCGGCGCAGGAAAATACCTGAATTTCATCAAGATCATTCTGCGGAAGCGTTAAAAAAACAGATACCCTTCGGGGTATCTGTTTTTTTGAATCATGATATGGTTTACTCTGCGTCTTCCCAGTTGTGCCATACGTTCTGGACGTCGTCATTATCCTCAAACATATCCAGCATCTTCTGCATGTTCTTGATATCGTCCTCATTGGTGAGCTTGATATAGCCGTTCTGGGGCAGCATCTCCACCTGGGCGGAGAGCAGCTTATAGCCGGCGGCAGTCAGCGCGTCGGATACATCCGCCACATCGTCAACCCCGGTATAGACGGTCATCACGTCCTCATCCGCCTCAAAGTCGGCAGCGCCGGCATCCAGGGCAGCCATCATGACGGTATCCTCGTCCAAATCGCCATCCTCGTTATCGATGACGATAACGCCCTTCTTATCGAAGGACCAGGACACGCAGTTGGCAGCGCCCATGTTCCCGCCGTACTTATCGAAGTAGTGGCGCATTTCACCGGCGGTGCGGTTGCGGTTGTCGGTCATGGTCTCCACGATAACGGCAACGCCGCAGGGGCCATAGCCTTCATAGACGATCTTCTCATAGTTCTCGGTATTGCCGGCGCCCAGGGCCTTGTCAATGGTGCGCTTGATATTATCATTGGGCATATTGGCAGCCTTGGCCTTGGCAATGACAGCGGCCAGCTTGGAGTTGCTGCGGGGATCACCGCCGCCCCCCTCCTTGACCGCCACGATCATCTCACGGGCGATCTTGGTGAAGGCCTGGGCACGCTTGGCATCCGCCGCACCCTTGGTTTTCTGTATGTTGTGCCACTTGGAATGTCCTGACATGTTAACAGCTCCTCTTATGTACAATAAGTTAAATGTAAAATGATCGACTGATATTTTAACACAGAGCAGTCTTAATAGCAAGGGGTAAATTTCTCTACAGCGCCTTGGGGATCAGCAGAAGCCGCCCGGAGATCTCCTCCTCCAATTCGTTCATGGCACGGATCTGTTCCACGCTGGAGTGATAGGTTTTTGCCAGCTCCCAAAGGCTCTCCCGCTCCACCCGAACCAGGGTGACGGTGGGGTAAGTGCTCAGGTCATAGGCGGAATCCTCATCCAAGCTGACAGCCCCCACCTTCCGCACCTCAATGCTGCCGCAGACCAGACAGCTGATCTCGGCGGAGATATGCCCATCGATAAACTGGCCATCGGGCCGGAGGTAGACATCGCAGAGACGGGCAGAGCAAAGGCGCAGATTCTGTCCGCCCCCATCCCCTTCCATATTCAAGATCCGGTGCACAGAGGAGAGAAGGCCGTTGCTGTCCCGATACACCACATCCACCTCGACGGCGGCCTTGATCTGGCCCTGTTCCAGAGAAATTTCGGTAATGGACAGGAAGGCGCTGAGCACATCGGTGCAGTCCTCCGCCACACTGAGGCGCTCATCCGAAGTGATCTTCAGTTTCTGGACGCTGGACACCACGCCGAACTGACGGCTTTGGGTGGCACACTCCACCGGCATTTTATTGCTGTAGATATCCGCCACATAGCTGAGACTCTTTCTGCTGCGGCTGACCAGCTGGATCACCGCGTGCAGTTCCACGTCCAGGGCCTTCTCGCTGCTGATGGTGTTGATAATGTCAAAGTAAGCGGAGGTCAGTTCGATATTCATGGAACAGTTATCCATGCTCTCCTCCCCGATGTCGATAATCTGGGAGAAGGGCGTGGTGAACTCAGTACGCAGGGGGTAATTGACCTCCTCCGAGAGGTAGCACAGAGAAAGGTTCACATTGCCCTTGATAATCACCTTGCTGCCGATCAGCTGGCTGTCGCTGACGGCAAAGTCGATCTGCTGGGACACCAGACGGCTGGGCGCCGGCTTACCGCTGGGGAAGCTGAACTGCTCATTGATGCCAAAGGTCTTTTCGCAGGCGGCGCTTGCAAGCATCAGCTCGGTGCTTTCATAGCGGGCATGGAGGCCGTCACTGCCCTCTGCCGGCAAGCGGCTGTCAATGGTCAGGCTCTCCTGTTTATAACAGCTCAGCTCCCCTGCCAGTTCAAAGGTCACGGACACTTTCCGGGGGTTCACCACCCGGGTCTCGCAATTGACGATGCTCAGCCTCACCTGGGCCACCGTATCCGGGTCGATATCCGCCACCTCATACTCCATGGTGAAGCTTTTGGTCAGGCGGACAAAGGACACCTTCTGCTGATCCTCCGTGATGTACAGCAGCGCGGCGGTGGCTTCGCCGGAGATGATGACGCCCCGGGCGGTCACGTCCTTACTCTTGAGCATGAGGGCAGTCTGAACCGAGGCGATGCGGCCAATGTCGTCGTCCGTATCCGGAACCACGCTCTCGGCGCTTTCCTGGCTGCGCTTTGTCTGATGATAGATTTCCCGATAGATGTTGACGGTTTTATTCTCAAAGCTTATTTCCATCGATTTTACGCTCCTTGCTGCACAGTTTGTACAACATATGAGACGTCTTGCCGGATTATTACTTCACGCCAAATTTCCTCAGCAGTCTTGAAAGAAATTTGGGCAGCTTGAAAATGTATACCTTCATATCAATCTCCATTCTACCGCATACCGGCAGCACAAACAGGAAGGAGCATCTCCATATGCGGCAGAATGGAGATGTTCGGCATGTGCTGCGGCTGCCGCTTCAGCGGCGAGCGGCACGCCGATTTTAATTGATTCGTGTGACACTTCACACGAATCACCTCCCTGTCAGCAGCTGCGGATAAACCAGATACCCGCGCCGACCAAAACGACCGCCAGTGCGAACCACCAAAAATCCGTAGGCAGAACCAGCGCCAAGAAGATCACGACGCCTGCAATGATGGCCGCACAGCCCCAAAAATGGTTTCTCCCCTTGCGCATAAAAACTCTCCCCCTGCCGGTGTATTCTTTACATCATACGCAGAGGGAGTGTTTTTTAGACTTTATTTAGTTTCCCAGGATTTATGCTGGGCGCTGAGTTCATAGAGCCGCACATAGGAACGGTAGCGGCTGGGCATCAGTTCCCCCTGCGCCAGAGCCTGGGTCACGGCACAGCCGGGTTCCTTCAAATGGGCACAGTCATTAAAACGGCAACGGCCCAGATAAGGGGCAAAATCGATAAAATCATATTGCAGCTGCTCCTTGGGGATGGGGGTCATCATCTCCACATCGAAGGAGGCAAAGCCGGGGGTATCCGCCACGAAGGTATCGCCTCCCAGAGCGTACAGCTCCACATGACGGGTGGTATGTTTACCGCGGCCCAGTTTCTCGCTGACAGCCCCGGTGGGGATGGCAGCGCCGGGCAGCAGCCGGTTGAGGATGCTGGACTTGCCCACGCCGGAGTTGCCGGTGAAGGCACAGATTTTGCCGTCGATCAGGGTACGCAGCGCCTCCATGCCCTGGCCGGTTTCCGCGCTGGTGCGCACCACGGGAAAGCCGGCAGCAGTAAAGGTGTTATAGAGTTCCTCGCCGGGGTCAATATCCGCCTTATTGATACAAAGGATCAGCTGGCAGCCCGCCTCCGCCGCAATAACGGAGACCCGGTCCACCAGGAAGGGATCCGTCACCGGGTTGGTGTTGGCCGCCACGAAGACCATGGCGTCTATATTGGCCACCGCAGGACGGATGAACCAGTTGCGCCGTGGCTCCACGGCGTCAATACGGCCCTTGCCGTTCTGGTCACGGCTGCAGCGCACCCGATCCCCCACCAGGGGAGAAGTCCCGTCCAGCCGGAAGCGGCCCCGGGCTTTGCATTCCAGCAGGCCATCCTCTGAGCTGACATAGTAGAAGCCGCTGAGGGCTTTGGAAATAATGCCGTCTGCCATGGGCACCTTAGCTTTCCGGGCCGGAGGAGACGCGAAGCTGGATCTTGGAATGCTCCTCGATCTCCGTAAAGGCATCAATGCTCTGGCCGATGACAGTGCCGGCGTCCAGGTCACTGCGGACATAGTCGGAACTGCCGAAGCTGAGGCCGCAGCTTTCCAGCTTGGAAATGGCGGCTTCCTCGGAAAGGCCGATGAGGTTTGGCATCTGGACATAGGCCACGCTGGAGCCGGTGCTGACAGCCAGATACACCGTTGAGCCGGAACTGAGCTGCTCCCCGGCTACGGGGCTGCTGCTGATCACATAGTCCTTGGGCACGGTGTCCGACACTTCGTTTTCAATATCCACCAGAAAGCCCGCCTGCTGAAGCAGGTTCCCGGCCTCCCGATAGTCCATATTGAGCACATCAGGCACAGGATTAAACACCATGCCGGTACTGACAGAAAGCTCCACCTGGATGCCATCCGGGGTGATCATCATGCTGCGGCCGGGATCCGGGTTCTGGCCCAGCACAAGGCCGCTCTCGCTTTCGGTGTCGATCACGTAGACCACGTTGAAGCGGTAGAGGGAGGCCAGCTCCGCATTGCTGACAATGTTCTGATAGTTGCTGCCCACGAAATTGGGCAGGTCGATCCGTTCTGCCGGGGAGAACACATCCGACAGCCAGAAGTCCCAAAGGAACACGAACAGAGCAACGCAAAGCACCAGGGCCCCCAGCGCGCCGGAGGCAAAGCTCACCATCCGGGCACGGCGGCGCCGAAGCTGGAATTTCTTCTTAGATAGCTCACTGACGGAGCGAACGGGCACAACGGCGGGCAGCTCCGCCTCCTCCGGCGCTTCCTCGGCCTTGAGCTGGGCCTGTGTGAACTCCTCCAGCGCCTGCAGCAGTTCATTGGCAGACTGATAACGGCTGGACAGGTCGGCACACATGGCCTTCATGGTAATGGCTTCCAATTCCTCCGGAATGTCAGGGACGATTTCCCTGGGCATGACCGCCTCGGCGTTCATATGCTTGACGGCGATCTCCCCGATACTCTCCCCCTCGTAGGGCTTTTTGCCGGTGAGCATCTCATACATTACCACACCCAGAGAATAGATGTCGCTGCGGGCATCTGGCAATTCGCCCCGGGCCTGCTCCGGCGCGATATAGTGGATAGAGCCGATAGCCTGGCCGTTTTCCTCATGCATCTCATTTTCCAGGGCTGCAATGCCGAAATCGCCAATCTTGATGGTGCCGTCCTTCAAAAGCATGATGTTCTGCGGCTTAATATCCCGGTGAATGATGCCCCGTTCATGGGCGTGGGACAGAGCCTTTGCCATCTGCTTTGTAAAATGCAGGGTCTCCCGCCAGGGCACGGCGCCCCGCTTATCCATATACTGTCTCAATGTGATTCCGTCCACCAGCTCCATGACTATGTACTCCATGGCATCGTTGTGGCTGACATCGTACACGGCGACAATGTTGGGGTGGGAAAGCATGGCAACCGCATGGGACTCGGCACAGAAGCGCTGGCGGAACTCATCATCCGCCGCCATATCGTCCCGCATGATCTTCACCGCCACATAGCGGTTGAGCCGGTGGCAGAGGGCTTTATACACAACGGCCATGCCGCCCTCACCAATGACCTCCAGAATCTCATAGCGGTCATCCAGCAGCTTGCCGATATATTTATCCGTGTTAGGCATACAATTCTCCAATCTGGGCGTTTAGTTCATCACCGCAAGCACCGTGACATTATCCCGCGCCCCCCGGTTCAGGGCCTTGCTCATCAGTGCCCGGCACAGCAGCTCCGGATCCTGATACTCGTTGGCGTAGTCCAGCATTTCCAGGTCGGTGACGATGTTGGAAAGACCGTCAGAACAGAGCAGCAGGATATCGCCGCTTTGAAGGGTGAACTCAAAATAATCCGACTCCACCTTGGCCTCAGAGCCAAGGGCCCGGGTGATCACATTGCGCTGGGGGTGGCTTTTGGCCTGCTCCTTGGTGATGGCACCAAACTCCACCAACTCCTCCACCAGAGAGTGATCCCGGGTGATCTGGTAGATGCTGTTGGTGCGGCGGGAGATATGATAGGCCCGGCTGTCACCCACATTGATAATATAACCATTCCCGTTCTCGTTTATCACGCCGCCCACAATTGTGGTTCCCATGCCATTATAGGCCTCATCAAACTGGGAGTATTCATAGGAAACAGAGTTGGCCTCGGCACAGGCACCTTGCAGCACGGTTTTGAAATCCACAGGCCGCCGGTTGCGGGAAGTAAGCTTGGCATAGATATGGGAGACAAAGGCTTTATTGGAGATCCGGCTGGCAAGGCCGCCCGCCTTGGCACCGCCCATGCCGTCGCACAGGGCGACAATCAGGCAGTCACGGGCGGTACAGCTTTCAATAATGAAACTGTCCTGATTGTCCTGCCTGACTTTTCCTTTGTCTGTAAGTCCAAAGCTTTTCATGGGAACCTCGTTTCTGCCCGGAGGCCGGGCAATCCGTCAACTTTTCTGCATCTTCCTGCGCAGCTGTCCGCAGGAGGCATCCACATCGCCGCCCAGCTTCCGCCGGACGGTCACGTTTACACCGGCCTCCTCCAAAACGTGGATAAAGGCGCGCATATGTGCCGGTGTGGAGGGCTGAAACTGCCGCTCCTCCACATGGTTCAGTGGAATCAGATTCACATGGGCACAGACGGCCCTGGCATGCTTGGCCAGGAGCCTGGCATGGTACTCCGTGTCGTTCACGCCATCGATCATGGCGTACTCAAAGGAGATGCGCCGGCCGGTCTTTTCGTAATACCTCCGGCAGCTTTCGATCAGCTGCGCCACGCCCCTGCCCCGGTTGGCGGGCATGATTTTGGAGCGGGTCTCATCATCCGGCGCATGGAGGGAAACGGACAGGGTCAGCTGTAGGTTCCGCGCGGCCAGTTCATCAAAGCGCTCCGTCAGTCCACAGGTAGACAGGGAGATATGGCGCATGCCGATATTCATCCCCTTGGGGTGATTTACCAGTTCCAGAAAGCGCATCACATTGTCAAAATTATCCAGCGGTTCGCCAATGCCCATCAGGACGATATTGGAAATGGGCTTGCCGGAATCCAGCTGGGAATACAGAACCTCATCCAGGATTTCCGACGGTTCCAGGGAGCGCACCAGGCCGCCGATGGTGGAGGCGCAGAAGGCACAGCCCTGACGGCAGCCCACCTGAGAGGAGACACAGACGGTGTTGCCGTGCTGGTAGCTCATGACGACGGTTTCCACCGCGTTGCCATCCCTCAGCTCCCACAGGTATTTGATGGTACCATCCAGCTTGGAGATCTGCTTGCTCAAAACCTTGGGCTGATACAAATCATAGGTGTTCTTCAGTTTTTCCCGCAGGGGCTTGGAGAGATTGGTCATCTCGTCAAAGCTCCGCACGCCCCGGCTCAGCCAGGCAAAAACCTGCCCTGCCCTGAATTTCTGCTCCCCCATGGCCAGAAAATCGGCTTCGATCTCCTGGGGCAGCATGGATAAAATATCTTTTCCCATCAATGTTTCCTTATTAGCCGCGCGGCAAAAAAGCCGTCGGTTCCGTCTATATTGGGCCAGAAGGTATACATTCCCTCGGGGCAGTCGATCCCGGCGGCTTGAAAGCCTTCCAGCATAAAATCCTGGTGTTCGGAAAGGAAGGAGCGAACCACGTCCTGGTTTTCTTCCTCCAGAATGGTGCAGGTGGAATACAGCAGCGTCCCACCGGGGCGGACAAAATCCGCCAGGTTCCACAGAATGTCCCGCTGGATGGCGGGCAGCCCTTCCAAGCTTTCCCGACTCTTATTGCGAATCTCCGGCTTCTTGCCGATGACGCCAAGGCCGGAGCAGGGCACATCGGCAATGACCAGGTCGAAGCGCCGGTGCAGGGCCGGATCCGGCTGGCGGGCATCCCGGGAACAGGTGGAGACAATGGAAATTCCCAGGCGCTCCGCACCGGAACGAACCAGACGAAGCTTTTTTTCATGGATATCACAGGAGAGGATGCTGCCCTGATTTCCCATGGCGATGGCGGCGGCAAAGGACTTGCCGCCGGGGCTGGCGCAGGCATCCAGCACCTGCATACCGGGCCGGGGCGCGGCGATCTCCACCGCAGTTCTGGCGGCACGATCCTGCACGTAAAACAGGCCCTGATCGAAGCCTGGCATAGAAACGGCGCTGCCGCCCTCCAACTCGATGCAGCCCGGCAGGCCGGGAAGCTCCCGGAAGGGGATCCCCGCCCTGGTCAGGGCGCGGGTATAGTCCTCACTGCTGACCCGGAGGCGGTTCACCTGAATGGTAAGGCCGGCGGGGCGGTTATTGGCCGCAAAGAAAGCCTGGGCAAAGGGATAGCCCTTCTTTTTCATCACATACTGAACCAGCCATTCCGGGTGGCTGTACCGGATGCTCAGATACTTTGCGGTGCCTTGGCCGGGAATTTCCGGCAGAGCGTCCCCATCTTCCGCTATCCGGCGCAAGACGGCGTTCACCAAGCCGGCAGCCCTGCCATAGCCGCAGTCCTTGCAGAGAGCCACGCTCTCACTGACGACGGCCCGGGCAGGGATCTTATCCATAAACAAAAGCTGATAAATTCCCAGGCGGAGAATATCCCTGACCTTGGGTTCCAGCTTGGAGCGGCAATAGCAGCCGATATAATAATCACACAGGCTGCTGTTTTGCAGCACCCCCAGGCAGAGCCTGGCAGTCAAGGCCGCCTCTCTGCCGTCCAGACCATATTTCTTTATGGCGCTGTCAATACCGGAACCGGACCAGGTGCCATCCCTGCGGACGCGTTCCAAGTTCTCCAGAGCAGCCTGTCTGGCGCTGCGATGTGGCTTATCGTTCATAGTATCCTCAGGTGTCTGTCTTTATCGGGTGGCCCCGCAGGAAGTCCGCCGCCTTCATCCGCTTCTTTCCCGGGGCTTGCAGCTCGGTAATCATCAGGGTCTGGCCCCCGGCACAGGCCAGCTCAATGCCCTGTTTGCCGGTGCTGACCACCTGGCCCGGCTGCTTATCTGTTGTGTTCCCGGTGTACTCGGCAGCAAAGACCCGGTACACCGTACCCTCCAGCTCCATGGTGGCCACCGGCCAGGGCTGAAGGCCGTATATCCATTTGACCACGTCACGGGGGGATTTGTTCCAATCAATGGGGCAAAGGGATTTATCCAGCTGGGAAACATAGCTGGCCTTGCTGTGATCCTGGGGGGTTCTGGGGGCGGTGCCGCTCTCAATATCCCGCAGGGTTTTGGCCAGCAGTTCGGCACCCATGCGCATCAGCCGGTCAAACAGCTCCCCGGAAGTCTCGAACTCCCCAACCTCGGTTTCGGCAGTATAGATCACATCGCCGGTATCCATCTCCCTTGCCAGGTACATGGTGCTGACGCCCGTGACCCGATCCCCATTGAGCACCGCCCACTGGATGGGGGCGGCGCCCCGATACCGGGGCAGCAAGGAGCCATGGACGTTCACGGCGCCATACCGGGGCAGAGCCAGAATATCATCCGGCAGAATGCGGCCATAGGCCACCACCACAAGGATATCCGGAGCGAGAGCCTTAACCTGCGCATAGGCAGTACCATCCCGCATTTTCTCCGGCTGATAGACCGGCAGGCCATGGGCCAGCGCCAGCTCCTTCACCGGGGAATAGCTCAATTCCATGCCCCGGCCCTTGGGCTTGTCCGGCTGGGTAAAGACCCCGACCACATTGAATTTCTCATCCAGCAGTTTCTGCAAAGAGGCCACCGCGAAGTCCGGCGTGCCCATAAATACGATACGCATCAAAATTCTCCGGTTTCTAATTCTTCCTCTGTCAGCATCCGGTCGCACTTCTGGGTGAAGAGAATACCGTCCAGATGATCCAGCTCATGGCAGAAGCAGCGGCCGGTCAGGCCCTCGCCCTCCACCTCGAACCACTGGCCGTTCCTGTCCTGGGCACGGACGCGCACCTTATAGGGGCGCTTCACCAGGCCATACTCGCCGGGGACGCTGAGGCAGCCCTCGGGGCCGTACTGTTCGCCGGAGGTCTCTATAATCTCGGGATTAATGAGCTCAATGATGTACTCGTCCTCCCCTTCCTGGACGTTGGTCTCCAGCACCAGCACGGCACGGCGCAAAATGCCCACCTGGGGAGCGGCAAGGCCCACGCCGTTTTCGTTGGACAGGGTCTCGGCCATATCGTCCAGCAGCTGGTGCAGTCTCCCGTTAAACTCGGTCACAGGGCGGCAGTGCTTATTCAGTGTGGGCTCGCCTTTTATAAGAACATTTCTTCTCGCCATTACTCTATCTCCATTTCACCGGCTCTGCCGGTTGATTTATTCATTTTCAATCCAAAGGGTCATTATCCGCAAAAATGGACACATCCCCAAAGCGCTTATCCGCGCTGCACTCCATGACCACCTGGGCGATCAAGGCCCGGAGGCCCTGGTTTCCCCTGCCGCAGACCGTGACCCGGTAGCGGTAGCGGTTATTGACCCGAACCACCGGCAGCGGACTTGGCCCCAGGATCAGAGCGCTGCCATCCCTGCCGGCCCTTTGATCAAGCCAAGCCTTGATGGCGCGGCAGGCCGCCACCACACGCTCCTCCGCTGCACCGGAGACGGTGATGGCCATCAGTTCGGTGAAGGGCGGGGTATTTTGCAGGCGGCGCAGCTCCAGCTCGGACTGGTAGAAAGCCTCATAGTCCTGGCGGGCAGCCTGTTTGATGATCTCATTCTCCGGGGTATAGGTCTGGATGATGGCCCGGCCGGGCTTATCGCCTCTGCCGCTGCGGCCCACCACTTGGGTCATCAGGGAAAACGCCCGTTCACCAGCCCGGTAGCTGCCGGCATACAGGCTCTGGTCTGCCGAGATTACGCCCACCAGGGTAACGTTTTCAAAATTCAGGCCCTTGGTGACCATCTGCGTCCCCACCATGATGGGGATCCGCTCCCGCCGGAAGCGGGAAAACAGCTCCTCATGGGAGCCAACCGGCGTGACAGAATCGGTATCCATGCGCATGACCGGAACGCCGGGGAACAGCTCCCCGATCTCCTGCTCGATCATCTGGGTGCCGGCCCCCACATATTGCAGAGTGCCGCCGCAGTCGGGGCAGGCGTCATCGATCCACTGGGAATAGCCGCAGTAATGGCACATGAGCCGCCGGTTATTGCTGTGATAGGTCAAAGAGACGCTGCATCGCGGGCATTTGTAGGTATAGCCGCAATCCACGCAGCTGATGAGCTTGTTGGCGCCCCGGCGGTTGATGAACAGAATGCTCTGTTCTCCCCGGTCGATGTTGGCCGCCAGCTCCTCTTTCAATCTTTCGCTGATATTGCCGCCGTTTCCACGGCGAAGCTCCCGCTTCATGTCCACGATCTCCACGGCGGGGAGCAGCCGATCCATATACCGGTTTTTCAAAGAGAAATAGGCATACTGCCCGGTCTGGGCCTTATACATGCTGACGATATCCGGCGTGGCAGAGCCCAGCAGCAGCAGGGCACCCGACCGGGCACAGCGGTATTTGGCAATATCCCGGGCGTTATAGCGGGGGGAATTTTCGGACTTATAGGTCTCCTCCTGTTCCTCATCAATGATGATGATGCCCAGATTTTCACAGGGGGCAAAGACGGCGCTTCTGGTGCCGATGGCAAGCCGCGCCTTGCCGGAGCGGACACGCTTCCACTCGTCATAGCGCTCCCCCACGGAGAGGCTACTGTGGAGCACGGCCACATCATCCCCAAAATGGGAGGTGAAAGTTTGGATCATCTGAGGGGTCAGGGCAATCTCCGGCACCAGAAGGATGGCGCTTTTGCCCCGGTTCAGCTGCTCCATGATCAGGTGGATATAGACGCTGGTCTTGCCGCTGCCGGTGACGCCGAACAGCAGCGCCGCTGCGCTCTGCCCCGACTGGGCCAGGGTGTTGATGCCCGCAAAGGCCGCCTGCTGCTCGCGGTTCAGAACCGGCAGTGGCTCACGCTCCCCCAGATGGATTTCCGGGCGGCGGTAGGCCTCCCGATGGTATAGCAGCACCAGTCCGGCCTTTTCCAGCGCCTTCAGGGTTCTGCGGGAGGCGCCGGTATAGCGCAGCAGATCCTGACTGGGCAGGCATTCAAAGCTGCAAAGCAGCTCCAGAAGGTTCGCCTGCTGGGGAGAGCGAAGCCGCTTATTGGCGGCAATCACGGAGGCCTCCTCCGGCGGCAGGCAGAGCCTTGCCATTTCAATGGTTTTATCGCCGATTTTCCGGCGGCCATCGCTGTCAAACCACAGCCCGGCGGGAAGCATGGCCTTGATGGCGCTGTAAACCGTACAAAAAAACCGCTCGCGCATAAAGAACGCCAGCTTGATCTGCTCCGGGCTGAGCACAGGCGCATCATCCAGCACGGCGGTGATGGGTTTCAGCTTTTCATAATCGCTGTGGTCGCTGAGGGCCAGAATGACACCCTCACTGCGCCGGTTTCCCCGGGAGAAGGGCACATATACCCTTACCCCCGGCAGGGCTTTCTCCTGAAGCTCTGCCGGGACAAGGTAATCATAGGGCCTGTCAACCCAGTATGTTGCGGCAGAAACCGCGATTTTTGCTACGCATACGGGCATGGACATTTCTCCTTGGGCCGTGAATGATCGGGCGGTTTTACTTAATGCTCAGTTTGCCGGAGTAGACCTCGTCGATGGCGGTAGAGACAGCCTTCTTCTCCAGGGGGATCTGTTTCTCCTCTGACTGGGCGGAGATGGCACGGGCTCTTCTTGCCACCAGATTCACCAGCTGATAACGGCTGCCGATTTTATCGACCAGGTCGGCCACGGGGGGATAAAGCATCATAACAATTCTCCAATCTGCCGCTTATGGCTGCGGCGCACCAAATTTACAAGTTCAATTATTTCAGGTACTGCATCCGGTCATGGAAGCGGCAATGCTCCGCCAGGATGATGGCAGACAGTTCCTTGGCCGCCTTCTCCGCATCATCGTTGATGATGAGATAATCATAGAAATCCGCTTCCTGATACTCCTGCCGGGCGCGGATCAGCCGGGCCTCAATGGCCCGCTCCGAGTCGGTGCCCCGGCCACGCAGCCGCCGCTCCAGTTCTTCCAGAGAAGGCGGTACGATGAAGATCATCACGGCATCCGGCTTCTTCTCATGAACCTGCCGGGCGCCCTGAACCTCAATATCCAGAAGGACGTTGATGCCGGCATCCAGCTTTTCCTCCACATAGGCACGGGGTGTGCCATAGGAGTTGGCCACATATTCGGCATGCTCCAGCAGCTCGTCATTCTCTACCATTTCCTTGAAACGATCCAGGTCAACGAAGAAATACTCTCTGCCGTCCACCTCGCCGGGGCGGGGCTTGCGGGTGGTAACGGAGGTGGAGAAGCCGATATCCTCTCTCCCCTCCATGGCCTTAAAGACCACAGTGCTTTTCCCGGCCCCGGAAGGCCCGGAAATGACGATCAGTTTCCCTTTTTCTTTCATCATTGCTCCCCCTCTGTTTTTTCTTCACATCTTGCCGCGATGGTTTCCGGCGGCAGCGCCGACAGCACCACATTGCCGCTGTCCATCACAATGACCGCCTTGGTACTGCGCCCAAAGGAGGCATCGATCAGCAGGCCCTTTTCCCGAACCTCCTGGATCATGCGCTTGATGGGGGCAGAATCCGGGCTGACGATGGAAACGATCTTGGCAGCGGAAACAAGGTTGCCAAAGCCAACACTTACCAGTTTCATGGGTGCCTCTATTCTATGTTCTGGATCTGCTCCCGAATCTTCTCGATCTCGGATTTCAGATCCACCACCACGTGGGCAATCTCGGAGTTCTGGCACTTGGAGCCAATGGTGTTGGCTTCCCGGTTAAACTCCTGAATCAGGAAATCAATCTTCCGGCCGGTGGGTGAGCTGCCGTTGATCATGGTGGTCAGCTGGGACATATGGCTGCGCAGGCGCACTGTCTCCTCATCCACAGCCACCCGATCAGCGAAGATGGCGGCCTCGGCCAGGATGCGGTTTTCATCAATGCCGGCAGTGCCCAGCACCTCCGCCATCCGGCTCTCCAGCCGGGCCCGATACTCCGTCACGGTCTTCGGGCTCTCCTTCTCCACGGTGCTGACCAGCGTGTCAATGGCGCTCAGCTTTGCCAGCACATCGTCCCGCAGTTTCTCGCCCTCTCTGAGACGCATGGCGTCAAAGTCCTCCAGAGCCTGTTCGGTAATGGCGGCAATACCGGCAGAAATGGCATCGGCATCCAGGTCTTTTTTCTCAACGGCAAGCACGTCCGGGAAGCGGCTGACGCTCATGGCAGTCATGTCGTTGGGCAGGCCATATTCCTGGGAGATATGGCGGATGGCGTCAATATAGCCCTTCAGCAGCGGCTCATTCACCTTGACGGCCATATCCCCGGCGGCGGAGGAATCCACCGAGACAAACACATCCACCTTGCCCCGGCTGATATGCCGCTGCACAGCGGCCTTGATGCCGTCCTCGGCAAAGAGAAAGCTTCGGGGCAGGCGAACCGAGGTATCCAGATACCGGTTATTCACGCTTTTCAGCTCTACACTGATTTCCAGCCCCTCCACGGAGCCTTTGGCCCCGCCGTAGCCGGTCATGCTTTTGATCATGCCTTCTCCCCCGTTTCCATCAGCTGAACAATATCAAAGCTGATATCGTTCTCATGGTTCTTCTTCAACCGCTGGCTCATAACCACAATGACGGCCCCGATCACCAGACCGGCAAAAGCGGCAGCCACGCACAGCCCTTCGGCGGCGCCGGCAAGGTAGGCCAGCAGGTAGCCCAGCACCACCAGGGCAATGGGCAGAACATATACCAGCATGGCCGCTTTATACACGGCGGAGGATTTGCTCTCGATCACGACCTTCTGGCCGGGTCTGGCCCCCACCAGATTCCGGGCGGAGGTTTTCAGCTCGCTCTGGAAAATGCAGCTTTCACAGCTGCCGCAATTGCCGCCGCAGGCCGTGGTTCTTGCCACGGCCACTTCCGCCATGTTGTTGGGCAGAAGCTTTGTTACTACTGCGTCTTGTGTCATCAGCTCACCTTTCTTATCTCAACGGAAATACAATTTTCACCATTGACCGGCTTCAAGGCGCCAACGTCGGTAAAGCCGTCAATATAAACTTTGACAGGGATCATATAGGTGCCGGTAGACTCCCTATAATCCGCCAGATCCGCAACGGCCCGGATATTCTCGGCCTTGATCTGAGAGAGCAGATCTTCCCGTCCGCGGAGGGTAACATCCAGACTTTCCGAAATGATATCGGAAGAATAGCCCTCGGTATTATTGATACAGGAGAGATTGGTGACCTTGAAGCTCTTGGTGCTCAGGCCCGCGATCTCCACGGTAACTCTGGCCTCCGTCTCCCCGGTGGTATTGCGCAGGCCATTATCCAGCGGGATGGTATACACATCGGTAAAGGTGTTGCTGAACTCCGTCAGATCGATGGTGGCAAGAACGATGCGGTTCATCCCCTCCAGCAGTGCCGAATCACCGGCCAGGAGCAGGGACTTGGGCTCAATGGTAACTTTGGTATTGGCCACCGTAGCCCCGGCGCCTTCGATCAGGTTCACATCCAGCTTGACTTCCTTCATATCCAGCACCGGCAGTGTGGCCGTTACCACATCAGTGGAGAAGGTGATGCCGGTATTGGAGCAGGGAACGCCGTCCTCATCCATGAGGGTAAAGCCGGTATCCACCTTATAGGTGCTGTCGACCTCCCCTTCGCCAAAGGTGACCCAAGCGTAGGACACGTCTTTTATATAAGTCTCCGCACCGCTGATAACGATGGTGGAGGGTTCAAAGACCGGCATTTCCGCCGTATAGCCGTCCGCCAGGCTCCCGTCAAAGCTGCCCCTGACCTGAATGGTCTTAGACACCTGGGGCGATACCATAAAGTTGATGGTCTCCGGTGTCTTGCGCACAATGCTGATGCTGCTGGTATCGGTGCCATCGGGATAGTTGAGCACATATTGCTGGGAAGTATAGGCGGCGCGGGAGAGCTTGCTCACATCCACCTGAGCGGTAATGGAGTCCGCATCCCAGGAGCCGATGATCCGCCTCGGCCCTTCCAGTACCACGGTGACAGTGCTGGTGTCCAGGTCTGTGACCACCATGTTCCTGGTGTCCTTCAGCAGCTTCTCCCCTACCAGCTCCACCTTTACACCCCGGAAAGGCTGGGTAATGACTTCCTTATCCACGCTGGAAACATAAAGCCAGAGGGTGATGGAGGCCAGCAGCGAGATAACCATCCAGAAGGCCCTGCTGTCATACAGTTTTTTCATTGTTCTTCTCGTCTCCATTGATGTCCGTCCCGAAAAGTTTCTTCAAGATGTATTTGAAGCTGCGCTTGTCCTGCTCGTCCTCATCCTGGATCAGCTCGTTATGCAGCAGCTTATCCAGCATGGGTGGGCTGAGATGGCGCTTGAGCATGCCGTCGATGGCCATGGAAATGGAGCCGGTCTCCTCCGAGACGATGATGACCACGGCATCGGATTGCTCACTCAGGCCGATACCGGCCCGGTGACGCATTCCCAGCTCCTTGCTGAGGTTGGTGCTCTGGGTCAGAGGCAGGACACAGCCGGCCGCCGCGATCCTGCCGTTTCTGACGATCATGGCCCCATCATGGAGCGGGGCCTTGTTGTAAAAAATATTCTTTATCAGTTCCGCCGTGGTATCGGAATTGATGATGGTGCCGGTGCTCATAATATTGTTCAAATTCACGCTGCGCTCAAAAATAATCAGGGCGCCGGTTCGGGAGGCGGACATATCCCCACAGGCCAGCACTGTCTGAGCGATGGCCATATCCATGGCTGTGCTGGAAGCGGCTTTCCCGCTGTGGATGCCGCTGCCCATGCGCTCCAGCATACGCCGAAGCTCCGGCTGGAAAAGAATGAGCAGGGCGATCAGGCCCAACTCCACCGCCTTACGCAGCAGATTATTGATCATGGTGAGTTTAAGAATATCGGACAGCCAGAGCACCACCAGCAAAAGCAGCAGGCCCTGGGCAAGGTTAAAAGAATTGGTCCTCCGCAGGAACCAGATCACCTTATAGATCAGGTAGGCAACGATAATAATATCAATAAAATCAGAAACTCTGATCGTCAGAAGATAATTGATCGCGCCGCTTATAGAATTACTCAATGCACCCATAGCGCCCTCTCCATCACGAAAAAAGCGGGTAGATTCCGCTCTTATCCTAGTCTATACCTATTAGAGCATTATAAAACAAATCCAGGAAAAAGGCAACACCATTCCCTGGCATATTATAGTAAATCTTTTATGAACTGGCAACAGCGGGAAACCTCTTCCCGGGTGTTGAAGGGGGAAAAGCTAAAGCGCAGGGTGCCGCTTTCCAGCGTGCCGGCGGTGCGGTGGGCGTAGGGGGCACAGTGCAGCCCGGCCCGGGCGCAAACGCCCTTTTCCCCCAGCAGGGAAGCCAGTTCCTCACAGTTACGCCGGTCGCTTCTCAAAGACAGCACGCCGCTTTGATTGCGGCAGCGATCGGTGTAGAGCGTCAGGCCCCCGGTGCCGGAAAGCTCCGTCACCATGGTTTGAAGCAGCTCACTCTCGTGGGCAAAAATGCTGTCCAGCCCCGACTGGCGCACATAGCGGATGCCCTCCCGCAATCCGGCAATGCCGCAAACATTGTGGGTACCGGCTTCCAGCCGGTCAGGCAGGTACTCCGGCATAAGCTGAGGGATGCTGTCTGAGCCGGAGCCGCCGCTGAGAAGGGGGCTGCCCGGTTGGGCGCAGATCAGGATGCCGGTGCCCTGGGGGCCAAAAAGCCCTTTATGGCCCGGCATGGCAATAAAGGCCGCCGAAAGTTTTTCATAATCCACAGGCAGAACGCCCGCCGACTGAGAGGCGTCCACAATGAGGGGAACCCCCTGCTTCCGGCACAGCCCGGCAATCTCATAGATGGGCAGAATGAAACCGAAGGCATTGGACACATGGGTGCATACCACCAGCTGCATCCCGGGCAGCTGCCGTTCAAAAGCAGAGAGCATGGCGGCGCTGTCAAACAGGCTTGCCTCCGCCACATGAATCTCCGCCCCCAGGGCCGCCAGAGGCCGGGTAACAGAATTGTGCTCATACCCGGAGACCAGAACCCTGGTTCCCGGCCCGGCCAAGCTGCTGATGGCCAGGTTCAGGCCGTGGGTAGCGTTCATGGTAAAGACGATCTGCTCCGGGGAGGGCACATGGAACAGTTCCGCCGCCTCCATGCGGCAGTCAAACACCGTCTTTGCCGCCCGCATGGCCGGTTCATGGCCGCCCCGACCGGGGCTTGCCATGGTCTGCATGGCTTTCAGCACCGCCCGGCCCACGGGCAGTGGCTTGATCATAGTGGTGGCCGCGTTATCCAGATATATCATAAAGCTCTCCTATCTGCCGCTGAATTCTGTGCCATGTCGTTCCATCCAGCGGCAGACGGAGAGCGAAACTTTTTCAGCCTATCTCCTGATATTCGCCATTTTCCATTCGCCTGAAAATTTTGCCGTTTATCATTTTGTTTCTCAACAGCAGATTCCGTGCTTCCTCAAAACGCCTGTAGATACTGATGGCATAACCGCAGCCGCTGGTACTCAGGCCCTGGGGCGCTTTTACCACGCTTGCCGTAATGCCGCTGCGCTCCAGCAGCGCTGCGGAACGTTGGGCCCAGGTCAGGGAGCGGCACATGATAAGGTACTGCATTACACTGCTCCGATCCTCCGCATATGCGGCACGAATAGTTACTCTGTACTGTGGGCAAAAAAGCACCGCACAGCCGGAACGCTGCGCGGTGTTGATCCAAGGGCGGCACCGCACAGATACAGTTCATTCTATGCGGAAGGCGGCGCCTTGCTATTGAATTTTCTCGATCAGAGCCACGGCGTGGGCGGCAATCCCCAGCTCCTCGCCGGTGAAGCCCAGGCCCTCCTCCGTGGTGGCTTTGACACTGACACAGTCCAGCGGCAGGCCCATGGCGGCGGAGAGCTTTTCCCGCATGCAGGGGATATAGGGCGCAAGCTTGGGCCGCTGGGCCAGCAGGGTACAGTCCACGTTGCCGACGCGGTAGCCCTTCTCTTTCAGAACCCGGCAGACCTCCCGCAGCAGCGCCACGCTGTCTGCGCCCAGAAAGCGGTCATCGTTATCGGGGAAGAGTTTACCGATATCGCCCAAAGCCGCCGCGCCCAGAAGGGCATCCATCAGGGCATGGGTCAGCACATCGGCATCGGAATGGCCCAGCAGTCCCTTCTCATAGGGGATATCTACTCCGCCGAGAATAAGCCGCCGCTCCGGCACCAGACGATGAACATCATAACCGTGTCCGATGCGCATATTATTCCCCCCTGCTTTTCAGGATAGCCTCAGCCAGAACCATATCAAAGGGCTCTGTCAATTTAATGTTGCCGGTATCCCCTTCAACCACATGGGTCTTGACCCCCATCATTTCCATGGCGGAGCAGTCATCCGTCAGGGGCAGGTTCTTTTCCACCGCCTTGGTCAGCGCACCCTTGATCACATCGGCATCAAAGACCTGGGGTGTCTGCACCCGAAGCACACAGTCCCGATCCACAGCGCCGGTGATCACGCCGGTTTCATCCACCTGCTTCATGGTGTCCACACAGCGGACGGCGGGTACGGCGGCCATATATTCATTGGCGGCTTCCACCACCCGCCGGATCACTTCCTGGGTCACCAGAGGCCGGGCGCCATCATGGATGGCGATGAGCCGGGCGCCTTTTCGCACCGCAGAGACACCGGCCAGGGCCGACTCCATCCGGGTGGCACCGCCGGAGATGACCTGCGTCACCTTGCTGATATCATAAAGCTTGATCCTGTCTGCAAGATCCATGATCTTCTCCTGCCGGGTAACCACAACGATATCATCCACCATGGGGCATTTCTCGAAAGCCATCAATGTTCTGATGATGATAGGCTTTGCCCCCAGGGTCATGAGCATTTTATCACAGCCCATGCGCTCGGAGCTGCCCGCAGCAACAATGACCACAGAACAGTGGGGCTCCTTCTGCTTCTTTCTGAACAGTCGCCTGATATTCATTTCCGGCTCTCCTTTCGTACCGTTAAAAACGCTCAGCCCTTCAACTGACGTTTTCTGTAGAAGTTCATCATGCCGTCCTGCAAATCCTCCAAATGCATCAGCATTTTGCCCGCACCGTAAGCGGCACAGGAGACGGCATCATCCACCACCACGGTGCGGATGCCGGTGCTGCGCTCGATCAGCCGGTCAATGCCGTAGATCAGGCTGCCGCCGCCGGACATGATGATACCGTTTTTATCCAGATCCCCCACCAGCTGGGGCGGTGTGCGCTCCAGCACGGTATGGATGGCTTCCAGAATATAGTTCATGGGTTCCACAAAGGCCTCGATCAGTTCTGTGGAACTGATCTGGACGGTCTTGGGCAGGCCGTTTGCCAGATCCCGGCCCTTGATCTCCTCATAGCCCACGTCCGGCCGCTGGATGACACAGCCCACACTGCGCTTGAGCTCCTCGGCGGTGCTGAGGCCAATGAGCATATCGTATTTTTGCCGGACAAATTTGACAATGGATTCATCAAAGCTGGAACCGGCCACCTTAATTGACTCGCACTCCACAACGCCGCCGGCGGAGACAATGGCAATTTCGGTGGTGCCGCCGCCGATATCGATGATCATATGGCCATCGGCCTTGGCAATATCCACACCGGCACCCAGCGCCGTGGCCACAGCTGTCTCCAGCAGGTAGACCTTTCTGGCCCCGGCCTCAATGGCGGCGTCAATCACAGCCCGCTCCTCCACGCCGGTGATGCTGCTGGGCACACAGGCCAGGATGCAGGGCTTAAAGAGGCTGAAAGAGGTAATGCGGTTCACCAGCTCCCGCAGCATCTGGGCGGTGATCTCATAGTCGGAAATGACCCCCGCGTTGATGGGGTGGATGGCCACGATATTGGCCGGGGTGCGGCCCAGCATTCTCTGGGCATCCTGGCCGATCTTCAATATCCTGCCGCTGAATTTATCCACGGCAACCACAGTCGGCTCCCGGGCCACAACGCCCTTCCCCTGCTCGAACAGCAGGGTGGAAGACGTCCCCATATCAACGGCAATATCTCTTTCAAACAGATTCATGTGTTTCTCCTCTATCTTTGATCCAATTTATCTCAGGCTCCTGGCAAGGGTAACGGCAATGACGGTTTTGGCCCCGGCTTTTTTCAGTACTCCGGCAGCTTCCGACAAGGTAGCGCCGGTGGTGACGATATCATCCACCAAAAGGATGCTTTTCCCGGCGGCCGCTTCCGGGTTCGGGCAGGTATAGGCACCCGCAATATTGGCCCGGCGCTTTTCCCCGCTGCCGGTTTGGGATTGGGGCGGTGTGTCCCGCTGCTTTTTCAGCAGGCAAACCGGCTGCAAGCCCAAACGCTTTGCGATTTCCTTCGCCAGCAGCTCCGCCTGATCGTAGCCACGCTTCCGGCGACGGCGGCGGCTCAAAGGCACCCAAGTGATACTATCGCAGGAAATTTGGTTTTCGTCAATACATTTTACAATAAATTCACTGTAAATATCCGCATAGGCGGTGAGGCCGCCGAATTTATAGCGGTGCAGGGAGTCCCGCACGGCACGGTGGTAATACAGCGGCGAAAGGCATTGATCCACATTCCTGAAGTGCTGGACCTGGCCATCTGCCGGGACAAAGGGCAGCCGTGGCCGGCAAAACCGGCACACGCCCCGCTCCCCACCGGTGAGCAAACGGCGGCAAAAGGCACAGCGGGGCGGATAGATCAGATCCAGAAGCCAATCAAAAATCTTCATTCCACACCGCACAGCTTCCGCAGCCGAACCCGCAGGGCGGTATAGCGCTTGGTATGGCGGAAATTATCGATCATCTGATAGGCGGTCTGGTCATCCCCCACCAAGATCATCAGCTCCTTTGCCCGGGTAACAGCGGTATAGAGTACGCCCCGGGTCAAAAGCATCTGGGAGCCGGGGCTCAGGGCAAGGATTACCGCCCGGTACTCGCTGCCCTGGGATTTATGCACCGTAATGGCCCAGGCGTGTTCCAGTTCAATGAGGGCGTCAAAGCCGAAGCTGGCAATGCGGCCGTCAAAATTTACGGTGATGGTCTCCGCCTCCGGGTCAATGGCCTCCACCACGCCGATATCGCCGTTATAGATACCGGTGCCGCTGTCGGTGCCGGAAGCGTTCTTCCACAGGACATCGTAGTTATTTTTGGTCTGCATCACCCGGTCGCCCTGGCGAAAGACCACATCGCCAAAGAGCTTTTCCCGCTTCTCCTTGCCGGGTGGATTCAAAACAGCCTGGAGCGCCCGGTTCAGGTTGGCGGTACCCAGTTCCCCCTTCCGGGTGGGAGAGAGGACTTGGATCTCCTCCGGGGGGATGCCCATCTTCCCCGGCAGGCGCCGAGAGCAGAGCTCGGTAATAGTCTCTACCGAGGTGCCGGCCTGCAAGCGTTTCAGGCGGAAAAAGTCCCCAGAGTTTTCCGCAAGGTTAGGGTGTTCCCCCCGGTTGATCATGTGGGCATTCCGAATGATCTTGCTGCCCTCGTTCTGGCGGAAGATCTCCGTCAGGCGCACGGTGGGAATCACCTGACTGCGGATCAGGGCAGAGAACACATTGCCCGGCCCCACCGGGGGCAGCTGATCCGCATCCCCCACCATGACCAGCCGGGCATCCGGGGGCAGGGCCTTCAGCAGAGCATCCATCAGGCTGATATCCACCATGGAGCATTCATCCAAAATCACCGCGTCGCAATCCAGCCGGTCGCTCTCGTCCTTGGTGAAAACCACATGGTCGCTGTCCTCATCAAATTTGGCGCCCAGCAGGCGGTGGACGGTGCCGGCCTCCTGACCGGTCAGCTCGGTCATCCGCTGAGCGGCCCGGCCGGTAGGGGCCGTCAACAGGGTTTTCAACCCCATCTGCTCAAACATGGCCAGAATGGCCCGGATGGAGGTAGTCTTGCCGGTACCGGGGCCGCCGGTAATGACCACGAGCTGGTTTTTCAGCGCCAGCTCCAGCGTGCTGCGCTGCATGGGGGCATAATGGATGCCCTGGCTGTGCTCCAGCCGGGAGAGCAGTTTTTCCACATCCACACGGTCACGGAAGCGGCGCTTGCTCATCCGGGCGAACTGCTCCGCCGCGTCCCGCTCCGCCTCATACAGCTCCGGCAGGTAGCAGGCTTTGCACCCGGCAATCTCCTCATAGCAGAGCTGCCCGTTTTCGATCAGCTCTTCCAGACAAGCGTCAAGGGTTTCCGGTTCCACCCCGATCAGTTCACTGGTGACGGCGGCAAGCTTTTCCCGGGGAATGAAGCAGTGGCCGTTGCCGGTATTATGGGCCAGTTCAAAAAGAAGGGCGGCCCCCAGCCGGTTTTTGCTGTGCTCCTCGATCCCCAATTCCAGGGCCATGGCATCGGCCTCGGCAAAGGTGCCGCCGATCATGCTGCCGGTCAGGATGTAGGGATTGGCACGCAGGGCCTCCAGGGCCTCGTCCCCATAATATTTATACATGCGCATGGCCAGGATGGGCCGAAGGCCGAAGGAACAGACAAACTCCATCAGCATCCGCACCCCCGCCTGGCGGCGAAAGCTCTTGGAGATCTGCTGGGCTTTGGCGGCGCTGATGCCCTTGATCTTCGTCAGTTCCTCCCAGGAGTTAAGCATCACATCCAGAGACTGATCCCCAAAGCGGTTGACGATCAGCGACGCGGTGGCCGGGCCGACACCCTTGACAGAGCCGCCGGCCAGAAACTGATAGATGGCGTTGGCGCCGGTGGGCAGCAGGCGCTGGGCAAACTCCGCTTTGAACTGCCGCCCATGAACGCTGTGGGTCATCCAGCCGCCGCTGATGATCATGGATTCTCCGGCAGCGGCATAGGGAAAGCAACCCACCACCGTTACCAGTTCCCCGCTGTCATTTTTCAGTCGCAGGACAGTGTAGCCGTTTTCCTCGTTTTTATAGATGATGTTTTCAACGGTTCCGGTCAGCTCTAAGAGCTGGTTTTCCTGATCCATGGCGTTTCTCCGTCCTCAATCAGTGTTATGCATTGGTAGGTTTCCGCAAGGGCCAGCGCCGTGGCCCTGGTTTCCGGGTCCAGACGGTGGCCCTCAATAATAATGCCGCAGGGCAGGCCGCCCTGCTCCAGAAGCCAGAGCAGCGAGTGGACGCTGCGCTCCAGCGCAGGCTCCCGCCCCCGCACCGCAAGGTGCAGGCAGCAGCGGCAATTCCGGCCCAGGCGCACACGAAACGGGCAAAGTCCCAAAAGCAAACGCAGAAGCAGCAAAAAGCACACTGCCGCTGCAAGCAGCACAAAAATCACATAGGTCATTGTTATCTCCCCTTTTCTTATTTTATGGGGAGATGGGAAAAACGTCAGCTCAGCAAAGGCTTCAGGAACTGGCCGGTGAAGCTGGCAGCGCAGCGGGCACATTCCTCCGGCGTGCCGGCAAAGACCAGTTCCCCGCCGCCATCGCCCCCTTCCGGGCCCAGGTCAATAATATGATCTGCCACTTTGATTACGTCCAGATTGTGCTCAATGACCACCACAGTGTTGCCCGCATCCACAAACTGATTCAGAATATCAATCAGCCGGTGCACATCGGCCACATGCAAACCCGTGGTAGGCTCATCCAAAACGTACACGGTAGACCCGGTGCTGCGCTTGGAAAGCTCGGTCGCCAGCTTCACCCGCTGGGCCTCACCGCCGGAGAGGGTAGTGCTGGACTGGCCAAGGCGCACATAGCCCAGGCCCACGTCATAGAGGGTCTTGATCTTGCTGTAAATTTTGGGCTGGTTCTCAAAGAAGCCGCAGGCCTCCTCCACGGTCATATCCAGCACGTCGGCAATGCTCTTGCCCTTGTATTTCACTTCCAGGGTTTCCCGGTTATAGCGCTTGCCGCCGCAGACTTCACAGGGGACGTATACGTCCGGCAAAAAGTGCATCTCTACCTTCAGCAGGCCGTCGCCGCAGCAGGCTTCACAGCGGCCGCCCTTCACATTGAAGGAAAAACGGCCCTGGTTATAGCCCCGAAGCCGGGCGTCCTGGGTAGCGGCAAAAAGGCTGCGGATGTCATTGAAGACCCCGGTATAGGTGGCAGGATTGGAGCGTGGGGTGCGGCCGATGGGACTTTGGTCCAGGGCAATGACCTTATCCACATATTCCAGCCCTTCCATTTTATCGCATTTACCGGGACGAACCTTGACCCGGTTTTTCTCCGCCGCCAGGGTCTTATAAAATATCTCGTTAATGAGAGAGGACTTGCCGCTACCGGACACGCCGGTGACGCAGACCAGCCTGCCCAGCGGGATCTCCACATCGATGTTTTTCAAATTGTTTTCCCGGGCGCCGCGAATCCAGATGCTTTTGCCGCTGCCCGCCCGGCGCGTTTCCGGCACGGGAATTTTCCTGCGGCCGCTGAGGTAGGCGCCGGTGATGGACTCGGGGCAGGCGCAGATATCCTCCACACTGCCGGCACAGACCACCCGGCCGCCGTTGACCCCGGCGCCAGGGCCGATATCCACCACATAGTCGGCAGCACGCATGGTATCCTCGTCATGCTCCACAACGATCAGGGTGTTGCCCAGATCCCGCAGCTGCTTCAGAGTGCGCAGCAGCTTCTCATTATCCCGCTGGTGCAAGCCGATACTGGGTTCATCCAAAATATACAAGACCCCCATCAGACTGGATCCGATCTGGGTAGCCAGACGGATACGCTGGCTCTCACCGCCGGAAAGAGTGGCCGCAGCCCGGGATAGGCTCAGATAGCCCAGGCCAACGCTGGTAAGGAAACCCAGCCGGGCCTTGATCTCCTTGACAATACGCTCGGCAATGATCTGATCCTTTTCGCTCAGCTCCAGGGCTTCGATAAATTCCAGGGCCTTGAAAACAGAGAGGCTACAGAAATCGGCAATGTTCATGCCCCCCACAGTGACGGCCAGGGCCGTTTTTTTCAGGCGCATCCCCTTACAGGCCGGGCAGGGCGTTTCCGACATGCACTCCTCAATATCCGCCCGCATGGCGGGGCTTTGGGTTTCCCGATAGCGCCGCTCCAGATTGGGGATGATCCCCTCAAACTCCCGGCGGATAACGCCGTAGCCTTCACTGCGCTCATACTTCAGCTGCAAAGGTTCACCCTTGGTTCCGTTAAGGATGGCCTCCATGGCCTCCCTGGGCAGGGTATTCAGCGGGTCGGTCAGTTTGAAATGGAAGCGCTTCGCCAAAGCGTCAAAATACATCCGGGATATGGAATCGTTCTTGATATTGTTCCAGCCGGAGGCCACAATCCCCCCCTCGGCAATGCTCAGCTCCGGGTTGGGCATGATCAGCTCCGGATCTACCAGCAGCTGAACCCCAAGACCCGTACAGGTGGGGCAGGCACCGTGGGGATTGTTGAAGGAAAACAGCCTCGGTTCCAGCTCCTCCAAAGAAATGCCGCAATCATCGCAGGCATAGTTCTGGGAAAAGCTGAGCATCTCCCCGGTGGAGACCAGCTCGATAAACAGCAGGCCGCCGGAAAGGGACATGGCCGTCTCCGCCGAGTCGGTAAGGCGGCGGCCCAGATCCGGCTTGATCACCAGCCGGTCCACTACGATCTCAATATTGTGCTTCTTATTCTTCTCCAGCTTAATCTCTTCCGACAGCTCATAGGCAATGCCGTCCACCCGGGCACGGACATAGCCGGATTTCCGGGCATCCTCAAAGACCTTGACGTGCTCGCCCTTTCTGGCACGGATCACCGGGGAGAGCACCTGGATTCGGGTGCCCTGGGGCAGCTCCATGATCTTATCCACAATCTGGTCAATGGTCTGCTGGCGGATCTCCTTGCCGCACTTGGGGCAATGGGGCACACCTACCCTGGCCCAGAGCAGGCGCAGATAATCATAAATTTCCGTCACCGTACCCACGGTGGAGCGGGGGTTTTTGGAGGTGGTTTTCTGGTCAATGGAGATGGCGGGAGAAAGGCCTTCGATATAGTCCACATCCGGTTTATCCATTTGGCCAAGAAACATCCGGGCATAGGAGCTGAGGCTTTCCACATAACGGCGCTGGCCCTCGGCATAGATGGTGTCAAAGGCAAGGCTGGACTTGCCGCTGCCGGAAAGGCCGGTAACCACTACCAACCGATCTCTGGGAATCTCCAAGTCGATGTTTTTCAGGTTGTTTTCCCTGGCACCTTTGATGAAAATTTTATCCTGCATACTTAATCCTCATCCTCGGTAATAATATCTGCAAATTTGCCCCTGGTCAGGGCAGCCAGCGCATCGGAGGCCAGCTCCACCTGGGAACCGATGCGCCCGGCACTGACAATGATGCTCTCCTGCGTCAGGGCGCTTTCGTGGTAAACGGTGGGAAACTGTTTTTTCATACCGATGGGAGAACAGCCGCCCCGGACATAGCCCGTAAGGGCCGTGATCTCACTGACGTGGATCATGGCAATGGACTTCTCCCCCACCGCCCGGGCTGCTTTCTTCAAATCCAGCTCCGCCGCCACGGGGACAACGAAAACATAGATGCCCTTGCTGGCGCCCCTAGTGACCAGGGTCTTGAATACCTGTTCCGGCGCAGCACCAATCAGTCCAGCGACGGTCACACCGTCCACCGCTTCCTTGCCATGGGGATATTCATGGGGCTTATAGGGGACCTTTTTCTGATCCAGCACCCGCATTACGTTGGTCTTTTGTTCTGCCACTTGTGTATTCTCCTTCTGAGGCATATTAACGCTTAATTATACCCCAATTCACCCCATGTTTCAAGCCATATTTCCTGCTGCCTGCCGGATCAAATGTAGGTTAGACAATCATAATTTACAGTCTGGGAAAGAAAAAAGGATATCTTTAGGAGAGCGCCAGTTGAGAGGTCGCATAGGGAAGTTGTTGTACTTACTGTTCCACACAGCAAGCTGCGTT
>Ga0129308_1000861_pt1 | contig 38379 bp, 35 predicted proteins | sample L827metagenome_FD_94440 | JGI IMG/M metagenome (GOLD analysis project Ga0129308, IMG submission 94440) | Ring-tailed lemur group fecal microbial communities from Wisconsin, USA - L827 metagenome | ecosystem: Host-associated > Mammals > Digestive system > Large intestine > Fecal | place: USA... | reverse complement strand
TCAGGATTTTTCAAATTAGAACAAAAATAAAAAACCTCGTAGAAGTCTATTCTACGAGGTTTGGCGCGGATTGAGAGATTTGAACTCTCGCGCCGGTTTCCCGACCTACTCCCTTAGCAGGGGAGCCCCTTCACCACTTGGGTAAATCCGCAAATCGACATATAACTGCGCCAAACAAAATATGGCGGAGAGGGTGGGATTCGAACCCACGTGCCTTTTGGGCAAACGGTTTTCAAGACCGCCTCGTTATGACCGCTTCGATACCTCTCCATATTAAGACTGAACGAAAGCTGTGATAAAGCATCTCACGTTTCAGCTTTATTATTATACCACGATAAGGAGAAAATGTCAAGGAAAACCCAAATTAATAATTGACAAATAATTTTCAACATTTTTATGCAATATGACGAAATAGAATAACAAGTTTCACAGAATGTAAATGTTAATATGTAAAAAATATAAAATTATATTTATTTTAAAAAATACACTTTACATTAAAGGGAAATTAGTGTAAAATATATATAGTAATGTTTTTATTAAAGGTAACCTCTAAAAACTGTTTTGTCCAAAGAGGTTTTTAGAAGTTACCCAAAGTGCATAGATCAGCGGAACTGATATATGACCAAAAATTTGCGAGGTGCTGAATATGGAACCAAAGTATAAACGAGTTTTGTTGAAACTCAGCGGCGAGGCTCTTGCCGGAGACAAGAAAAGCGGACTCAATTACGATGTTATAACCAACATTTGTACAAGCATAAAAAAAGTAGTCGATGCGGGAGTTCAGGTCGCTATCGTTGTGGGCGGCGGCAATTTCTGGAGAGGACGTTCCAGCGGAGCAATGGACAGAACGCGCGCAGATCATATCGGTATGCTGGCAACGGCTATGAACGCTCTTGCTGTTGCCGACGTTCTGGAATCACTCGGCTGCGAGGTGCGTGTTCAGACCGCTATTGCCATGCAGGCTGTTGCAGAGCCGTATATACGCAATCGTGCAGTTCGTCACCTTGAAAAGGGCAGGGTCGTTATTTTCGGCTGCGGAACGGGAAATCCGTTCTTCTCAACGGATACTGCCGCCTCTCTCAGAGCAAGCGAGATCGAGGCTGACATTTTCCTGAAAGCAACTCTTGTAGACGGCGTGTACGATAAAGATCCGCATAAGTACGACGATGCAAAGAAGTACGACAATCTTACCTTTTCTCGTGTTATTGCCGAGGGTCTGGGCGTTATGGATTCTACCGCCGCCGCAATGTGTCGTGATAATAAAAAGAAAATGCTCGTCTTTGACCTCAGCCGTCCCGACAATATTTACGATGCTGTAATGGGCGAGAACATCGGTACTGTAGTTTCCGAAGAATAAATATAAATATCGAAAGGAATGATCGCAATGAAAGAAACAATTAATCATGCAAAGGAAAAAATGACAAAGAGCCTTGCCGCTCTTGATAAGGAGTATGCGGCTATCCGTGCGGGACGTGCAAATCCTGCCGTTCTTGACAAGGTGCTGGTCGATTATTACGGTTCGCCCACGCCCGTAAATCAGATGGCTGCCGTTTCCGTTGCGGAAGCAAGAATACTTGTTATTCAGCCGTGGGATAAATCTTCTCTGAAGCTTATTGAGAAAGCTATCCAAGCCTCTGATATAGGCATTAATCCTACAAACGACGGCAACGTTATCCGCCTTGCTTTTCCACAGCTTACCGAGGAAAGACGTAAGGAGCTCTGCAAGTCTGTCAAGAAGCTCGGAGAGGACTGCAAAGTCGCTATCCGTTCTATTCGCCGCGACGCTATGGATAAGCTCAAAGCTATGAAGAAAAATTCTGAAATAACCGAGGATGAGCAGAAGGAAGGCGAGAAGAAGGTTCAGGATATTACCGATAAGTTCTGTGACGATGCAGACAAGGCGGTAGCTGCCAAGGAAAAAGAGATCATGACGGTTTAATGGTGGATTATGGCTATATTCGGTAAAAAAGAAACGCTTACACTTCCTGCGGAGTTGCCGAAGCACGTTGGTTTTATAATGGACGGCAACGGCAGATGGGCGAAAAAAAGAGGTCTGCCCCGTCCGTTCGGTCACAAAGAGGGAGCTAAGCAGTTTAAAAAAATTGTCCGCTACTGCAAGGATATTGGTTTGCAGAATATTTCGTTTTACGCTTTTTCCACGGAAAACTGGCAGCGTCCGTCAGACGAGGTCAATACGATAATGGAGCTTTTTCGTGAATATATCGTTGACGTCCGCAACTTCCTCAGCGAGAATACACGTATGATCTTTCTCGGCGACAAATCGGCGTTTGACGAGGATTTGCAGGAGAAAATGATCAAACTGGAAGAAGATACTGCTCATTATACGGAAATGACGCTTATGATGGCTGTAAATTACGGCGGACGTGACGAGCTTGCACATGCGGCGAGGATACTTGCTCAAAAGGCTGTAAACGGCGAGATAAAGCCGGAGGACATAAACGAGCAGTCCGTAGCGAACGAGCTTTATACTAAGGGTATACCAGATGTTGACCTTGTTATCCGTCCATCGGGCGAACTCAGGCTCTCCAACTATCTGATATGGCAGTGCGCCTATGCGGAATATTATTTTACGGACGTTCTGTGGCCCGACTTTACCCCTGCGGAGCTTGACAAGGCTCTTATTGAGTTTGACCGACGCAATCGCCGCTTCGGAGGTGTGTGACTTGCTGACTCGTATTATTTCGGCGGTTATCGGTATCACCGTAGCAATAACCGTGCTTTTTCTCCATGAAACAATAGTTTTTCCAATAGCTGTTGCGGCAGTAATAGGCATAATGCTGTTTGAACTTGTAAGGGCAGTCAAGCTTGAAAAGTGTGTTCCCATACTCGTATCTGCGGAAATATGCGGAATATCGCTGCCCCTGATATATCATCAATGGTACGGCACTCTGCTTAATGAAAAAGACTGGTACAATGGCTTTATAGACGCGCACAATATTATTACATTCTGTATAACGCTTTTGTGCACATTTGTGATATTTGTTACATGGCTGAATAAGCACAAGGAAATAAAGTACAGTCAGATATTTTTTGTACTTGCGTGTATGATATTTGTACCGCAGGCAATGTCAACAATAGTGCTTATTGAGGAGCAGACAGACAAAAGCAGCGTGTTCTTTATTGTAATGGGACTTTGCGGCGCGTGGATCGCCGACAGCGGCGCATATTTCACAGGCGTGGCTCTCGGAAAGCATAAATTATGCCCTGAGATCAGTCCGAAAAAGACCGTCGAGGGATTTGTCGGCGGTATCGTATTCACGGCTGTATTTTTTGTGACAGCCTTTTTCGTATACAACAGATTTATCACGAAAAATCCCCTTGAACTCAATGCGATGCGGTATATTCTTGTTGCCTTTGTGGGCGCAGTATGCGCGGTGATCGGTACTGTAGGCGATTTGTCGGCGTCTATGGTAAAGCGGCAGATCGGTTTCAAGGATTACGGCAAGATCATGCCCGGACACGGCGGACTTATGGACAGATTTGACAGCGTACTTTTTGTACTGCCGACTTTCTATGTGCTGTTGAAGCTCATAGGCTTTATAGAATTTAGTTGGTAAAATATATAACTGATGAAAGGCGACAATAACGTTGCCTTTCGTATTTTAAAAGGAAAAATATTTCATAAAATTTTCAAAAATACATAATTATCCTCACAAGGAGATATAATATTATGAAAAAGGTTTCTATTTTAGGCTCGACGGGTTCGATAGGTACTCAGTCCATAGAGGTCTGCGAAAAGCACGGACTGGAGATCGTTGCCGTTGCGGCGCACAGCAGTATTGATATGCTTGAACAACAGGCGAGGAAGTTCAAGCCTGAATACGTCGGAATATACCGAGAGGATAAATACAAGGAGCTGAAAAGCCGCCTTGCCGACACGAATATCAAGGTTCTCTGCGGTATGGAGGGTCTGTGCGAGATAGCGGCTTTGGAGGAAAACGACATCGTTCTTAATTCAGTTGTCGGTATGGTTGGACTTCTGCCGACTCTTACGGCTATAGAAGCAGGAAAGGACGTCGCTCTCGCCAATAAAGAAACCCTTGTCGCAGGCGGTTCTCTTGTGACATCGCTTGCAAAGGAAAAGGGAGTTAAGATATATCCTGTTGACAGCGAGCATTCGGCGATATTCCAGTGTTTGCAGGGAAATAAGCGTGAGCAGCTCAACAAGATAATACTTACGGCTTCGGGAGGACCTTTTTACGGATATACCTATGAGCAGCTTCAAAATGTAACAAAGGCTGACGCTTTGAAGCACCCCAACTGGGACATGGGCAACAAAATAACGATAGATTCGGCAACTCTGATGAATAAGGGACTGGAATTTATTGAAGCGAAATGGCTTTTCGACCTTGAACCCGAGCAGATAGAAATAGTTGTACACCGTCAGAGCGTTATCCATTCTGCGGTGGAATACAAGGATTTTGCCGTTATAGCGCAGTTGGGCGTGCCTGATATGAAGATACCGATCCAGTATTCGCTGCTTTATCCCGACCGTGTGGAATGTCCGACAAAACAGCTTTCTCTTACGGATTACGGTACGCTGACGTTCGGAAAACCCGATTATGAGACTTTCAAGTGCCTCAGCGCGGCTATTGAGGCTATCTCACGGGGAGGGGCGTATCCGTGTCTCGTAAATTCCGCCAATGAGGAAGCGGTCAGAGCTTTTCTGAACGATGAGATACGATTTATCCAAATAGGGGAGATAGTATCTTCGGTACTGGAGAAATTTCCGAAAACGGAAATAACTTCATACGAGGACGTTTCGGCGGCTGATAAGGCGGCAAGAGAATACGTCAGGGGTCTTATAGATTAAACTTGAAAGGATATACTATGGGTATAGTTATTGCGTTATTGATTTTCGGGCTGATAGTCACGGTACATGAATTCGGTCATTTTATATGTGCAAAGCTCAGCAAGGTAAAGGTTCTGGAATTTTCCGTGGGAATGGGACCTAAAATTATACAGAAGCAGTTCGGTGAAACAATGTACTCCCTGCGGCTGCTCCCCGTCGGCGGATTTTGCTCTATGGAGGGCGAGGACAGTTCGGAGGAAGATGCAAGAAGTTTCCGTCAGGCGAAGCTGTGGAAAAGAATGGTTATCCTTGCCGCAGGAGCAATTATGAATTTTATTCTTGGTCTGATAACCGTAACCGCTATGGTCTGCATGATGACGGATATTCCCACAACGCAGATAAGCGGATTCAGCGGAGTTAAAAACGAGGACGGAACTGCAACGTATTATGCCCAGAGTTACAAGACAGGTCTGCGACATAACGACAAAATTGTCGAGATCGACGGTACTCCGATATTCAGCAGCCTTGACCTTGATTTTATGCTTATATCGACAGGCGACGAGGTTCACGACGTTGTTGTAAAGCGTGACGGAAAACGCCTGAAACTCGATAATGTTACGTTTCATGATGAGAAAAACGGCGGTACTATAGATTTTGGGATCGTTTATCTTGAAAAAACGCCTCTCAGCGTTATAAAGCATTCAGGTGAAACGTTTCTTTCTATGGGTCATGTTGTGGGACTTTCATTGAAGCAGCTTGTGACGGGAAAAGTGAGTAAGAGCGAAGTTTCGGGACCTGTGGGTGTTGTGACAACGATAAGCGAAACTACTCAGCAGGCGAAATCCTTTGAGGACGCTGTTTTCAGCCTGCTTTATATGACCTCCCTTATAACCGTAAACCTTGGTATTATAAATCTTATGCCTGTTCCGGGACTTGACGGCGGACGTCTGCTTTTCTGCATTATCGAACTTATCCGCCGTAAACCCGTAAAGCCCGAGCATGAGGGATACGTTCATCTTGCAGGCTTGGTTCTGATTTTCGGCATAATGATATTTGCCACGTTCAATGATATAACGAAACTCATTGAGCAGTTCACATCGAAATAAAAGGAATGATAATTATGAGAAATGTAAAACCTGTAAAAGTCGGGGACTATGTCCTCGACGGAAAGCATATATACATACAGTCCATGCTGAACGTGCCTTCCTACGACATTGAGGGAAGCGTAAAACAGGCGGTAGAGCTGGAAAAGGCAGGCTGCGAGATAGTTCGTGCCGCTATACCCGATATGGAGGCTATAAAACTCATTCCGGCGATAAAAGAAGCCGTGAAGATACCTCTTGTTGCGGACATTCATTTTGACTACCGTCTTGCTATTGAAGCGGCGGCGGCAGGAGTGGACAAGATACGCATAAATCCGGGAAATATCGGCTCTCTTGACAGGGTAAAGGCTGTTGCCGATGCCTGCCGTTCAAAAAATTTGCCTATACGTATCGGCGTGAACTCGGGTTCTTTGGAGAAAGAGCTTTTGGCGAAATACGGTTCTCCCACACCCGAAGCTCTTGTGGAAAGCGCACTGAATCATGCGGCTCTTCTGGAGCGTTTCGACTTTGACGATATCGTTATATCCATAAAGTCCTCCGATGTAAACAGAATGATAGCGTGCTATCGTCTTGCTGCGGAAAAATGCAATTATCCGCTTCATTTGGGCGTAACCGAAGCAGGTACGGAACGTATGGGACTTATCAAATCCGCTGTGGGAATAGGTTCGCTGCTGTGCGACGGTATCGGGGAGACTATACGTGTGTCTCTTACGGACGAGCCTGTTAAGGAGATAGAAGCGGCTAAGGACATTCTAAAATGTATCGGAAAAAGAAAGGGCGTTACGATCGTTTCATGCCCTACATGCGGACGTACTCGAATTGACCTTATCGGTACGGCTAAAAAAGTAGAAGCCGCCCTTGCCGATTCGCAGAAAGATATTACCGTAGCTGTTATGGGCTGTGTTGTAAACGGTCCGGGAGAAGCGAGAGAGGCTGACGTTGGGATAGCAGGCGGCGACGGCTGCGCGGTGATTTTCAAAAAAGACGGTACTCAGCGCAAGATCAAGGAGGAGGATATTGTTTCCGAGCTTCTTGCGGAGGTTGAAAAGCTTTGAATATAAATCTATCGGATTTTTTGAAGGAATACTGCACGGATATTCCCGATTCTGTGAGGAACGGGCGTATATATAAGCTGACTTATTCGGAAAATTTAAAGCATTTTTCTTTTTTTGCTGAGTTTAAAAATATTGTGCCGTACAAGGATATTTTTGCGTTCGACAGCGCAGTTGCAAAGGCTATAGACGTGGAATCGGTTCGTCTGAATCCCAGATACTCAAAAGAGCTTTTCGATTTGAAATGTATGGACGGACTTATCGAAATGCTGAAGCGTGATGTTTCCGTTGTGAACGGTTTTCTCAACGATGCGGAAATGTCTTTAAAAGATAATGTTCTGCAAATTGAGCTGAAACACGGCGGACTTGATATGCTTACTAAGGGCGGCTTCTGCCGAAAGCTTTCTCAGATGATATACAACCAGTTCGGCATAAGAATAGAAATAAACCTCAGCGGCAGTGATGCGGTCGATCATGATGAATACGATGAAATGATCGAAAAAATGGCGTCGGAACTTCCCGATTACAGTTATCAGCTTACTCCCGAAAAATCTCCCGAGGAGCTTCATAATGAAGCGGCAGCGGCGGTTGTTCCGACACAGACTATCGACAAGGGCGGAGCAGATTTGATCTTCGACAGCGAATCGGCGGAAATTGTCAAGGGACGGGCTATACGTGAGACTCCAATTGCTATTTCGGAAGCTGTCGGTTGTCTCGGCAATAAGGTGACGCTTCTCGGTGACGTTTTCTCTAAGGAAGTCAAGGAGCTTAAAACAGGCAACACCGTTATAACCTACGGATTCACGGATTACAGCGGTTCGATACTTATTAAAATATTTGTCAAGAAAGGCGATGAGGAGCTTGAAAAGCTTTCGTCTTTCAAACCCGGTGTGACCTTTCTTGTATCGGGAAAAATAGATTATGACGATTACGCTCATGACATTTGCATTAATCCAAATTCGCTTATTAAGGTCAAGCGTATTCCTAAAATGGACAAATATCCCGAAAAGCGTGTTGAACTTCACTGTCACAGCAATATGTCGGCTATGGACGCAGTTACAGACCCTGTAAGGCTAATTACCCGAGCTGCGGAATGGGGACATCAGGCAATGGCGATAACCGATCATGGCTGTGTTCAGGCGTTCCCTGACTGCATGTATAATATGCCGAAAAATTTCAAGGTCATCTATGGCATGGAGGCTTATGTTGTCAACGATATTGACCGTGAGCTTATACTCAAAAAGCCAGATCAGAGAGATTTCAACGGCGAAGTAATTATATTCGATGTCGAGACGACGGGACTTAGTTTTTCAACGGACAGGCTTACAAGTATTGCCGCTGTAAAGGTAAAAAATTTACAGAACGTTGACACCTTTGAAACCTACGTTAATCCGGGCAAGCATATACCCGAAAAAATAACCGAGCTTACAGGAATTACAGACGATATGGTCAAGGACGCTCCCGGTGAGGCGGAAGCCGTTCGCAAGTTCATGGAATTCTGCGGAGACAAGCCGATTTTAGTCGCTCACAATGCAAACTTCGATATTACGATGATAAGGGAGGTTTGCAGGAGGAACGACATAGAGTTTGACTTTAACTGGCTGGATACCCTTATACTGTGTCAGGCAATGCTGCCGACGATAGGACGGCATAAGCTGAATATTGTGGCAAAGACGCTGAAATTAGGCAGTTTCGAGCATCACCGCGCCGATCAGGACGCGCTTATTTTATCAAAAATCTATATCGAGCTTGTGGGTCGTCTCAAATCCCAAAGGGGCTATACTCATATTGATCAAATAAACGAACTTATACATGATATAGACGTAAAAAAGCTGAAATCCTATCATCAGATAATCCTTGTCAGAAGCCAGGCGGGACTAAAAAATCTCTATCGTCTTGTATCGGTCAGCAACCTTGAATACTTTTATAAAAAGCCCCTTATTCCCAAATCAGTTCTTATGGAACACCGTGAGGGACTGATCTTCGGAAGCGCATGCGAGGCAGGCGAACTGTTTCAGGCAATGCTCGCAAAGAAACCCGAAAGCAAAATAGAGGAGCTTGCTAAATTCTACGATTACCTCGAAATACAGCCTGTCTGCAACAATGAGTTTATGGTTCGTGAGGGGACTGCCGCTGACGATGAGGAGCTTCGGGACTACAACCGCAGAATAATTTCCCTCGGTGAAAAATTGAACATTCCCGTATGCGCTACTTGCGACGTTCACTTTATGGATCCGAAAGACGCTATTTACCGCAAAATAATACTTGCAAGCATGGGCTTTAAGGACGCTGAAAATCAGGCTATGCTTTACTTCCGCACAACAGACGAGATGCTTGCGGAATTTGCGTATCTCGGTGAGGAAAAGGCAAAAGAGGTCGTTATTACCAATACAAACGCTGTTGCCGATATGGTCGAGATAGTTCGTCCGATACCGAAGGGTACGTTTACCCCGACGATCGACGGCGCAGAAGAAGACCTTGTGCGCATAACCCATGATAAGGCTTATGAAATTTACGGCAATCCTCTGCCCGAACTGGTTGAAAAACGTCTTGACCGTGAACTTTCTTCCATTATAAAGCACGGTTTTTCAGTACTTTATATCATAGCTCAGAAGCTTGTTTGGAATTCTGTTGACAACGGTTATCTTGTGGGTTCGAGAGGTTCGGTAGGCTCGTCGTTTGTAGCTTCAATGGCAGGTATTTCGGAGGTAAATCCGCTTCCGCCGCACTATATTTGTCCAAACCATGAATGCAAGTACAGTGAATTTATTCTTGACGGAAAATACGGCTCGGGCTTTGACCTGCCGCCGAAAATTTGTCCTAAGTGCGGTACGGATATGCTCCGTGAGGGTCACGATATACCTTTTGAAACGTTTTTAGGATTTGACGGCGATAAAGCTCCCGATATTGACCTGAACTTCTCGGGCGAGTATCAGTTTTATGCCCACCGATATACGGAGAAGCTTTTCGGCAAATCCAACGTTTTCAAGGCTGGAACTATTTCGGCTGTTGCTGATAAGACGGCTTTCGGGTATGTGAAAAAGTACTGCGAGGAAAACGGAATATCCCTTAATAATGCCGAGCTGAACCGTCTTTCAATAGGCTGTACGGGTATCAAGCGAACGACAGGTCAGCACCCCGGCGGAATGGTCGTTGTCCCGTCCGATTATGAAGTGTACGATTTTACGCCCGTTCAGCATCCTGCCGACTCTGCGGATTCCGAGGTCATCACAACTCACTTTGACTTCAACTCTCTCCACGACACTATTCTGAAGCTTGACGAGCTTGGTCACGTTGTACCGACTTTGTATAAGCATCTGGAGGACTTGACGGGTCTGAAAATAAAGGACGTCCCCGCATACGACGCCGAAGTAATAAAAATGTGTACCGACTGCTCCGTGCTTGGCGTGACCGAGGAGGATATATTTTGTAAAACGGGAAGTCTCGGAATACCCGAAATGGGTACGAATTTTACCATAGGAATGCTTCTTGACGCAAAGCCTACCCGATTCAGCGACTTTTTGCAGATCTCGGGACTTTCCCACGGTACGGACGTATGGCTCGGCAACGCAAAAGACCTTATTGAAAACGGCACATGTAAAATATCGGACGTTATCGGAACTCGTGACAGTATTATGACGTACCTTTTATATAAGAATGTCGAGCCGAAAATGGCGTTCCAGATAATGGAATGGACGAGAAAAGGAAAGGCGACAAAGCAGTTCACGCCCGAGATAATTCAAATGCTTAAAGATCATGACGTTCCCGATTGGTACATTGACAGTTGTCTTAAAATCAAGTACATGTTCCCGAAAGCTCATGCGGCAGCTTACGTTATAGCGGCTATGAAGCTTGGCTGGTTCAAGCTGTATAAGCCTTTGGAATACTATTCAACGTATTTTTCGGTACGAGGGGAGGACTTTGATTCCGAGCTTGCGGTAAAGGGAAAAGACGCAGTACGTGCGAAGATAATGCAGCTCAAAGAGCTTGGAAACGATCGCTCCAAAAAGGAAAGCGACCTTTACGATATACTTCTCATCACGAATGAAATGCTGTCAAGGGGATATGAATTTCTGCCTATAAATCTGTTTAAATCTCATGCTACCGATTATCTTTTGGAGGACGGCAAGCTGCGTATACCGTTTGCAGCGATGTCGGGCGTAGGTGAAAACGCTGCCAAAGGACTTTACGAAGCTGCTCAGGCAGGCGGTTTTATTTCGATAGAGGAATTTCAGCAGATGAGCGGTGTATCAAAAACTACAATTGATGTGTTGAAAAATATAGGAGCTTTCGGCGATTTGCCCGAATCTTCACAAATGTCGTTCTTTTGACTTGACTTTATTGTGATATTATGTTATCATGTTATTGTGCTAACACGCTAAAGCGCAAGTCCAATAAAGTCTAATAAAGATGTGAAAGGAGTTTTTATGAAAAATTACGATCTTATCACTCCCGAGGGTACGAAGGATCTTCTTTTCGGCGAGTGCGTTGTAAGACGAAATATAGAGAATACTCTGCTTAAACTTTTCAAAAGCAGGGGATACAGCGAAATGATAACTCCGGGATTGGAATTTTTCGATGTTTTTAATATGAAATCACGCTATTTTCCGCAGGAAACGCTGTACAAGATGACTGACAGCAAAGGGCGTCTTCTTGTTATGCGCCCTGATTCAACCATGCCTATCGCGCGAGTAGTGGCAACACGTCTCAAAGATGCGGAGCTTCCCTTGAAGCTTTGCTATAATCAGACGGTTTACCGCAATGAATCGGCGTTAAAGGGAAGAAGCGATGAAACTGTTCAGGCAGGTATCGAGCTTATCGGTTCGGAAATGAAAATGGCTGATCTTGAAGTAATTTCCGCCGCCGTCGATTCCCTTAACGCTTTCGGACTGGAGTATTCCCTTGAACTCGGTCATATAGGCGTTTTCAAGGCTCTTGTTGACAGGCTTGAAGCAGACGATACCGATAAGGAATATATCAGAAAGCTTATAGAGAATAAGAATTTCCCTGCGCTTAACGACTTTCTTGACACATTCGGAAACACCGGCGTAACGGCGGCTCTTAAAAAGCTTCCTGCGCTTTTCGGCGGTGAGGAAGTTTTTGAGAAAGCGGAGGAGCTTATCCCCGATGAAAATGTGAAGCGCATTCTTGACGAGCTTCGGGAAATATATCGCGATACGGCGGAGCTTTGCGGCGAGGGCGGAAATATCACCGTCGATCTGGGTCTTGTAAATAAGACCGACTATTATACGGGACTTATTATCAAGGGTTACTTAAAGGGACACGGCGAAGAAGTTATTTCAGGCGGAAGATATGACAAGCTGATCTCTGATTTTGGCTATGATATTCCTGCGGTAGGTTTTGCGGTAAATGTAAACGCTGTATCAAAGGTTATCGAAAGAAACGGTATACTGCCTGCCGAACTTCCGCCCGACGTTATAGTTTTCGCTGAGGACGGCTGCGAGGTTGCCGCCGTTAAACAGGCGAGAGAGCTGAGGGAACAGGGTCTTATCGTTGAAAACGCTTTATTCAGCGACATTGAGTCTGTTCGTGAATATGCAAAGGAAAAGAAGATCGGCAGAGTTGTTGTTGTCGGCTGCGAGGAGGGTGAATAATGAATAAACCTATCAGAATCGCTCTTACTAAGGGCAGACTTGAAAAGGATACGGTAGGTCTTTTGGAAAAACTGGGTTTTGACTGTACCGCAGTCCGAGAGAAAGGCAGAAAACTCATTCTTCCAGTACCCGATGCAAATCTCGAAGTCGTTCTTGCCAAGGCGAACGACGTTATAACTTACGTTGAACACGGCGTATGCGATATGGGCGTTGTGGGCAAGGACACCATCATGGAGATGAAGGGCAAGTTTTTTGAAATGCTTGATCTCGGATTCGGACGTTGTAAATTTGCCCTTGCCGCCAAAAAGGGTTACGACTTTTACAGCGGTTACGGTATAAAAACCATCGCTACAAAGTACCCTAACGTTGCTCGCAGTTTTTTCGAGAAAAAGGGTATGGATACGGATATTATCAAGATAGAGGGTTCGGTGGAGCTTGCCCCAATACTCGGACTTGCAGACGGTATTGTTGACATAGTGGAAACGGGTACGACTCTGAAAGAAAACGGTCTTGAGGTCATCGAAGATGTCGCTCCGATCTCCGCACGTCTGATAGTTAATACGGTAAGCTTAAAAATGCGTCAGAATGAAATAGAGAAACTTATCAAGCTTATAGAGGAGAATCTTTAAATGAGAAAAATTTACGCAAACGGCACTGACGAGGTCGCTTTTCTTGCTGAACTCAGCAATCGTGCAGGTGAAACAAATAAAAAAGTTACTGAAACTGTATCGGCAATTATAGAGGACGTTCGGGAAAACGGCGATACTGCGGTAAAAAATTACACATTAAAATTTGACGGAAATCTTCCGCAGTATTATGAAGTCCCCCGTGAGGTCATCAACGACGCTCTTACCGAAGCAGAGCCGGAATTTGTTACTGCGCTTCTCAATGCGCAGGAAAATATTGCCGATTTTCATAACCGACAGAAAGAGCAGGGATTTATCAATCCCAAGGAAAACGGAGTTATTCTCGGTCAGAGAGTCCGCGGACTTTCAAGAGTCGGACTTTACGTTCCGGGCGGTACGGCAGCGTATCCTTCAAGCGTTCTGATGAATGCTATTCCGGCGAAGATCGCAGGAGTTAAGGAGATCGTTATGGTAACTCCGCCTCTTAAGGACGGCACTCCGAATAAGGATATACTTGTTGCGGCGGCAATATGCGGAGTTGACAGAATATTCCTTTCGGGCGGCGCACAGGCTATTGCGGCTCTTGCATACGGAACTGAGGAGATACCTAAGTGCGATAAGATAGTCGGACCCGGAAATATCTACGTTGCAACAGCGAAAAAGCTCCTTTACGGCGTCGTTGATATTGATATGATAGCAGGTCCAAGCGAGATACTTGTTATAGCTGACGATACGGCAGACCCGAAATTTGCCGCCGCAGACCTCATGTCTCAGGCGGAGCATGACGTACTTGCTTCGGCGATAATGGTCACAACAAGCGAAAAGCTGGCAGATGATACCATAGCTGAGATAGAACGTCAGAAAGAGTACCTGTCACGAAAGGAAATAATTGAGAGATCTCTCAGCGATTACGGTGCGATAATTATTGCCGACAGCCGTGAAAAGTGCGTAGAACTGGCAAACGAAATAGCTCCCGAACATCTTGAAGTCCTTATGGAGAATCCTATCGAGCTTTTGGGAAGCCTTGACAACGCAGGTTCGATATTCCTCGGAAACTATGCGTCCGAGCCTTTGGGCGACTATTATGCAGGACCTAATCACGTACTCCCCACAAGCGGTACGGCGCGTTTCTTCTCGCCGCTTGGAGTTGCAAGCTTTACTAAGCGAATAAGCTATACTTATTATACAAAAGAAGCTTTGGCGGAGGCAAAGGACGATATTGTCCTCATCGCCGAAAAGGAAGGTCTTACAGCTCACGCAAACGCTATAAAGGTAAGATTTGAGTAAGAGCCTGTTCAGTCTCTAATACTAATTCCGCAGAAAGATGTGATATTGATGAATGAAAATAAATGGGAAAGCAGCGTCCGCAAGGTCGTTCCCTATATTCCGGGTGAACAGCCGCAGTTTTCAGATGTTATAAAGCTGAACACAAACGAAAATCCGTATCCTCCCGCGCCTGCTGTCAGGAAAGTTTTGGAGGACTTCGATCACGGCAGAATGCGGCTTTATCCCGACCCTGATTCAGCGGTTCTGACAAATGCCATTGCCAAAAGATACGATCTGAAGCCTTCGCAGATATTTGTCGGCGTAGGCTCTGACGATGTTTTATCTGTAGCGTTTATGACGTTTTTCGGCTCTGATAAACCGATACTGTTCCCGAATCTCACTTACTCTTTCTATGATGATTGGGCTGACGTTTACCGCATACCGTACAGACAGATACCGCTTAAAAGCGACTTTACGATCGCCCCCGAGGACTACAAGACCGAAAACGGCGGAATTGTAATTGCAAATCCTAACGCGCCTACGGGAGTTGCCGCACCCTTGGAAATGATAGAGGATATTGTAAATGCAAATCCCGATTCCGTTATTATAGTTGACGAGGCGTATGTGGATTTCGGCGGCGAAAGCTGTCTGCCGCTTATTGAAAAGTACGAAAATCTGCTTGTTGTACAGACGTTTTCAAAGTCTCGTTCAATGGCAGGCATGCGTATCGGTTTTGCTATGGGAAATGAAAAACTGATAAAGTACATGAACGACGTTAAGTTCTCGATAAATTCCTACACCATGAATCACATAACGCAGCTTTGCGGTGCGGAAGCTGTGGCTGACGAAAAATATTTCAGAGAAACCGTGGATAAAATTATTGAGGTTCGTGAGCGTTCAAAGGCTCGGCTTGCGGAGCTTGGATTCAAATTTACGGATTCAAAGGCGAACTTTATTTTTGCAAGTCCCGTAAAAAAATCGGCGAAGTATGTTTTTGAGGAGCTTAAAAAGCGGAGAATTTTCGTGCGTTACTGGAATAAGCCCATAATCTGCGATTATCTGCGTATCACCGTGGGTACTGACGAAGAAATGGAGAAGCTTTTCGAGGCGTTGGAGGATATTTTAAATGGATAGAAAAATCAGGGTAGGGGAGGTCACAAGAGCCACCCGAGAGACCGATATATATGTTTTGACTGAGATCGACGGTCTCGGAAATTCTGAAATAGACACAGGGATAGGTTTTTTCGATCATATGCTCACGGCTTTTTCAAAGCACAGCGGAATAAGTATGACGATAAACGTTAAGGGCGATCTGGACGTTGACTGCCACCATACTATCGAGGACACGGGTATTGCCCTCGGACAGGCTCTTAACAGAGCTTTAGGGGATAAATCGGGAATTGTCCGCTACGGAACTTCGTACATTCCCATGGACGAAAGTCTTGCCATGTGCAGTCTTGACCTGAGCAACCGACCGTTTCTTGTGTTTAACTGCGAGTTTACAAATCAGTCCTGCGGCGGCTACGACCTGTGCATGACGGAGGAATTTTTCCGCGCGTTTGCGTTCAATGCCGGAATAACCCTGCATATAAATCTGCTGTACGGCTCGAACGACCACCACAAGGCGGAGGCTGTCTATAAGGCGGCGGCTCACGCTTTGAAAACGGCGGTCACATATAATTCCGACGGTTCTACGCTTTCAACCAAGGGGGTATTGTAAATGATAGCTATTGTTGACTACGGCGCAGGAAATATTTTCAGCGTAAAAAACGCCCTTGATTATCTCGGATTTGAAAGCGGACTTGTGTCCGACTGCGACAGTATCAAGGCGGCTGACGCGGTTATTCTACCGGGGGTCGGCGCTTTCCCTGCCGCTATGAAAATGCTGGAGCAAAGCGGACTTATCGGAACTATTAAAGAAGAAGCGGCTAAAAAGCCGTTTTTGGGAATATGTCTCGGAATGCAGCTTATTTTTGAAAAAGGCTACGAATTCGGCGAATGCGACGGTCTGGGACTTATCGGCGGTTCTGTCCGCAAAATGGACGAGACCGAGCTTATAATTCCACATATGGGTTGGAATAAGCTTGAAAAGCTCAACGACTGTCCTTTGCTTGAAAATGTGGGAGACAATGAATATGTGTACTTCGTTCATTCCTATAAGGCTCATTGCAGTGACTCGGATATTGCCGCATACTGTGAATACGGCGGACGTGTTCCTGCGCTTGTGTATGACGGAAAATACGTGTTCGGCGCACAGTTCCACCCCGAAAAAAGCGGCGAAACGGGATTGAAAATACTTAAAAGCTTCGGAGGTCTTATATGATTATTTTACCTGCAATCGACATAAAGGACGGAAACTGCGTGCGGCTTTTCAAGGGAGATTTTTCCACCGTTGAAAAGGTTGCGGCAGATTATCTTGAAACTGCAAAAAGTTTCGAGGAAGCAGGCGCAAAGTGGATACACATGGTCGATCTTGATGGCGCAAAAGAGGGCAGACCCGTAAACACAAAAATCTACACGGACGTTGCCGAAAAAACAAGTCTTAAAGTCGAACTCGGCGGCGGTATTCGCAGTCTTAAAACTATTGAGGAATACCTGAATATGGGTATAACTCGTGTTATTTTAGGTTCTGTTGCGCTTAAAGATCCGAAGCTTGTAAGCGATGCAGTTGAGAAGTTCGGCAGCGAGAAAATAGTCGTAGGCATTGACGCTATGAACGGCATGGTTGCAACTGAGGGTTGGCTTGAAAACTCCGATGTGAACTATATCGACCTTGCAGACAAGATGATCTCCGTAGGCGTAAAATACTTTATCTTTACGGACATCTCAAAGGACGGCACTCTTTCCGGTGTGAATACGCAGCAGCTTAAAGCTCTTGCAGATGCCACGGAGGGAAGAGCAAATATCGTGGCAAGCGGCGGAGTTCATACAATGGCTGATATTATCGCCTGCAAGGAAATGAACCTTTACGGTACTATCTGCGGAAAGTCAATCTATAAAGGTACGCTTAATCTCAAAGAAGCTATTGAGTATTCGGAAAGGTAAATAATGAATATTCTTGAAAAAATCAGAGGCAACAAAAATATTAAGAAAAATCTGTCTGATATATGTCAGTTCCATATTTATGATAAATATGTGAAAGCCAATAACAACAAATATGTTTTTCTTGATAACGGAACAGTCGGACTTATGAGCCGTGGGAGTCTTCATATTGAGGGAATTGTTGCTGAAAATCTTACTGATTTGTTTTCGCTGATTATAAAAAATTCAGGTTTTATAGATTTTATGATTTATGAACTTTTCAACGAACTCTATGAAGATTTGTTTTTTGAAAAAAATTCCGTATTACTGGAAAATCTGTGTGAAGCTTTAGAAGATAAAAATTTGTTGAATCTGAAATCAGAAACCCTGAAAATGCTTGATATTCCAGAAGAAAACAATACAATGCAGAAATTTTACAAGGCAGTCAAAATGGGGATTACAGAAGGATATAATAATCCCAATGAGGGAAATATTATGATATATCCGTTTGTTCCTGATTGTGAAACGGGAGTTTTTACAATAGAAGACTGGGTTAATAACTGGATACTTGATATGAATGAGACTGAAAATACGAGAATAATATGAGAAAAATATATGGTTTTCCTGACGGGGAATTTCAATTTTTTAGGAGTTGATATTATATGGAACGTATTTTGAACGGAAATGATGTTCAGTTTATATTGACCAATAAAAAAGACGTTTCTGAATTGGAAAATGAAATTGATGATAAAATGACAAATTTATCTATATATTCCGATAAATTTCAGCTTGACCTTAATATATTAAGCTTATGTCCGAATTTAAGAAATTTAATGCTGGTTGGAAAGTTCGTCGGATTTGAATATGTAAATAATTTAAATTATCTTGATAACATGAAACTGTATCTTAAAGACGCAGATTATTCGGAATTTGAAAAGCTGATGACTGATAAATTAAAAAATCTTGAGATATGTAATACAAGAAAAATATCTGATTTAAGTTTTATTGAAAAGGCTAAAAATCTCAGAAAGCTTTATTTATGCGGTCTGCCCTCGGTTACTGTATTACCGAAATTCAATGAAATTTATGCTTTGAAAATATATGAACTTCATAAAGTTGAAGGTTTTAATAGTTTGACAGATTCAAAAATACAGTATCTTGCTCTGACACTTTTTGCTGATAAAATTTCCGGAACTAAAATTGCCGATACGCTTATGCAGATGAAATATCTGAAAAAAGTCGGATTTAATGTTGACAGGAACGGAAGAAGAGAAGATGTTATAGAAAATCGTTTGAAAAAATTCGGAAGAGAAGACTTGATTGACAAATCATATGAAATTTCAAAATATGATTATTTTTTAAAACTGTAAATTCTGACTTTCAATTTTAACATTATTAAAGAATAAAGGAGGCTGAAAAATGCTTGCAAAAAGAATAATCCCTTGCCTTGACGTGAGAAACGGAAAGGTAGTCAAGGGAGTAAATTTTGAGGGAATACGTGATGTCGGCGACCCTGTTGAATGTGCGGAGGAGTACAACAGACAGGGTGCGGACGAGATAGTATTTTACGATATAACGGCGTCATTCGAGGGCAGGGGAGTCTTCCTTGACGTTGTAAGAGAAACGGCAAAAAAGGTTTTCGTTCCCCTCACGGTCGGTGGCGGTATCAAAACAGTTGACGATATTCGCGAAACGCTGAGAGCAGGTGCGGACAAGGTTTCCGTAAATTCTCAGGCGGTGAAGAATCCGCAGCTTATCAAGGACGGTGCGGATATTTTCGGCAGTCAGTGCATATGCGTGGGAATCGACGCTAAAAAAATCGCCGATCATAAGTGGACGGTATATATAAACGGCGGTCGTGTCGATATGAAGCTTGACCTTATCGACTGGGTACATCAGATCGAACAGCTCGGAGCAGGGGAGATATGCCTTAATTCAATTGACGCTGACGGAACTAAAAACGGCTTCGACATCGAAATGCTGAAAGCCGTCTGCGACAACTGTAATATTCCGGTGATCGCAAGCGGCGGAGCAGGAAAAATAAACGACTTTGCGGAAGTATTCGAGAAAACAGGAGCAACTGCGGCTCTTGCGGCTTCGCTTTTTCACTTTAAGGAATTGACGGTTCAGCAGGTCAAGGAGCATTGCAAAAGCCGCGGAGTAATAGTCCGCTGAGCTGTGGTGAACGGCAGATTTATAAAAGCTCTCCGTTTAACTGATATTTCACAGGACGATTCATATATCAGCAGGATTTCTGTTGTAAAGAATCTTTCGAGTATGGAGGAGCTTTCATTACATGAGAAAGTGACGTTTTTTGTTGGGGAAAACGGTTCGGGAAAATCAACCTTGCTTGAAGCTATAGCCGTAAAATTCGGTTTTAATGCTGAGGGCGGTTCGCTTAATTTTTCGTTTTCAACAAAAGCAACTCATTCGGAACTTTTCCGTTATATAAAGCTTATCAAAAGCTTTGAACGTCCTGACGACGGTTTTTTTCTTCGTGCGGAAAGCTTTTATAATGCTGCAACTTACATTGATCTTCTTGACGAATCATCTTCTTCATTGCCAAAGCTGATTAGAAGATACGGAGGAAGATCGCTTCATGAGCAGTCTCACGGAGAAAGCTTTTTTTCGCTTGTATCAAATCGTTTCGGCGGAAACGGACTTTATATTCTCGATGAGCCGGAAGCTGCTCTGTCTCCCATGAGACAGATGTCGCTCCTGACACTGATACACGACCTTACGGAGAAAAAATCCCAGTTTATTATCGCTACCCATTCGCCTATACTTCTTGCTTATCCTGACGCCGTTATATATGAGCTTGGCGAAGATTCGATAACAGAAACTCTTTATGAAAATACCGATACTTACAATATAACACGACGTTTTCTGGAAAATCCCAAAAGAATGATGAAATATCTTTTCGAGAAGGAGGAATAAAATGAATATAACTTATAAAGACACCCATGATTTCGGTCGTGAACAGCTTGAAGATTTATTTTTATCTGTTGAATGGTCGTCGGGGCATTATCCTGATAAGCTTGTAACGGCAATGAGAAATTTCAAGACAGTATTTTCCGCATGGGACGGCGAAAAACTGATTGGAATGATTTGCGTTATGGACGACGGTATAATGACCGCATATGTTCACTATCTGCTTGTAGATCCCGAATATCAGGGAAAACATATCGGACGCGAGCTTGTCAGAATGGTGCATGAAAAGTATGCGGACTATCTGAGAATAGCTGTTATTGCGTACAATGACGAGCTTCACTTTTACGAAAACTGCGGTTTTAAGAAAGCTGACGATGCAAGTCCGATGTTTATAACGTCGCTTTGGACGTAAACTTTTTACAGTAAAGGAAGAAAAAATGATTAAAATTGATTTAAACGATCTGGACAAATTTTTTGAAAAGGGAGAGCTTATCCCTGCGATATGTTATGAAGTCAACACCAAAACAGTCCTCATGCTTGCCTATATGAATAAGGAAAGCCTGAAAAAAACTCTTGAAACGGGATATACGTGGTTCTGGAGCAGGTCACGGCAGGAGTACTGGAACAAGGGAGCAACCTCGGGACATCTGCAAAAGGTTGTCTCAATATACGGGGACTGCGACAACGATACGCTGCTTGTAAACGTAGAGCAGACGGGAGTTGCCTGTCATACGGGCAGCTACAGCTGCTTCTTTAACGAAATATATAATAATGAGGAGAATGAATAACGATGAGTCTTTACGATGAAATTTTTGAAGTTATCAAGGAAAGAAAAAAGCAGTACGAAACGGGTACTGCCGCAGAAAATTCATACACCTGCTACCTTTTTGACAAGGGAGTAGACAAGATCTGCAAGAAGATAGGCGAAGAAGCTACAGAGACCGTTATTGCGGCAAAAAACAACGATAATAACGAGCTTATGAACGAGATAAACGATCTGCTTTATCACGTCATGGTTCTGTGCGTAAATCAGGGACTTGAATGGTCGGACGTTGAAAAGGTGCTTGACGAGCGGAACGAGAAGATCGGTAATCTTAAAAAGTTCCATACCGTTGATAAAAACATCTGATAGAAAAACGGGCTGTTTTATTTTATCAACTTGAGTTGACGTTATTGCCTGTGTTCCCCTGCTTTGAAAAGAGGTATGATATGTCATGAATGAGAAAATCAGGAATAAAAAAGTAGCCGAATCTCTTACCGAAACTACGAAGCTTTTGCAGTACAAGGATATAAACGGGCAGAACCGTTTGTTCGGCGGAAGGCTTATGGAATGGATAGACGAGGTTGCCGCTCTGACAGCGATGAGACATTGCGGCGGGCTGGTGACGACCTGTGCCGTTGATAATCTTCGATTCAAATATGGCGCATATATCAATGAGGTAATAGTTCTTATCGGCAAGATCACGTATGTCGGAAACACATCTATGGAAGTGCGTGTAGACACTTATGTTGAAAATATTGAGACAGGTATCAGACGGGCAATAAACCACGCCTATCTTATATGTGTTCACGTTGATGAAAACGGAAAGCCCCTGCCTGTGAAATACGGTCTTGAAGTAGAAACGGTCTCCGAAAAAGCCGAGTGGGAGGGCGCAGTCAAACGAAACAAAGCGCGCAGACTGCGTTTTAATGACGGATACTAATTTCATATAAAGCTTGTGACATTTGTCACCATTACCGGATATTTTGCAATAGCGGCGAGTATATATTCTTCCGAAAACAGAACATCGTCAGAAGTCCTGTAACTCCGTAAAAAAGTGAAGAAAAGTTTAACCGTACAAAGCGTACCCGTCTGCCACAGGAGACGCTTTCACAAGCTCTATCTGACGGTCTATAATATCAGGATTATCTATCCATTCGTTTTCTCCGAGAACTCCAGCCCATTGGTCGTATTTCCCGAGCTTGTATTCCGCAAGTCCGATTATCAGCGATACTCCGCTGTTTTCCGCAAGCCTTTCCCAACGGCTGAGAGTTTCTTCAAACGGGCATGTTGCATTTTCAAAGCCGTAATATATCTGCGGAACAATATAATCGGCGTACCCCGGAGTTCCCGTCCAAAGCTCCACATCGGCATACTGAGTGTTATAATCTGTTTCTATATTACCCTGCGGACTGATTCCGAATTTAAGACTTTCTCCGTGACTTTTCACAGTGTCATACAGTGATTTTACCATATCTGTAATATTTTCTCTGCGCCAGTTGTCGAGATCGTTTCTTCCGCTGAGTTCAAACGCTTCAACGTCAAATTCAGGGTCAGTGGCAGGATAAAAGTAATCGTCAATGTGGATTCCGTCAACACAGTAATTATTCAGTATTTCATCGGCAGTTTGGACGACAAGCTCCGTAACTTCTTTATAAGCGGGATTCAGATACCACCTGCCGTTGACGATCTTTACCATAGGACTGTTATCGTTTATCCATTGCTTTATGATAAAGTCGTTCGGCAGAGTTTCCATTTGTTCGACAGTCTGCAAGCGATACGGATTCAGCCATGCGTGAACGGAAATTCCCATTGAATGGGCAGTATCGAGCATAATTTTTAACGGATCATAGCTGCCGTCAAGAAAAGTTCCTTTAGGGAAGATGTCCGAGCTGTAATAAGCGTCACCGTTGGGGTGAACGTGGAAATAAACAGTATTGATTCCCTTGTTGAGGGCGTTTTCAAGCAGTTTGCGGACATTTTCCGTAAATTCTTCTTCGCTCTTGCCGTACATGTAGCTTTCAAAGTCCATGTAAGGCAGCCATACGCCTGTTTGATTCGTGTAATTTATCGGAATACAGCCGTTTTCCGTTATTGGCTCGGAAGCCGTGGGAGCTGTGGCAGAGGGAATTTCAGAAATGGGATCGCCGCTTTCGGGGACAGTGCAGCCTGTAAGCAAGATCGCGGTAAGCACAAAAACAGACAAATATTTTTTCATTTTATACCTCCAAAAAATTTCTATAGAGCCTGTTCGATAATTTGCTGAACGGGCTTTTAAAATTATATGCAAAAAAGTTGCAAAATTATTACAGATTTTACAGTGTGAAATCATGTTTTTGGCGAATATCAGGGGATAAATTGGTTTTTAGAGGATTTTGGACGCATATTGACATATTTCAAAAGATATTGTATAATATTTATATACAACATTTTTGGAGATGATGACAATGGAGAGTAATAAGAAAAGATTATTTTCAACGGTTTTTGCAGGCTTTTTGCTTGTTTCTTCGGTATCCTGCGGAACTGTTGTCGAGCAGGCAAAAACGCCTTCCGTACATACGGGAACAGCGTCCCGTGACGATGTTTCGTCTGACAGTTCGGAGAATAATGATGACAAAACGCCTGTTACTACGGCTGCCGAGACAACGGAAGTTCCCGAAACAACTACGACTACCACTCCTCCAAAGGCAATGAGGGGAAATCTTTACGATGCTGACGGCGACTTGCTTATGTTCAGCGGAATGGGCGATGACGGCAAAGAGAACCGCATGACAAACGACAATAATAAGGTCGCATTTGCAAATGTTCTGAATGAAATGTCGGAGGGACTTGACCTTACCCTTGACGAAATTCTTAGAACGCCGAATCCCACGCCTGTTGAGGGTGGAGAATTCGGACAGAGCGTTCAGCTGACATTTGATGCCGATCTTCAGAATGCGATATATGATTATATGGCAAATCAGGGAATAAACGGCTCTGCTGTTGTTATGAGAAGCGACGGTTCTATTATGGCGGAGGTTTCTTACCCTTCCTATAATCCCGACGACTACTACGGCGTAAAGACCGAAGAAGATCTTGCTTGGGGAACTTACGGAAACAAGGCTTTTCAGAATTTTCCGCCCGGTTCATGCTTTAAGATTATGTCCGAGGTCATTGCAGACAAGCACGGCATTTATTCGTTATATGACGAGGGAAAGTGGGAGTTTGACGGAACGTCCATTGTAAACTGGGATCATGATACAAACTACGGCTATCCTATGGAGAGAAGCCTGCATTCGGCGTTTGTGAACTCCAGCAATATCTTTTTCGCAAGAGCCTTCGATCAGATAGGAAAAGAGGCGGTTTTGGAGGACTTGGACACGATCTTTCATTTTGTAAGCGACATTGAATGCGATTTCGGCGTCATAGGAAACAATGTCGAGATCTACTGCAATGACGACCTGAGACGTACTGCGTTCGGTCAATCATATGTACTTACGTGTCCTATTTATCTTGCGGCATTGGGACGTGAAGCGGCTTACGGAGATATGGTGCGTCCCTTTACGGTCAAGAATATCGTTGATACGGCTGATTTTAACACGGTGCTTGAATCGGGTTCGCAGCCGAATGAGGTCATTGGAACAATACCTCCCGAGTACAGACAGAATCTGCTTGACGGAATGAGCGGCGTAGGCGGCGGACTTGGGATATATGTTCCCTCCGGCTATCAATTTTACGCCAAAACAGGAACTGCCGAAACATGGGAGGGAGATTTCCTGTATATTACGGGAATATTGAAAAACACAGCAGATGACGGAAACGGAGTTTACACGGATTACAACGATTACAACGGTTCGTACATAGTAGTTATGCAGATAAGGAATCCGGGATATTTCGGCTTTGATTTTGCAAGTGAAAGCGCGTCGCTGTATCAGGGACTTGTCAATACTGTGGTAAATTAATTGATTATAAAAACAGGACTGTTTTATTGCAGCAGTCCTGTTTTTGTTTTTCATATGCAAAAAGCACTCCGATCGGAGCGCTTAATATTAAACCTGTTCAATAATCTACAAAACGCAGCCTGACTTGTCTTTTTTGCGTTGTGTTTTGTCAGCTTTCCTTGCAATACATACAGTATTCCAGCGGAAACCTGACTTTGCACAGCACAAAAAATCCTGCGTCATTCAGCATTTTTCGGTTACTGAACAGGTCTATTATTTTTTATTGTTTTTGTATTTTTCAAAGGAATCCTTTGCTTCAGCTATTATTTCAGAAAGCGGCTTATATGTTTTAAATGGTAAGAAGAAATGATATTTCAATTTGGCTTTATCATGATTTTTACGGATTTCAGATTTAAGCGCTTCATAACGCATAATTATCTCATATTCCTCTGCAAGCTTTTTCAGCTTGATCGCAAGCTGTGCTGAATTTGAAATATCAATAATAAATACGCCAAAAAACAAACCAATAACAAATGAAAATGCGAGATTGTTGGAGAGCCAGTAAAGAGCATCAATGATATGAGGGTGAATAAGAAAATAATACAATGTACCGAGAATTGCCCAGTAAAAAGAAAATTTAGGACAAATAATTCCTTGAATATTTCCCCACTCTTTTGTATAGTCCCATAATCGAACTTTATATATTTTAAGACTTATCAATCCTGAAATATACTCTATTACTGTCATACATATTGCCATAGTAATAAATAATACAAGTTTATTTATTACCGGACTTTTTATCATTGAATACTTTTCCAACGAAGCGATAGCATAAAGAAAACATAATCCGCTTCCGTACAGTGGTAAATACGGACCTGTGCAGAATCCGGGATTTATCCATTTTCGTTCCGGGTTTGCATTTGAGAAAAAACGTCTGTAGATCAATTCAAGTAACCAACCTCCCACAGACCCTATAAAAAAAAGAAAAGCATATATAAGAAATGTATTCATAAGTCAGTACCTCAGAATTATACTCGCCGCCATTGCAAAGCTTAATAAAATTTGTTTGTGTTACTCAGATAAATTAATGATATTGAGCGTAATGGCGCCGTTTAAACCGTAAACGGTGATACTCAATTGCGTGAATACATTTCTTCGAGCCATTTGATCATGGAATCGAATCCCTCCTGAGTTCGGTCGAATTCGCATTCGTTTTCGATAGAAGCTTTCATGGAGCAAAGTCTGCCGTGCCACGTCATAGCTTTCAGCTTTTCGCCCGTTATGATCTTGTAGGAGAAATCGTCTTTGCTTCCCGAATAGTCGTTTCCGCTGTTGAAGTAGTAAAACTTTGGAATATCAAAAATTTCCGAAACGCTTGTTTTTGATAACATGTCAGATCCTCCCCTCAAAAAAGTTCACAGCTTCGTCAAGACTTTCGTAAACGCCGCTTAGCATGGGCAGAAGCTCATTCTCGGGCGGAGTCATATCGGGGATCATTATTGCATGACAGCCTGCCGAATACGCCGCCTTTATACCGTTTGGCGAATCCTCGAACGCAGCGCACTCATCGGGCGGCAGATTGAGAGCTTTTGCCGCTGTAAGATAAATTTCAGGGTCGGGCTTGCCTGTCGTTACCATGTCACCGCATACTACAGAATCAATGTAGTCGAGGACGTTTATTTTGTTCAGATACATCATCGTTCGGTTTTGAGGAGTTGCCGTTGCGACAGCGATACGGATATTATGTTGTTTCAGGTATTCCAAAAGTTCAAAAAGACCTTTTTTCACGACGATCCCATGTTCGGCTATATGAGCATTGATAAGCTCGGTACGTCTTGCGCGGACTTCCTCGGTAGGAAAATCTTCTCCGAAAAATCCTTTCAGCATTGGAATGGAAAATTTTCTCGCAAGGCTTCGTATGGCGAAAACATGCTTATCCTCCATAGTGTAGCCGAAATCCGCAGCCGCCTGTTTCCAATACCTCAGATAGAGCTTTTCGGTATCTATCATAAGACCGTCCATGTCGAAAACTGCGCCTTTAATTATTTTGTTCATATTTTTCCCTTAATTGCATATGCGTGAGGTTTCCCCCACGCATATTGTTTTGTTATTAATAATTACCAGTTTATCATCCAGCTGTACATGCCTTCGTATTGACGTGCGGAGCTGTTCCATGAAAAATCGGTCTCCATGCCTCTCTTGACCATAGCGTCCCATTCCTTGCGGTGATCGTAGTAGACGCTCTTGGAGTAGTTGATAACGCCAAGCATTTCTTCGGCATTGTAGTTTGCGAATGAGAAGCCTGTGCCTGTGCCGTCAAATTCATTGTAGGGCATGACCGTATCTTTCAGTCCGCCTGTTTCACGAACTATCGGAACTGTACCGTAACGGAGTGAAATAAGCTGAGTAAGTCCGCAGGGTTCAAAGAGAGAGGGCATAAGCATTGTATCGGCGGCGGCGTATACCTTGTGAGCCAGCTTGTCGGAGTAAAGAATATTTGCCGAAACTCTCTCAGGGTACTTCCATTGATAGTGCTTGAACATGTTCTCATATCGGGGATCGCCTGTTCCGACTACCACGAATTGGGTATTTTCATCGCAGATACGTTCAATGGCGTAGTTCACGAGATCAAGACCCTTTTGGTCGGTAAGACGGGAAATAATGGCGATCATATACTTATTTTCATCAACGGGCAGACCGAGTTCCTCCTGAAGCTTTTTCTTGTTTACAGCCTTTTGCTTTTTGAAGCTTTTGGAATCATATTCGGCAAATATCTGCTTATCGTTGCTCGGGTCGAAAACGTTATAGTCGATTCCGTTGACAATACCTCTCAGGGACGCGCTTCTTGCACGGAGCAGACCGTCAAGCTGTTCGCCGTAGAACGGGTATTTTATTTCCTCGGCGTAGGTCTCGGAAACAGTAGTGATATAGTCGGCGTACACAAGTCCGCCCTTGAGCATATTTGCGTCCTTTTTGAACTCAAGCTTGTCGGGGGTAAACATATATTCGGGCAGAGCGGTGTTGTACTTGAAAGTATCAATATTCCATACGCCTTGGAATTTCAGGTTATGGATAGTCATAATAGACTTAGTTGAGCTGTAGAAAGGATTGGTCGCAAAAGCCGAGTGCAGGAATACGGGGATAAGAGAAGCCTGCCAGTCGTGACAGTGGATAATATCGGGTCTGAAACCGATAACGGGCAAAATGGCGAGAACAGCCTTACAGAAGAAAGTGAATCTCTCGATGTCCCATTTAAGGTCGGAGGAATAAGGCGTATCGCACTTGAAGTAATACTCGTTATCCACGAAATAGAACTTGATGCCGTTATATTCGTACTCCATAATGCCTACGTGAACGCTGTTTGAGCGCATGCCGTAGTCCATGTAGAAGTGGGTAACGTACTTGAAATTATTTCTGAACTTTGGAGGAATGCAGGTGTAGTAAGGCATAATGACCCTTACATCGAATTCTTCCTTATTAATATACTGAGGAAGCGCGCCGCAAACATCAGCCAGACCGCCTGTCTTGATAAATGGAACGCATTCCGAAGCAGCAAATAAAATGTTTTTCATAATGTCATCTCCTTGTAAAATAATACTGTAACAACAGTTTGAAAAGTAAGCAGACGGCTTAACAATATAAGCCACGATTTGTTCTATCCACAACTTAATGGGATATTGTTTCCTGTATTTTCTGTTAAAGAGGTGATTCTTGGTGTTCGTTCTCGTGAATTGGACTGTGGAAATCATGGCAACTAACAGGACTGTATTAATTCGGGGATTTTCACAGCCCAATTCACGACAGCAGAGATTCCAAAGGGGTCACCCCTTTGGCAGGGGGTGTGGGGGACAGAGTCCCCCACTAAGTGGTAGACAGTTTTTATATTAATATTATACACCAAAAACAGGAATTAGTCAAGAGAAAAATATTAAAATTCAACAAATTTTTCTTTTATTAAATTTGGTATTTGCAAATGGAAAAAAATATGGTATAATATAAATGACAATGTGTATTATATTTTTAAACGGAGAAGATTATTTATGGCGAACAACTCTTTTATTGCGGCAAAACAGGCAGCATTGAAAAAATACTTCAGCCGAATGAATGATATGCAGCAGGAGGCTGTATTTACAGTTAATGGACCTGTGCTTGTTCTTGCAGGTGCGGGAAGCGGAAAGACTACCGTTATAGTTAATCGTATTGCTAATTTAATTAACTTCGGCAATGCCTACTTCGACGAAACAACAACAGGAACAGATTACGACATAAAATTTCTCAACGACTATGCGGAGGGACGGACAGAAGATTTTGATACACTTAGGGATATTATTGCGGCAGCTCCCGTAAGACCGTGGAATATACTTGCTATTACTTTCACAAATAAGGCGGCAGGGGAGCTTAAAGAGCGTCTTGCTTCAATGCTCGGCGAAGACGCGGCAGCCATTCATGCGGCAACGTTCCATTCCGCCTGTATGCGTATACTCAGGAGTGAAATAGAAAATATCGGCTTCGGCAGGGATTTTACCATATACGATTCCGCCGACAGTCAGAGACTCGTAAAAAACATTATAGCCGAGATCGACGTCAGCGAAAAGCAGTTTGCGCCGAAATCGGTGCTGGCGAACATAAGCTTTGCTAAGGATAAGATGATCTCTCCCGAAAAAATGCTTGCGGACGCGGGAATAGATTACAGAAAAAAGGTCGTTGCAAGGATATATAAGATCTATATGGAACGTCTGCGGAGCGCAAACGCTCTTGATTTTGACGATATTCTCTGCAAAACAGTTGAGCTTTTTGATAGTTTTCCCGAGATACTGGAGAAATACCGCAGCCGCTACAAGTATATTATGGTTGACGAGTATCAGGATACGAACCACGTTCAGTTCAGGCTCGTTTCTCAGTTGTCGGCAGGTCACAGAAATCTTTGCGTTGTAGGCGACGACGATCAGAGCATTTATCGTTTCAGAGGAGCTAATATTGAAAATATTCTCGGATTTGAGGAACAGTTTGAGGGCGCAAAGGTAATTCGCCTTGAGCAGAACTACCGTTCCACTCAGACAATCCTCGATGCGGCGAACTCCGTTATCTCAAACAATGTGGGAAGAAAGATAAAATCATTGTGGACATCGGGAGACGAGGGCGGCAAAATAATTTGGTATAAGGCGGCGGACGAAAACGACGAAGCGGCATATGTTGCCGATACGATCAAAGCCGACTATGAAGAACATGGTACATATAGCCGCAACGCCGTACTTTACCGCATGAACGCGCAGTCTAATATTGTGGAGCGCGCTTTGGTTAAAGCGGATATTCCTTATAAGGTTTATGGCGGTATGCGTTTCTACGACCGTAAGGAGATAAAGGACGTAACTTCATATCTTGCGTTTATAAATAATCCGAACGATATGCTGCGTTTCAGACGTATAATCAGCGAACCCAAAAGAGGTATAGGCGATTCTACGGTAGCTCTTATAGACGACATCAGCCGCGATCTCAGAATATCTCCATACGAGGTAATGCGTGACTGCGAAGATTATGCGCCCCTTTCAAAGAAAGTCACAGCTCTGAAAAATGCGGCGGCTATGTTCGGAGAGCTTATAGATATGGTCGATGAAGTTCCTCTTGACGAGCTGCTTGACGCCGTTCTCGAAAAAACAGGCTACCTCGACTATCTCAAAACAATGGAAAACGGCGAAACGAAGATTGAAAACGTAAACGAGCTAGGGACTTCCGTTATCCAGTATATGGAACAGTCGAACGAGCCGACTCTCGGCGGATTCCTCGAAGAAACCGCTCTTTATACCGAAGCGGACGGCGACGACGGCAGTCTTGACAAGGTAACTCTTATGACGGTGCATTCCGCTAAGGGTCTTGAATTTGACAATGTTTTCATTATCGGTATGGAGGACGGTATCTTCCCGAGTTCACGTTGTCTCGACAGCGAGGAGGATATGGAGGAGGAACGGCGGCTTGCTTATGTTGCAATAACGCGTGCAAAGCGGCAGCTCTACATCACAAGCGCAGGCAGACGTATGATCTTCGGTCAGACGCAGCGCAACGTGACTTCGCGTTTTGTCCGTGAAATAGGCAGGGAGCTTATAGATAAAAAGGACAACTACTCGAAGTTCAAGGACGACCACGACAGCGGCGTTACGGAGGTTCAGTCGCTTTCATTGCAGCAGCAGCTTGCGAGGGCGAAACGGCAGTCGTCCGTGAATACCTCGAGTACGACATATGAAGCGGGGGAGAGAGTTCTTCACAGGCTTTTCGGCGAGGGTACGGTAATTTCCGTCTTGCCTGCTTCAAACGATTATATGCTTGAAATAGCTTTTGACAAAGTCGGCACAAAAAAGATCATGGCGAACTTTGCAAAGTTGACCAAGCTTTGATAACAGGAGGATATTATGAGAAAAACCAAGATTGTTTGCACTATCGGTCCGGCAACAGACGATGAAAACATCATGCGCGAGCTTATGCTTGCCGGAATGAACGTGGCGAGGTTCAATTTCTCTCACGGGGATTACGCTACTCATGAAAAACGTCTGCGGCAGATCGAGCGTCTGAGAAAAGAGCTTGACCTTCCGATAGCCACTATCCTTGATACTAAAGGTCCGGAGATACGTTTGGGTAAATTTGTTGACGATAAGCCCGTTGAAATTCATGACGGCGATGTATACACGTTGACTACCGAAGATGTTCCCTGTACGGCAGAGGTCGGCAGCATAACCTTTAAAAAGCTGCCGAGAGATGTAAGTATAGGAACGAGGATACTCATTAATGACGGCGTTATCGAGCTTCTTGCGGAAAAAGTCACAAAGACAGACATTATATGCCGTGTTATCCACGGAGGTACGCTTTCAAACAACAAGGGTATCAACGTTCCGGGGGTCAAGCTTTCAATGCCGTACCTCAGTGAAAGAGATATGGACGATCTGGAATTCGGCGCAAAAATGGGATTTGATTTTATCGCTGCAAGCTTTGTTCGCTCGGCGGCGGATATAAATTATCTCAGAAAGTTCACTCAAAGTCTTGGCTGGTACGACGTCCGTATAATCGCTAAGATAGAAAACAGCGACGGCGTTGAGAATATTGACGAGATACTCGAAGCGGCGGACGGTATCATGGTCGCACGAGGCGATATGGGCGTTGAAATACCTTTTGAGCAGATTCCTGCTATACAGAAGGCTCTTATCAAAAAGGGCTACAATGCGGGAAAACAGGTCGTTACGGCAACTCAGATGCTCGAATCCATGATAACCAACCCGAGACCCACCCGTGCGGAGATAACGGACGTTGCCAACGCTATCTACGACGGCACAAGCGCAATAATGCTTTCAGGCGAAACAGCAGCAGGAGCGTACCCCGTGGAGGCTGTAAAAACTATGGCGCTCATTGCGGAAAATACAGAGAACAATATAGATTACAAGGGACGCTTTGCTATCCGCCGTTCAAATCCCGAGGGAAGTATTGCGGAGGCTATTGCTCACGCTACCGTAACGACAGCTCACGACCTTGACGCAAGCGCAATTATTACGGTATCTCTCGGCGGACAGACAGCGCGTCTTATATCGAAGTACCGTCCGTGCTGTCCTATTATAAGTTGTACAATGAGTGAAATGGTATGCCGCCAGATGAATATGAGCTGGGGAGTTATACCGTATATTATTGACGAAAAAAACAGTACCGACGAGTTGTTTGCCGCCGCAGTCGAAGCTGCCGAAGAACATCGTCTTGTGGAGGACGGCGATCTTGTGGCAATTACAGCAGGCGTGCCGCTCGGAGTTTCTGGTACTACCAACCTTATGAAGGTCGAAAGAATAGGAAATCAACTCTAAGAAATAATTATAAAAAAACTGCTGCACTTGATTTACGTGCAGCAGTTTTTTAATGCTCTTATTTATCGGTATCCTTGTTGTTTTCCTCGGTTGGCTGAACAGCGGCGGAGTAGTTCAAGGTTTGTTTTTTGCTTCGTTTTTTCATTGACCTTTTAATAATAAAGAGTACAATAAACACCACGATACAGATAACGGCAAGGTGTGGGAAAATGTAAATGAATATGAAAAGCAGGCTTTCCATTATCGACAGGAAGTTCGATGTAGCTTTGGACACGGTATTTTTAAGTCTCTGCATGAAAGTGTCTGTTTTTACAGGTTCTTCGATATATTCCTTGACCTCGTTCATTGTAAGATAAACGTAGGAATAGGCAACGTCCGTCTGAATATCGTTCATGCGTGTTTTGAGCTTTGAAATATCGACCTGAATATCTGTAAGCTGGTTTTCGACCGTGATAGCGTACTGTTCGTCCGTAATGGTCGATAACAGTTCCATGTAGCGTTTTTCCTTTGCCTCATATATTTCAAGGGTAGCGGAGAGGTCGTAATATTCACGGCTCATATTTTCAACAGAGGCGTTTTTGCTTCGGAGGTCGCCAAGCTCTGCCGTTTTTTCGCAGAATTCATCGTAATCCTCGCTCGGAACACGCACGGTCGCTGTAAAAGTCCTCCATTTTTCCGTATCGGGGTCATAGTATCTGCCGCCGGAACTGCCGCTGTTGTAATTTTCGGTTTCGATAAATGCTCCGTATGTTTCGAGATTGTTTTTGAAGGAGCTGTGCGCAGTATCGAAATCGAGTACATCTACAGTCATAGTGCAGGAATAAACGAGCATTTCCTTGCGGATAACATCTGAGGAGGTGTTGTTTTCTTTTTCGGTGGAATTGGTGTCCTCTGATGCTTCACTATCAGCATTATATTCCTCTGCCACTGATTCATTATCATAGGTTATATCGTTGGTGTATGATGATGACGATGAGTAATCTGCTGCCTTCTCCATATTTTCGCCGCAGGCTGTAAGCAGGGACATACTTAACAGCGCAGGAATAATAATTGTTTTTTTAGTCATATGAGTGACCTCCTATTGAGAAATTTTATTTTCTGATTAGAGTTTATCATAATTGACAGTATTTGTCAATAAAATGCGGAGTATATTAAACAAAATGTAATTTTAATGTAATTTTACACAGTGTTTGTAACCCTTATGATATTTCAAAAACTATTTGGAAACATTTTCTGTTTCGGGGATAATTTCATAAAGGGGTAGAGCTGCAATATGATCTATTGAAATTTCAGAAAATTTATTTCGGGTATTTTCAAAGTCGCTTTCGGACATACGGTACGCTTCATCAGGGAACGAATACCGTTCGCCGTCCCAGCCGTGACCCTCATCGGGCAGACGGTCTTTTGTAACGGCGTAATATGCGTATTCCGAGCCGTCCTCGTAAAGCTCGCCGTTGTTAAAAGTTTTATAGTAAAAGCTCTGCATACCGTAAATGACGTTCAGTTCCTTTCCGCCGATATACTTATAATAAATTTCCGTCAGCGGTTCATCGGAGCTTTTATAGCGGATAACATCAAATTCGCACAAACTGAGGAGGGGTGGATCGTCCATATCGAAAAGAGGTTCAGCCACGGAGGAATCCTCGGTATCGACATAAATTCCGATAAGAGTATCGTCATTGTAGATAAGCAGCTCGGGCATTTTGTCGTTGTTAAGGTCTTTCAGGGAAAAATTTATAGCTCCGTAGCTGTCAGCGGCAGTATATTTATAAAAATTTTTATTTTTCGGAATACCTTGAAGAAACGCAAGATATTCGGGATAATTGTAAACGTTAAAGCCGTTGGTCACCAAACGCTGCGGAATTTCATCTGCATTGTTCTCCTCACAATCATTGCTTTCGATAGAAATTTCACATAAGGTTTTGTTACCGCTTTTATCTTTTTTCTCAGTCTCAAAGCTGCGGTGCAGAGCATATTTAGCTGAAAGCGTCAGCGCAGTTACTCCCACGATAAGCGTAAACGATGCTGCTGCGGTAAAAAACAGTCTGCGGAAAATCGGCTTTTTTTTGCTTTTCGTCAGGATATATTCCGTATCGTGATTTTCGGTGAGAATGCTTTTTTTCTCGTTTTTATCTGCGTTCAGTTTTTTTTCGCATAGCGCATAAAGCCTGTTTTTATGAGATTCGTCAAGGAAAGGACATACCTCGGCTATCTCCTCGACCGAATCATCGTCAAGAGCCGTGAGCTTTTCGATTTCGTCCGTTTTTCTTTTTTTATTCATAAAAACGCTCCTTAAAAATAATCTTCACTTAGCAGTATTTTCTTGATACGCTCTCTTGCACGAGAACTTCTTTTCTGTACGGCGGCATAGCTCATTTTCAGTTTATCGGCTATATTCTGTACAGTCATATCGTAAAAAAACTGACAGGTGATAATTGTCGTATCAGGCTCTCCAAGGGACTTTACGATGTCCCACAAATGCCTGCGGAACAATCTGTCCTCGATCTCGTTGTCGGTACGGTCGGAAGCAGGAGGTAGGACGACGTCTTCGCTGTCCGCCGATACTGTGACGCTGTGCCGATATGATAAACTGCGGAACGTATCTATTGCGGTATTCTTTGCTATAGCGCTGATGAAACCTTTTAATGTCCCTCGTGACAGCAGGAATTTGTCGGTATTCCGTAATATCTCAACGAAAATATCGCTTACGCAGTCGTCGATAGTCTCGTGGTCGGCAGTACCTTTCAGCTTATTGATAACGATAGCGTAAACGAGATCGCCGTATTCGTCGATAAGCATTTTACAGGCGGTCTGAGGCGATTTGTTCATCATCTCAGCCCAGTCTTTATCTGTCATGACAAGTCCTCCAATTTCTGTATGAATCGATTCATAAACAACATTCGTTTAAGGTACGTTCAAAAAGACACGTAAATATATATTTTTATTATTTAACTATTTATCCTGTTGACATACACATTTTTTCTGTTCAGCATTATAAAGCGGAATTTGTATTAGAGGAAAGTATAAAAGGCAATACCCTTGCATTGAAAGGTATTGCCTTTATATATATTTATACTATTTATTCAATTTCGGGAAGCTTTGAGAGCAGTTTTGCATCTATTTTCTGAATGGCAAGCGCATCAGAGGGGAGAATACCGTCTCCGGGATTGCAGCAGTCGGCATTTTTTTCTCCGATTTCGGAAAGTCCGTATTTATCGGGATTTCCGAGAGCTTGAAGTATTGCCGTGGAGTCTGCTATCGTGACCTTGCCGTCACAGTTTGCGTCTCCTATGAGATATTCCGAAGTAACGCCGCCTGTTGTAACTTCGGGTTCTGTTGGTTCGCTGACGGGTTCAGTAGTAACAGGTTCGGTGGGAACAGGCTTTACAGGCTCGGTGGAAGGCTCGCTGTCTCCGTCTGCTGACGTGCCGTCGGGTTCTTCGCCGTAGTAAAGCTTTCCGTTGATGTATACGGGAATATATTTTGTAACTATTCCCTTGACAGTACCCTCCTCGTCAGTTGTACCTGTTTTTCCTATAATTTCCTGATTGGAGAAGTCGTTTTCCGCATCCCAACCGCTGCCGTAGTCGGGGTAAACAAATGCGATAAGTATTTCGCATTGCTGCATTCCCTCAGAAACGGGCATAACCGCTCTGCCGTCGGGAAGATTGACTTCAACGTAGTAAATGTTATCCTTGTAGTGCTGGATTCCCGAAATTTCCGCAGGCTTAACGCCCTTTCCGGCATACATTGCGGACTGGTCTCTGTCGCAGCGGATAACAACGCTTTCGGGCGACTTGCCGGCGTCGATGATCTCGCTGAGATCCATATAATAGCGGAAAGAGATATTATCCTGAACTCTTGCAGGCCATGCGGAATGGTTAGTGACCTTAAAGCTTACGGTAGCTCCCGAAGCGGTAATTCCCTTGTCGAGGGCTTCAACAAAGAATTCGGGACCGTCATGAGTCTCTTTCGGAGGGAAGGACGGGTCTGTTTTTCCGCCGTACTTGTCTATCATTTTGCAGAGAATAGCGGTATAACCTGCATTGTAGTCTGTAGCGACCTCGTTGTTGATGTAGTTGTTACGGTCGTCCTCGTATGAGCCGTCCTGATTAGGACCTCCGACCAAAGCGCCGTAGAGGATATGTCTATTCTGTACAGGCGTATAAATATCGTTTTTCCATGAACCGTGAGCAGTTCTGTGATGAGCGTTATGCGCAGGCTTATCGCCGTAGCCTACAACATAGCTCTGACCCGTGGGATTGTCGCCGAGGACATAGTTTATCTGATCCTCATAGAACTGTTCGTAGGCTTTTGTGTCCTTGTCTTTAAGAACCGTATCGCAGGCAACTGCGGAGATGAATGCAGAGGTCTGGGCGTATCTTGCGCAGCCCCAATTGTGGATATATGCAAGTTTTCCGTCAACCTTTTCGACATTCGTAAGGTAATCGACATGCTTTTGAACTCGGGCGATGTATGTGCTGTCCTGAGAATTTATAGCGTAGAGAAGCATAGCTCCCTGCATAACGTCGTCCCAACAGTGCGCCCATGAGTATTTCAGCTCGTCAGAACCAAGCTCCTTGTCCTGAAATGGGATATAGCTTTCGGCTTTGTCAAGGTAGGACTTATCGCCGGTGGCTATATACAGCCAGTTTGCGGCGTAAAAAAGCTCATCGTAGAAGTGGCTTGAACGATAGAAGCCGGAGGCATCGGAATCATTATAGACGTCATCGCTTTTTGAAGCGTCAGCAAGCTTGAATATATTTTCAGCGTGTTCGATGTAGCTGTCTGTTTTGGAGCTGTCCACACGTCCTTTAAGCGCCGCACTTCCGGCAGCCAAAGCCGCTGCCATACCGCCGAAAACTGCCGAACAGCCCTCTGAAGCCGAAAGAACCGCGCGTGCTGATTCGTAAGACGTGCCGTTATCCTCCATGCCGTACTGATAAAGCTCCACAGGACCCCACCAAGTGTGGTCTATCTGACCGTTGCCGACCTGATAAACGACTTCTGAACCTTTGTCGCAGTCGGCGAGATAATCGAGAACAAATTCAAGGTTATTGACATAGTTCGTCATTTCGCCGCAGCTTTCAATTCCGTCGGGGTACTGATAAAGTCCCCATGCAAGCATTGAAGCCGAATAAGCCATAGGCAGATTGAATTTTACGTGGTCGCCTGCATCGTACCAGCCGCCCTTAACTTCGTCTATCATGGTGGAATCGGCACGCCATTCGACCCTGTTCCAGTCGGGGAGAGGTCCTGCCTGCTGACATTCATAGAAGTACAGCGATTTTTGCAGAGCCTCCGCATAGTTTGGAGTATCGGCGGCATTTACAGCGTCAGGAACGGCTGCCGCGCCTGCATAAGCCGTCAGCATAACAGCCGATACAACTCCCGAGATCAATTTTTTTATCATAGTAAAGCTCCTCTCAATTTTTTT
>Ga0129308_1000859_pt1 | contig 38507 bp, 38 predicted proteins | sample L827metagenome_FD_94440 | JGI IMG/M metagenome (GOLD analysis project Ga0129308, IMG submission 94440) | Ring-tailed lemur group fecal microbial communities from Wisconsin, USA - L827 metagenome | ecosystem: Host-associated > Mammals > Digestive system > Large intestine > Fecal | place: USA... | reverse complement strand
TATACAGTCCCGTTGTCTTATCGTATACTCCGGCTGTATAACAGATTTCGTTGTAGAATGGATTCTGTTCATCCTCATCGTATACTGTGGTTTCTCCGAAGTCGTCGTAGTCGTAGCTTACCTGTGATGTTCCGTCTGCTCCGATGATGTTCATGGTGCTTTCGCGGATGTCTTTGGTGTATGTATAGAAGCTTACGTCGTCAGTGCCTTCGCTTCCCGGTCTTGCGGTTGCCAGGATGTTGTCTTCGGCTCCGATGAGGTTGAAGGAGGTTACGGCATTATTTTTATCTTTTGTATATAGTACGTCTGTTCCGTCGTAGAAGTAATTTGTTACTTCTGTTCCTTCCTTCTTCTCTACTCTCTGTCCGAATCCATTATACTGGTTTTCCTGGGTGTATTCAACGCTCTGCCCGTTTTTGCCTACGGCTGTCTTGAGTCTGTTGTCAGCGTCATAAACGTAGAGGGTTTCCTTACCTGTAACGCTGTCGGTTTCTTTTATCTGATTTCCATTGGCGTCATAGGCATAGGCCTTATTTATCTGAGTTCCCTCATCGAAGTTATCTCCTGTTACGTATGTCAGCTGATTGAACTCGTTATAGCTGTACTGCTTGTCTAAAACGGGTTCAGTTCTTGTGGCTCTCTGTATTTCAGCGCTCTCGGAAGTCTTGTTTCCCGCGGCGTCGTATGTATAGCAATGTACTTCTCTTGCTGACAGCTCATCTTCTGCTGTGCGCTTCCTCAGGCTGCTCTCGATAAGACGGTTGTTTGCATCATATGCGTAATCTCTCAGTTCACCATAGTCTGAGCTGTTTGCGGCTCCATATCTGTCTACGATGTCTTCGCTTATGATGTTATTGTTCTTATCGTACTTGTATGTATGCGACTCCTTGACGGCTGCAGAGCTGCCGCTCATATTATCTGTATATTCTACACTTACAGGTCTGTTCAGCTTGTCATAAGTATACGTCCTCTTGAGCCATTTGCCTTTTCCGGTAAGCCCTCCTGTAAAGTCGGTATAATCTGCCATCTGAGATACTTTGCCGTCATCTGTATAAACGTATTCTCTGACTGTACGCTCTCCGCCTCCTTTTTTCACGCCTTTGACTTCTGTCAGCCAGCCATGGATATTATAAGTGAATCGCAGTCCTTCCACTCCGAGTGAGCAGTCAGGATAATCTATGGAGATGAGCCTGTCTTTACCGTCATACACATACGATATCTTGTTGGCATTTATCTCAGCCTCGGTCGGCATGACGGACGTATCGCACTCTGATACAGATGTGAGTCTGTTGAAGCCGTCGTATCCGTACTGCGTATAGCGGTAAATCTCTGCTGTTTCTCCTGTAACCTTCTTATCGGTCATGGAGGTCATATTGTCGGCGTTGTCATAGGTGAACTCCGTGCGCAGAGTTTTTGCCGCACTGCCATCTGCTTTCTCATAGTAGTCTATGGCTGTAAGGCGGTTTCTCACGTCGTATGTATACGTTTTGTAATTGCCGTTTTTCTCTGTTGCCTTTATCAGGTTATCTCTGGCATCGTACTCATAAGAAGTGCTGATGGACGTATCGTCAGTTTCGCTGGTTCCGAGATCCTCCACCTTCACGGTCCTGTCGGCGCTATCCTTTACCACTATGCTCTTTGCCGTTGTATTTGTAACCGTATCACCGTTCTTTACCGATCTCGGCTCTATAACAACATCCTTTGTGGTAAAATTATTGTTTTTGACATCGTACTGATATTCATATTTCACTGCGTCAGGCAAAGTCACCGATGTCAGGTCTCCTGTTTTATCGTAGCTATACTTTGTCGTATTGCCAAGGGCATCTGTCTGCTCTATGGCGTTGCCGTCGGAATCGTATCGGCTCTTTGTCACTACGCTGCCCTGCAGGATATTCCCGTCCGAATCTTCCGAGTCGTTTCTTACCTTATATCCTGTCGTGCTTGTTCCTGTCTTGTAGTCTGGATCTGTCACCGTGGCAGTCAGATTTCCTTTGTCATCGTATATGTAAAGCTCCAGGAGACCTTCGGTTCCTGACAGTGTCTGGCCCATAAGCCATTTTGTTATCATTTCTCCCTGGCTGTCATAGGTCATATCGGTATAAAGACCGTTTTGATATGATCTTACCACATTGCCCTTGTGATCTTCATACGTTTCTGAAATAACAGTTCCGTCGGCATATGATTCCTTTACTACATAAGCATTATTTACACTTACCGTTTCGCTGCCTTTTCCCTGATATATTTCAACGTCCTGATATCTGTAGGAGGTATTTATAGTCTCGTCGTAATTCTCTCCCTTCTTTACTCTGGTAGCGGTCACCTGACCCATATTGTCATAGGTGTACCACTTTTCTATGCCGTCCTCCAGCTTCTCGTATGTCACCATACCGTTTTTATCATACGTTTTGGCAGTGCTGCTCTTAAGCTGATCGCTGTCGGTATACTTATATGTAACAGCAGTTTCCCTGCCAAATCCGTCGTATGTGCTTATTGTCTGATATCCTCTGCTGTCTGTATCCTTCACAAGACGTCCCATAACATCATATTCCTGTGAAGTTGTTATGACTTCATTTGTTCCATCTGCCTTCGGCACGGTCTGAGTACACGTATCTGTCTTGGAGCCATTATTTCCATACTCGTAAGAATACTGAGATGTACTCTTTACAGACTCTGCGGTGATCTCATACGTATCGGTCACGGTTATCATGCTTTCCTGCATGGATTTAAGCTCGCCTTTGAAATCACCGTCAGTATAATACGTATTGTTTATCTTTGTGCCTTCCACATAATCGACAGTCTCAGTGACATTGCCTGCCTGATCATATGAATACTTCTTATATGACGTCACCTTGCCGTCTCCGTTGGTCTCTTTGACTGTCTTGATCAGATCCTCAAGGTTTGCTCCGTCATCCTTGGTATAATATGTATATTCGCTTATCGTTCCATCGTCTTCCGTCTCTTTCACTGGATCGTCACCGGAATAAGAAGCCTTGTTTTCTTTGACTCCACTTTTCTCATATACTCCTGCAAATACGTGTTTTAAAGCTTGGATTTGTTTTGTCTCCAATTTATCCCCTTATCCCCTGGAAATCCCCTTTTTTTGCCTTTTTGTGAGGTCTGTACAGGTTTATATGAGGTTAAAAATCAGTTTGACAAAACCGCCGAAACCATTGCAATTCAGCGGTTTTTGTTGCAATAAAAGAACTCGGAACACATCAGCATTCCGAGCCAATTCATCACGTGCGAGCTGTAAACTAATCGCATTTCATGCTCTTGGGATTTCTTTTATTTCATAAGTTCATCTGACAATCGAAAAATTTCCGGTGCCAACTTTTCTCGCTGTTTTTTCGTTATATGCGTATATATTGGATATGCAGCAATCACACCAATGATACCAATAATGCCAATAATAATCCCCGGGATGAAATAACTATCTGCCCAAACTATTGTGCAGCACATCCCCACGCCTAAAATCAGTGAACTTATCACTCCAACAATCAGCGAAACAATCGTTCCGGGTCTTGTAACACTTTGATCCAGACGACGCAACTGTTCCATTTTAGTTTCTTCCTGAGTAGGCGACATATATTTTTCTCGAATACGCTTAATTTCCTTCTGTCGTGAAGCAGAATAAGTATAGTTGAAAGTTTCTTTTTTCTCATCCATAACAGCTGTTTCCTTTCATTTCATGTATATTTTATAATTCCGATTTATCTCCAAAACTCTTACCTTATATTTGAGAATTACTAATTCACAACTTTTTTAGCTGTTTTGTAGACTTCCAGATCATAAAAATAGCCATACCGATCACGATAATACAGACAACACCACCGGTTACTCCTGTCATTATGGCACGAAATTCTTCATTATCTTCCCCAAATCGTGCAAGCATCGCAGTCTCCAAGGAGAGGATAGAAACCATCGCTGCCACCAGATTGATAGCTTTTGCTGCTGACATAATTGGGCTGCCATGTTTTCTGAATTTGATAAGATCAACTACTGCCGTAATAATGGAGTAAAATACATACAACGCCATTGCGTAAATCAATATTCCGGGATAATCAAACCCTTTATTTTGGCGTACCATAAAGATCACAATTCCGACCAGTGCCTGGTTCATTATCAACAACATAACGCCGCATAATCGATAACGAAAGAATTCATTTTCCATCAGTTCCTTATTGCTTTGCTTTTTACGCTGATACAGAAGCATGCTCCTCATAGCTGCAAGCAAAATATAATAAAATGCCAAAGCAATGAACCAGAATGAACGATAATAAATTCCAGAAAACATTTTCATTGCAATATACAGCAAATTGATAAGCAATCCCTGATACAGAAAAACCTCAGTTCGAAACCGTACATCGCAAAAAAAACGTCTGCCAACAGATGTGTTCCGCAATTTTATCACAAACGGATGTTTTTTTACGAACGTTTTAATTGATTTTACAAAGTTCATAAAATAAGAAAAACCCGTAATTGTAATAATCAGCGCATAAGCAGAGCTCAAATATGCAAGATATTGAATAACCGGAACAGTAATCTTTAAAGCTGCTACCAATATAATAAGTGTATATCCTGTGACAGCAGCTACAGCCGTAGGTATTGGCGGCAGAAATAGTATTTTTTTAAGAATCCATATGAATCGCTCCAATGTCTTTTCTCCTGATCTTCACGGTAAATGTACTTCCCTTTCCGACTTCACTGCTAACAGCTATATCCGCTTCTACAATATCCACTACACGCTTCACAAGTGCAAGCCCCAAGCCATTGCCTTGTGTTGCATGTGAAGTATCGCCCTGATAAAACTTCTCAAAGATATGTCTGCCGACCTCTGGACTAATCCCACATCCGGTATCACTTACTTGTACAATGGCATAATCTCCTTCTGATTTCAACGTCAGCGAAACTTTTCCGCCCGGTTCGGTAAACTTTATAGCGTTAGAAAAGAGATTGTTCCACACCAGAGTCATAAGTTCAGTGTCGGATTCTACAAATACTTCCTCCTCAATATTCGTATCGATTTCAATCCCTTTTTTCTCCCATGCCTTTTCAAAATTCAAAAGGCACTCACAGAGCTGTTCACCTAGATTGTAAATCGCTTTATCCGGATAGATCTGCTGATTTTCCAACTTATTCAGCTTGAGAATATTGGTAATCAAATCTGCAAGCCTATTGGATGATTCTGTGACGGTTCTTGCATATTCAAGCCTTTTTTCTTCTGAAAGCTCCGGCTGTTGAAGTAATGTGCCATAATTCTGTATCACAGCAAGTGGTGTTTTAAGTTCATGGGATACATTAGAAATGAAATCAGTACGCAAAGTTTCTAAGCCTGATAACTCCTCTGCCATTTTATTAATATATCCGATAATAATATCAAATTCTTCTGTAGCCTCTATTCGACTTGATGACTGTACACGAGTGGAAAAGTCACCATTCATAATCTTTTCCGTAGTTTGTATAATTCTCCTGACAGGGCGTCTAATCATAAATCTGCGGCGAATGCCATCAATCACTGTAAAAAGAATGCTTAAAAAGATTACATTGAGAAATGTCAGAATTGCCGCCTTCCGAATGCCTTCCAAGGTATATACCAACCCCATGGCTATTCTAAGTTGCTCCACAAACAGTACGATACATGATGTTAAAATAAATGCCATCAGCAGAAAAAAGGAAAGATAGCTCCGGATAGCGAATAGTATACGCCTTTTCTGTTCTACATTATTCTGTCCGATCATTTCGTCACCGCCTTGTAACCGAGACCATGTACAGTAACAATCTCAAAATCATCACACTCAGAAAATTTATCACGTAGCTTCGTCATATAAACATCTACCGCTCTTGGCGATGTATTGGATTCCACATCCCAAAATTCATCCATAAGCTGTGCACGGGTAAAAGTCTTTTTAGGGTATGACAGGAGTTTATACAGAATATTAAACTCTCGCATAGTTAACGGAATTTCTTCATCACTCAAAACAGCCGTACGTTCTTCGGCATCCAAAACCAGCTTACCCACCTCCAGACGATGGCTGTTTGCGATTTTTGCTCGACGCAGCAGAGCCCCGATCCGTAAGAACAACTCATCAAGATCGATTGGTTTAACCATGTAATCATCAATGCCTACATGATATCCCCGTTGCTTAGACACAAAATCGTCCCGTGCCGTCATAAAGATAATCGGGATATTTTCATCTAGCTCCCGCACAGTCTTGGCAAACTCAAACCCATCAATATCAGGCATCATAATATCAGATACAATCAGGTCAAAGGCATTGCCGTACATAGCGTTATAGGCATTATTCACATCCAGACAACCAACTGCTTCATAGCCACTCTGATTAAGGAAAGAACATACAGCCTCATTCAAGTCCTTATCGTCCTCTACAACTAATATTTTAAACATAGAGTACTCCTCCATTTTTTCTTTTATTATAACACCTAACTATTAAATATCTGTTTGCATTAGCATAGAATCACAAAATTGGGAAAAAGGTTTGACCTGCATGATCAGATTACGATGCAGGTCAACTCCCTTATATACGTTTTACTTATTTTTCCAATCTTTCTGCGGGCTTCTACACTGTCTCTTCCAATTTTCAGGCTTGCCTCAATACTTGCAGCGCCTATATCTGCACTGACATCCGCCCTGGCCTGCTGATCAGCCATACGTTTTTCGGCAGCTTCCCTGCCGGCTTCCTCACGAGCACGCTGTTCCTCTTTTAGACGCTTTTTGGCGTCTTCCACAGATTCGCCCTCATGGATCAGACATTTGTCCACAAATGTATCCTCCACTTTTTTATATGTGCCGACAACACTGTCTTCAATTTTCTGAAAGCCGCTGGTTACACTATCAGCAATCTTTTCATTCGCTTTCACAAGTTTGGATTTCGTCATTTTACTTACCTCCTATATATATCTTTCTTAAATTATTGATTATTTCCGGTCGTTCTAAAGAATGCCGTAGCCATGGCCGCAATCCCTGCAATGGCGACAACCACAGTCGGAACGATAACCTTTCTCATATTGAACCCTCCTCTTAAGATACTTCTTCGGCTATACAAACTACTGACAATAACTAACATCTTCTAATATTCATTCTGATTGTTTTACAAACACCTGAATCTCTGAAATAATAGTATTCATGATCCGGTCTGCTTTTTCACGTTCCTTCTCCGTACACTGAAATAGGCTGGAGATGGTCGTTTCTCCCTTGAAAGAGGAAACGGCAATCTGAAAATATGGCGCTTTTATAAGCCCACTGTATCCAACTGCATTTTTCACAGTCGTTCCCTTAAAAAACAAGCTTTTGCTCGTCCAGAATTCCTAAATTTGTATAGTCGGTATAAGCGCTGGTGTATCCATGCCGCCATACAGTTTCATGAACTTCTCAAGCGAGGATTTTCCATATTTTGATACAAATCGATAAGCGTATCCAGAGAATCCACAAGTTTCACTGTATCCAAATCTCCCTCTAATTCAATTCGCTCATGAATGAACGGCTCGTGATATTTTGTATTGATGAATTGCATAAGATCAAGGGGCTGCGCACTGTATCGTTTCATAAAATCACCTCTGCTAAAATGCGTTTTTCTTTTTTCTGCCTTTAATTTATCCCTTAAGCGTTTTCAAATCGTTTAAATTTTGTTTCTGAAATGTTAATTTTTTAAAACAACGGCGAAAACACTTTCATTATTCTGGTGAAATTCAGCGGTTTTTGTTGCAATAAAAGAACTCGGAACACATCAACATTCCGAGCCAATTTATGGTGGAGATGACGGGATTGCGAAAGTTCTAAACCCGTTGAAATCACTTCGTTATAGGCTTTCGATTTTTGCTCATCCCCAATTCTGTCTCCAATTAAATCATATGCTGCAGGCTTAACCTTATATATGATATTTGGTTCCTCTGCCTTTTCCTTTACAAGCGCAAATTCAATCGTATTTTTTTACGATTGAATTTGCGTCCGAATAAATATAATAAAAGAGCCCAGACTTTTTCAATCTGAGCCTACTTCATGATGGAGATGAACGTTCGCTTCGCTCTCTCCTTCTCGCGATTTTCACCGCTCCCTGCTATCCTAAATTTCTCTGCGTTTCTACCTTTTTATACCCAATATATCATGGAAATTTTTAAGTGTAGAATATCTATATTTTCTTCTAAATGTAGCTTCAGGTAATACCTTTTTACCATTACAATGATTTATATATGTATCTAAATATGCATTGGCTTGTTTCGCAATTTTATTTATATTTTTCCTTGTTTCTGTAAACTCGTCAGGATCAATAATAGCAGGGTCAGAATCTATATATGACAGATCCTCTAATATTATCATTTTACTGTAATCAAGGCCTGATCGATGAGCTTTGGAACGCTTTGTATGCCTAAATAAATATGCTTCTTGATGCCTTATTTCAGTTCTATATGGAATACATATAAAATACTCCCATTTTGTTTCAATCAAAAGGCAATTATATGGCCTCTGTGCCTTTAATAGAATTTCTGAATCCTTCTTTCCAATAAATTGATAAAAAAAAGATTTTGATAATTTATACACCTGATAATCAAACTTATCCGCATCCATTATAAAAACTCCTGCAAAAAACAAACGAGAGGAATTATTCCTCTCGTAGATATATCATCGCTCGGTTATTTTTTGTTTACCGACGAGTCAGAACCGTCACTCGTCATCGTCGCTCGGTTATTTTTTATTTATCGACGAGTCAGAACCGTCACTCGTCATCATCTACGATGATACTTCTCTTGTTATTATTATACTTATGAACTAAAATTATGTCAATCTTTACAGAATAATTTATCCCTATTTTTAACCATTGCTATTTTCTCTATTATAACTTTTTTCACTATGCAACTATCCTTACGCCTTCATTATTAATGTTCCTGTAATAAGGGAGTACGTCCTTATATTTTTCAAAATCGGAAAGCGGAATGCACGTAATGTCTAAAACGATATCATACTCTAAGCTTAAATCACTCATCAGTGCAATAAGTTCTCTTCGATACTTCTTTATATTAATTCTACTATTATTAACAATAACAGCAACATCGATATCAGATTCCTGATCAAAGTCTCCTCTTGCATATGAGCCATACAAAATCATTTCAATTAATTCCTTATCTATAATTTGCCTGACTCTCAAATATACTTTAGCTAAGATTTCATTCAATAAATACTTAAACATGATACTACCATTTCTTATATTTCTTTCTGAACAAAGCCATTGTTTTTCTTCTCATCTTTAAAGAGCTCATAGATATATGCCGGGCTTTCTAAGTATAATCCTGTATCAAAGTTTTCCAGCTTCTCATAGACTTCGGAAACATAAAACATCCGCATTGCTTCCTGTATGGTTGCTCCGGTATCGGTTATGATAAATTTAAGAATATCCTGCGTATTCGCTTCAACTAAAAATTCTCTATCACTCATCTAAAACATCCACTTTCTTCAAATACGCAATTGCTTCATTGGTATGAATATAATGCGCCTCCATTTTTATGACATATAATCGTGAGACTATCCACAGTGTCATCAAAAGAAAGTGTATGCTGAACATCATAAAATTCTTCTAAAAAATCCAAGCCGCCATATTCATCCAAATATAACATTGCATCTTTAGTAGCCATATTATGTCTTTTAGCAAATTCCCTGACGCATATTACGAAATAATCCGTCATATTTTTCTCTAATTCAGACATATCCTTATCCCCTCTTTCCAGTTCCATGTTCTTTTTTATATTTTATATAATCCCATTCCCAAGGTCAATATCATTTATATTGCTGCAACAATGTGCTGACATGCTAAATTCGCTACCAATATTGTAAGCAAAAAAGCAAAATCATGGTAGAAAAACCTACCGCAATTTTGCTTTTAACTATACCGTTATATTCCTTTTTATGCAGACATCAACTTATTAGCTTATCCTGTTTATCTTCAAAATTACCGATGTACTCTTCCAGTTTTTCAATAGCACCAAAGTTCATTCTATCAAATACATCTGCATAGGTGTCCAGAGTTATATGAATATCCTTATGACCTAACCAGTTCTTCAGAACTACCGGAGGTATCCCGGCTTCGATACATCTTGTTGCAAAAGTATGTCTCAAAGAATGCTGCCCATTATATTTTAAATTATTTTTCTCACATAACCTGCGAAAAAAACAGTTTACCTGAGATGTTGCAATGATACTTTTCTTGTTATAGTCATAAAAAATCAAACCTTCAGGATTCTTCCTCATGTTCTGCATAGCTTCAGATAAAACCTGCTCAAGCATTTTATTCATTGGAATTTCACGCATTCCTGCATAGGTTTTAGTCCCTTCCTTTATAAAATCCCTGTATTCAAGACCTCTTGAAACAGTTGAAGTCACATAAACTATTCTCTTTTTAAAGTCAATATTCTCAGGTTTTAATGCATTTATCTCTCCCATTCGCATACCGCTGAACAATTCGATTAATAGCTGTAACTTATAGTTGTTTCGTCCTTTTGGAACCTTATAGCTTTTTACAGCTTCGATAAAAATATTCTGTTCCTCTTCCGTAAAGCCACGAACTTTTTTATCCGGTTTATCCGATTTTGGGCACCTTAAATCTCTTGATAACATCAGATTTTTTTCTATAATCCTTTTTTCCAAAGCTATGGAAAAAGCCATGCGCATTTGCTGATACACTTTGCCTATAACGCTATTAGAATATGATGTAATTGATCTTAAAAACACATCTATATGAAACTCTGTCAATTCAGCTATAGGTATGTTCCCTATCATACTTCTTTCTATTATACCAAGTGTACCAATATTTCTTGAATATCCCTGTTCGCCCACATAGTTTTTCTCCAAATCAGATTTGTATCTTATTTTAACAATTTCAGGAATTGTGGCTTTAACATCAATGCCTCTCTGCCTTTTTTCCTCCTGACCAATAAATCTTTCCGCTTTATACAAACAATCATCCTCATCATATCCGGTAAATGATTTCCTTTGAGTCTGTCCAAATTCATCTTTATAACTTATTCTGTACTCAATATTACCGTTTGATTTTATCCTGAATGTGCCTTCGCCTCTGCCATTTTTCTTCTTTGCCATCTTACAGTTCTCCTATTTCCAATAGACTTCTTTTTCTTTATCATGCTTCCTTGAAAAGTAGTCAATCAAAGCGTGAGCTTCAACCACCTTGCTCCTGCCGAAATTTGCTGAAGGAAATTTCGGATCATTAAATAATTTCTGCACAGTGCTTTCACTCCACCCTAGAAGCTTTATTAAATCCGCAATAGTATAAAACCTAACTTCACTTGAAATATATGTTTTATTCATTCTGCTGTTTATTGCTGTATCCATGGATAATCCTCCTATATTTCAGGAGCATGTTGTAAAGATACACCATACTCTTATATTCGTAAAACCTGCGATTTCCTAAATCGCACAATTGACAGTCATAACACTATCAGGAAGCTTCCGTTACCTCTACCGGGATTTCAAATCCAAGACTAATTTTCATAGCTTTTTCTATTCCCTGCATATCTTCATCTGATACTCTTCCTATATATTCGAGTACTCTTTGCTTATCAATGGTTTTGATCTGTTCTAGCAGCACCAGTGATTCTTCCTCTAAATTAGGTACATCTCTTACTACATAATGCGTCGGAAGTTTTTTCTTCTGATATACCTTACTGGTAAGCGGCGCTATAACCAGCGTCGGGCTGAAAAAGTTGCCCACATTGTTTTGCAAAACAATTACCGGTCTGATTCCTCCCTGCTCTGATCCCTTATATGGATTCAAATTTGCTTTATAAATATCTCCTCTTTTAAAAGTCATGTTTTCTTTTAACATTCTTTTTACCTCCTATGTCCATATGTGAAGGCTCCTGTAAGCTACAGAAGCCTTAAATTTCTATGATCTTTTCCACATTTGTCCTCGACACCCCTGGAAATAGGAGATCATCAAACGGCAAGCAGCGTACTTGCTCCACGGGAATCTCACCCCTGCATGGGTCTCATGCAGCCGCCCCCATTGCGATGTCTGTGGCTGGACGGGAGTATCATTATAATTTTCAGATGTCTTCGCACATAATGGGAGCTGCCCATTATTTACAGTCTGATATTGATCGCTGGTCATGCCATAGGCGTATCAACTGACGGTGCTTACGTTCTAAAAACAACGTATCTGATGAAATGAGTATGCAGTTGTCAGGGTTCATGGAACAGACAACTCTCTACTCACTCCATTTCGTCATTTTGGGAGTATCTTTTGTCCTTCCACCTACTAGGCAGCGAGAAGGGCCAAAAGTTTAGGTTCTCTTGAAATTTTTTATGTATTTTTTTATTGTGGATAACCGCTGTGACACAGCGCTCTTTGTAATTCCGATCTCTTTCGCAATCTCTTCCATGGTTTTCTGTTCGTAAACCAGTTTTGTAATGAGATCCAGCTTGTCCTGATCCAGTTTCTTGATTGCTCGTATTAACTCTTCTGTATCCAGTTCTTCAATCCACCCATTCGCTTTTTCATCAAAATAAACATCTTCCTTTATAAAAGCCTCTTTATGTCTTTGCATAAAAGGATTTCTTTGTTCAAGATCAGAGTAGCCACCATCCTCAAGCACATATCCTTCCAGCTGTTGATTATGAATGCAGAAAATCCGCTCTCTCTTAAATTCATCCCAATCATATTGTTTCATTTCCTTAATCGCCTCTTTACTCATACCGGCTGATTCATACCGTACTTGAAGCTCCTTCCACTTTGCATCAAACTTCATCTTTTCCGCTTGATAATTAAATTTCATTTTGCGCTCCTTTTCCGAGCCGCAAAACAAAAGCGCCCGAAAAAGAAGCTGAAATAAATAGGTAATTTGACATACGAAAAGAGCCTGACAAAACAAATCAGTAGTTCCTTTTACGGATTACTTTTGTTTTGCCAGGCTCTTAATGATTCAAGTCAAGTTCAGACCATTCACAAACTCTTGACCATAACTGCCTGCTCTAAGGGTTCGCAGTTTTTCATCTGTAATACGAAGCCTCTGCCCAGTATGCCGATTCTGCTATGGTCTCACTTATTAAAATGTATATATTATTTAAACCCCTGCATGATATTCTGTACTCGTTTCCCTGACAGATATTTCATGATTAGCGTGCTTAACATTTAGCATTGTACCGCATTTAGGACATTGTACCTCAATGCTACCGGTACAGGCGCTTTTAAAAAGGACTTTTCCACACGCAGGACACGTTATAATGTATTTCTTTTGCTTCATGATGTCCCTCCTCATCTTTTACCGATAATTACGGTTCCCACATATTATTAGAAATGAAATTATCGCAAATCTTTAATTACCTTCACAGCTACGCCTTGGAGAATACAGTTGTCCACATAAATATCGTTCATTGTTCTGTTCTCAGGATGAAGAATAATTCTTTTATGCTCATCATCCTTATAGAAACGTTTCAGTGTTGCCTCATCATCTACCAGCGCAACTACGATTTCACCATCTTCGGCACAAGACTGTTTTCTGATTACTACTAAATCACCGTCGTTGATTCCGGCTTCTATCATAGATTCTCCGCTTGCTCTTAAGATATAGAACTCTCCGCTGCCAAACAGGGATTCAGGAAGGGAAACATACTCTTCTATATTTTCTTCCGCAAGATTCGGAAGTCCACATGAAATATTTCCGAGTACAGCAGCCCTGATCAGTTTATGGCTGGATTGCTCAATTATATCTGTGCTTATGTTCTTGCCGTCATATGAAATCATTCCTCTTTCATTCATTTCAACAAGATATTTGTATGCTGTGCTTCGACCTATTCCCACGCCTTCAGCAATTCGGGCAGTAGAAGGAGATTGGTAATGATCCAAGTAGTAACGTTCTATATATTCCTTTATCTTATTCATTGTTTCAATACTTTTACTTCTCATTACATTCTCCTTTTTCTATCGTAAACAATTTGCTTCCGATAGATTTATTATACCTTCTTTAAAATGATTTGCAAGGTCATTTTCTTTTCTAAGGATAAGTTTGGGAAATTTCTCCGCATCTTGCTGTTATAAGACTTTACTATGCCTCTTCTGGTCTATCAAACATCGCCCCTCTAATGCTTCTGATATCTTCAATCGGAACTCTCGTTTTATCCTCCATCACAAGAATACGCTCATATTCATCAATCTTTTTCACAACTCCTGTCACTGTTACATAGCTTCCTCCCTTTTTCTTATCATCCTTTACAAAATATGTTATTTCAACATCCAAGCTTTTTGGAAGGCTGCCCTGTATCATAAAGAGCTTCTCATTTAATTCTTTTAAAGCTTCCTCACTCAGTTCTATTCTATCCGCTGTAACCCTTGCCGTTTCCTCAACCGCTGCTTCATATCCGGTAAGGGCGGCAAACGGAGAAAACTGTGCCGCCCGGTCCGAAACATCCATATGTCTATGCTTCACAGACTGATGATGAGGAAGATTTATGATATCATGATAGCTATTTTTTTCATTTGATTTCATTCTTACCCTACTCCCCGTTTATGCTTTATGTCCGCCTATCTGGTTATTACGCTCTTTTGTCGTTGCTCCATCCTCAAGACTGATCCCTTTCAGCATAGCATTTTTTCCATATTTCTTTTTAATATCCAAAACTGCCCTCTGCACACGCTTTTCTTTCTCCAGGGCTGCCTCTTCTTCCTGCCTTTGCGTATCAAGAGCCTGATAATCCGTAAAGAAATTAAGCTGCTCTGATTCAGTCTCTTTTTTTACAGAGCTTTCATCTGCCACATGATTTGCTGATATATTCACCCTGCGAACAAGCAGATTCCTGTCCACAATGCGTTCATAAAGCTTCATGACTTCCTCCATGATCAGCTTCATGGAATCTGTCTTTCTTTTTATAGTTGCGCTGCCGTGTGCATGCTTTGGTATTCTCCTGCCATATGGATCTTTCGTTATCGGTCCTTTATACCTGGCGGCAATTTTAGGATTCCTTAAGTTTTCAATATCATAGCCAACTGTTAGAACGATCTGATCCGTGACAAGATCCTTATCGATCAAATCCAGCACAAGGGAATCTGTCATTTCCCGTACAACAAGTCTTGCTTTTTCATAAGGATACGGATATTGCAAAACCTGCCCGCAGCCAATGCTCTGAGATTCAGGCTTATATGATTTGATATCCGCCATGCTGCACGGTTCCCAGCCCCAGGCGTGGTCGATCAGAAGCTCCGCATTAACTCCAAACAATCGGTATAATAGGTCTTCATTATAAAAATCCGATGGTTTTCCAATGGAGCATCTGGCGATATCTCCCATGGTGTATAGTCCATTTTCCTGTAGTTTTTTGGCATAGCCTTTTCCTATTCTCCAAAAATCGGTGATAGGTTTATGATTCCACAAAAGCTTTCGATAACTGATTTCATCAAGCTTTGCAATACGGACCCCATCTTTATCTGCGGGTATATGTTTTGCTACAATATCCATGGCCACTTTGCAGAGATATAGGTTTGTCCCTATTCCTGCCGCAGCTGTAATGCCTGTAGTATCCAGTACATCTTTTATCATCTGTTTCGCAAGTTCACGAGGGGTCATCTTATACAGCTGCAAATAGTCTGTTATGTCGATAAACACCTCATCGATAGAATACACATGAATATCTTCCGGTGCGATATAGTTTAGATATATGCTGTAAATTCTGGTACTGTAGTCCATATAAAGCGCCATTCTAGGCACAGCAGTAATATAGGATACGGAAAGCTCCGGCTTCTTCATCAGCTCGTTATAATCAACTGATTCTCCTTCAAAACTCCGGTTCGGCGCTTTCGCCTGTCTCTGGCTGTTGATCATTCTGACCTTTTGCACGACTTCAAACAGTCTGGGTCTACCCGGTATGCCAAAGGATTTTAGTGATGGGGACACGGCAAGGCATATGGTTTTTTCCGTCCTGCTTTCATCTGCCACAACTAAATTCGTCGTCATTGGATCAAGCCCTCTTTCAACGCACTCAACGGAAGCGTAAAAAGATTTCAAGTCAATGGCGATATACTGCTTTTGAGATGGCATTTTCATTTTCCCCTTTCGCTCAAGCTTCAAGAACATATGTTCTTTTATATGGTAAATAATATACCCTATCGATGAAAAAATCAACAGGGTATATTTTCCTAATCGTATATTTTTCTTATTACAGTTGCTGCATTCTTAACATATTGTGAAAATCTGAGCTCGCCTCTTCCGGTTCAAGTATCGTTATCTTCCCAGCAAATTGAAATACCCATCCATAGAAAGTAGGGCTGAGATCAACCGGAGCTTTCACGATGAAAGTATCTGCTGTTTTTACTTTGGTTTCAACATCTGCGCCAAACTGATCAATGATATATTTCATGACCTCATTTCTGCATTCCAGTGTAACGATCGTTTCTTCGCCATCATACATTCTGAATATCTTTTTCCCATAGTCAGCGATATCAAAATCATTTGGTCTATTTACTGCGCCTTCATTTATGATTTTCGTTCCGGACATTCGATCAACTCTAAATGCAGTTATGGCTTCTCTCTTATCGGAATATCCCACAACATAATAGTTGTCCTCATTCCAGTAAAGCGCATATGGACTTATGACATACACTTCTCCATCATTTCTTAAAACTTTCTCTTTTCTGGCGTTATATTCGTAATACTGGAACTGTATTTTTTTCTCCTGATTGATCGCATTATTTATATCGTCAACGATATAATAGATTTTATGATTATCAGACTTTATTTTACCGGTTCCAAAGACATTTCTCACAAGCTGCGCTCTCTGCCCCTCACCAGCTAAAGATATCAGCTTATCTATTATGGTTTTGCTCTTTGCCTTATCTATAAAGTGAGCTGAAGACACTGCGTCGATAAGCAGTTTTAATTCTGGCAGTTCAAACTTTCTTTCTCCCCAAAAGTATTTATTGGGAGAGCTTTTAATCATCACAATATCATATCCCATTTCATCTATTAAAAAGGACATATCTTCCTTGAATGTTTTTCTGTCTGCTGTAATGTTATGCTCAGCCAAATATTCAAAGATATCATTCGTTGTAAGAGGATTTTCTTCATCACTCTTTTCGTATAAAAGCCGCAGAATCAAAAGTATCCTGCTCCTTGTATGTACACTTGCCATGTATTCTCCTAAAATTAGATTCCTTATTTAATCAATCGCATTATACAATATTTCCTTAATAAGAACAACTTTACACACATCATGTACATGGGATTTAATATATTTTAATTACTTAAACTTTAATAAAAAAGTAAAGTACATGGTAAGCTCCTTACAAATTATGATTATATTTTACTATGTCAATAATAAAATAAAAGTTTTTATCCAATTCCATATGATCATGATGTTGAGAGCGTAATAAAGTCACAAAGTTTTGACAAACTTCTTAAGCAAACACTGTTATTCTATAACGCAGATTAAAGATAATTTCGGTGTTTCAGCACACTGATTCCCAGTCAACCAAACACCTTATTTATAACAAAACATTTCTTTTCTACTACTAATTATTCCAAAACATCTATCACAACACTTTTGCACACTCTATAACAGTCTGTTATTGGATCAATTATCCTTACCATTTATTCGATCTCAATGTAATCCACATCAATTGGGTTCTTTTTTCTAAAATACCTGGATGCATAGAAAATTGAACAGAGGCTTTGTATGCTGTCTGCAATAAGTGACAGACCGATAAATATCATGAGAGTCATTGACCCTTCAAAAGGATTCAGTATCAGCATAAATGAAAAGAGAATGCTAATAATTGAAAGCAAGAGCATGCTCCACCATCTGCCCAGCCCCATCTGTTTCAAATCAATTGACATTTGCAACTTAAACATACTGTCAATCATAATCATGATTCCAATTGCAATAGGCAATACCAAGATCACATTATAGGAGCGGAAAAAGAAAAACACAGCCAATAGAATATCCAACAAACCCAACGGAAGTTCATAATAGTGGAAGAAAGCACTCACTCCACGCCGAGTGTAGCAAACAATCCTGACAATGCCAGTGATCAAAATGAGTACTCCAAACAAGTAACATAGCACTGTTGCGGAAATATGCGGCCATATTACAAGGCACAATCCTAGTATCATCATAGCAAGTGAAATGCCCATAAATATCCATTTCAGTTTTTTTGCGGTTTTCATTGTAGTTACCTTTCTCTTAAAATCCATAAATACTCAACACTTGTGTCATCCTTCAAGAATCCCCATAAACTCATCACCAGTGATGGCTTCTTTTCCAAAGAAAACCAACAACGGTAAAACCTATGACAGAAATAATCTCAACAATGGAGATGCTCTATGATTTCACCAGAAAAGTAGCGCCGGAGTGATATCACTGTTCTGTAAGGCTAAGACCATCCATCAGTCCGGTTTTATACACTTTCCCCACGGCCTTATCGGTAAAGAAAATTTTGTTATTTTGAATCTCTACGCAGTCTATTTTCTCTTCCTAAATCATAGATATTAAGGTTCCGTAATCCACTTCCTTGACCTGTGCTTGAACAATATACTGTAGTGCCAGAAAAATAAACAACACCAACACCAGCAGTGTATGTCATAATAAAAAAGCAATGGTTTTTTCGGTGTTTTGACTTCATTCATCTCAATCCCTCCAATTTCGTATTTCAATCAAGATCCTATATATGCTACGTATAGCACACCAAAATCGCCTTTTACTATCAAAGCTCTAATTGGATACGCCTAAATAACAGCCGGAAGACAGTCTTTGATAAAGTTGATTACGATTTATCATTGAAAAAACAACCTCACTCAAGATTACCTGTCCAGCATTCCACTACTCTATCCGAATTGCTTTTCTCTGAAGGAACCAGTTGCGAAGTAAATGGCTAACCAAATCGTACCCAATATAGCCGTAACAACTGTTTTGAGCAGATTAATCCGCAGATTCTCATTTTTGTTATGAAGAATAAGCATGTAATGCCCCTGTATTACATGACGAACTTCATCCTGAATCTGCGGATCCGGTACATCTCCGTGAAAACAAATTCGGATTGGATACTTCAAAAAAATCGTATCTAACTTGGCGTAAATCAGAGCATAAATATCACTGCTCAAATCACACTGCCGTCCATAAGACAACGAATTGAACAAGTCTACACCCTCATGAAGATTGACATCAATCTACGATACACCATCAGTACAGAGATATTCGCTATCGGTTTTTCATCTGTAGTCGGAATAATCCTATTCAACAGATAATAAACTTACTTTCTGCTCCTAGCTGCTCTTCTTCGCGGTAAAATAATTACTGCTTCTTTTCCGCCTTACGCTTGCAGCTATACTCCCACAACCTGTCTGCTGTACCAACCCATTTTGCAGCATAATCGTCACATTTCGCACATAGATGCTCTGCGCTTTCGGGAGACTGCATATCGGTGGAATGGGCACCGGTCTCAGTAACAATTTTCCGCAGCTTCTCCGGGTTCTCCAGCATAGGGCAAGGGCGCAACATGTTGTCATTGAAGGGCTGTCCATCGTGATAAGCCATGAAGATGGGGCCTTGCAGACACTCAAGCAGTGTCTTTTCCCTGATGTTGGAGTCGGAGTAGTGGATAAACACGCAGGGATCCACATCGCCGTTTGCGTTGATGTGAAGATAACGCCGGCCACCAGCAATGCAGCCGTCCACATACTCGCCGTCGTTCTGGAAGTCCATAGCGAAGATAGGCTTAGTTGCACGGATATCCCTGATACGGTGATACATGAACTCCCTCTGTTCAGGGGTGGGCAGCAGATCAGGACTGGCATCATTGCCTACGGGCATATAGTGAAAATACCAGATGAACTTAGCTCCCAGTTCAATGATATGATCCATAAATTCGTAGGAGCTGATGGAATCTAGGTTGGCACTGGTATAGCAAGCAGAGATACCAAATGGTAGGTGCTTTGCGTTCAGGATTTCCATGGCCCGAATGACCTTATGATAGACACCCTGACCTCGGCGGCCATCGGTGGCCATCTCGAAGCCTTCCAGGGAAATGGCCGGGATAAAGTTCTTTACCCGCAACATTTCATCAGCGAAAGCCTCATCAATCAGCGTCGCATTGGTAAAGGACAGGAACTGGCAGTCCGAGTGCTTTTCGCACAGGGCAATGATGTCCTGTTTCCGTACCAAAGGTTCGCCACCAGTGTAAATGTACAGGTACACGCCAAGCTCTTTGCCTTGACAGATAATGGAATCTATCTCATCAAAGGTTAAGTTCAGTTTGTTGCCGTATTCTGCTGCCCAGCAGCCGGTGCAGTGCAGGTTGCAAGCGGAAGTCGGATCTAAGAGGATCGCCCACGGTATGTTACAGCCGTATTTCTTGCGGCTCTCCTCCTGACGAGGCCAGCCAATAATGTTGGCGTTCAGGAAGAAATTCTCGAAGGTGGCCTTCAGCACATCGGTGTCGATGTTCCTCAGGATGCTCATAATGAGCTGGTACATATTGTTGTCCGGATCCTCTAGTACTTTGCGTATAGCCGCACGCTGGCTCGGGAAACTGTCAGGACCATCTCCGGCCAGCTTGTCCACCCAACTCATCAGTTTGATTACATTTTCCTCCGGATCCTTTTCCAGATAGCCAAACGCAGTCCGTAATGCTGTTTTCTTGACTCGATTTACAATTTCCATGTTGATTCCTCCTTTATATATGTTTTATTTTTGAAGCAATGTTTCTATTTTCCTATTCGCAACCATTTGCGGATTGCGTCATTCAGCGATCGAAGCACGCTCTTAGGGCTGGTCTCGCTCAGCAGTTCAATCATTTTTACCACCTGACCGTCGGCTAGGGAGGTTTCCAGGTCAGATCAACTACATTTGTGCGAATCATAATCCAATCTCCTTTCTAGTCAGTTGCATGGCAGTTTAGCATAGTTCGCAGACTCACTGCTATATATTCTTCCTTACACAGCGAATGATCATCTTGCTTATCTCAACCGCCAATAATGGCAGGATAGAGAATAAAAGAACGATCCACCATTCTTTAGCCGTAAGCAAGCAAAGACTGAAAATATTTCTGAAATACGGAACTAACAAAATGATCATAAGTACAAATGCCGATGCTACAATTGAAAGCAGCAGGTGCGGATTGCGTCCATTTCCGCTGGAAAAGATAGATTCTGTATTTGACCGCTGATTCAGTGCATGCAACAGCTGAGAAATCGACAGAACAAGGAACGCCATTGTCATTCCAACCCCATACCCTTCTATATATATACCGATCTTGAATGCTCCAATAGTGGCAGCAGAGATAAATGCACCATGCAGACATACCCTCACGACCAAACCTCGCTCAAACAATGACCCAGATTTCACAGGCTTATGCTTCATAATATTCTTGCTGGCCGGGTCTACGCCAAGTGCCAATGCCGGAAGCGTATCTGTAACCAAATTCACTAGAAGAATTTGCACTGCTAAAATGGGAGCATCCCAATTAAACACAGTTGCAATAAACAAGGTCAAAATTTCAGCAATATTTCCCGCCAGCAGAAATTGAATGACCTTCTGAATATTGCGGTAAATGCGTCGCCCCTCACGAATCGCATACTCAATGGTGGTGAAGTTATCGTCCATCAGTATCATATCAGAGGCATCTTTCGCCACATCTGTACCGGCTTTGCCCATGGCAATACCGATGTCCGCTGCTTTCAGCGCAGGAGAATCGTTCACTCCATCGCCCGTCATGGCCGCAACCTCACCATCTACTTGTAGCGCTTTGATGATACGTAGCTTATCCGATGGAGAAACACGGGCAAAGACAGTTGCTGTTTTGACCGCTTCTTTCAACTGTTCATCCGTCATATGATCCAACTCCGGACCCGCAATTACCATATTGCCCTCACGGAAAATATGTAACTGCCTTGCGATTTCAAGAGCTGTAATCTTATGATCTCCCGTAATCATAATGACACGGATGCCAGCTGTATGGCATGCCTCAACTGCTTTAATAACTTCCGTGCGAGGCGGATCAATCATTCCGGTCATACCAATGAATGTTAGATCCTCCTCCACATTTTCATTCTCATCTTCAGGTATATGATCCAGTGTTCTCTTGGCAAAACCAAGGACGCGAAGGGCTTCCTCCGACATACTCAGACACAGATCAAGAATATGTTTGCGGTCTATATCGGTCATTTCCCGAACGCCTTGATTCGTCAAAATTCGCGAACAAAGCGGCAATATTTCCTCTACTGCACCTTTTGTGTAGGCGACAATCTCATTTCTGAATTTATGTACCGTAGTCATTCGTTTACGGATAGAATCAAAGGGCTGCTCAAAAACTCTCGGCATCGCTTCCTCCAAAGCATCCACTTCCACTCCATACTGCTTTGCAAAAAGAAGAAGCGCACCTTCTGTCGGATCCCCGATAAACTCACCCTCACGATCTGGATCAAAGGAAGCATTATTACACAGGGCAGCAATCGAAAGAAGCTCCCGGCTCGCCATTGGAAAATCAGAAATATTCTTTACCTGCGCTGCCTTTCCATTGTTAAAATCAGATTCAAGTGCAATATGTGTAACCGTCATCCGATTCTGTGTCAAGGTACCGGTTTTATCACAGCAGATTACCGTAGCACTACCCAAGGTTTCCACTGCCGGCAACTTACGGATAATCGCATTCTGCTTTGCCATCCTCTGTACGCCCAAAGCCATTACAATCGTTGCCGTAGCTGGAAGTCCTTCCGGGATAATTGAGATGGCGAGTGAAACAGCCGTCATAAGCAGAGGAATCCATGGACGCCCATACAGTGAACCAATCACAAAGATAACGATGCAGACAATCAGACCTACCATACTCAATGTCTTGCCTACTGAATTCAGCTTCTGCTTCAAAGGAGTATCCAGTTCGTTTTGATTATCGAGCATACCGGCAATCCGACCAACTTCTGTATTCATACCAGTTCCGACAACTACACCTTCCGCATTACCATACATGACAATCGAAGAGGTGTAAGCCATATTGATTCTGCTACCAAGGGGAACATCTGCCTCCAGAACCGTTTTACTATCCTTTTCTATAGGAATAGATTCACCAGTTAAGGAAGCCTCCTGCACCGCAAGCCTGTTTTCCCGAATCAATCGGAGATCGGCAGGAACGATTGCTCCATCCTCCAGCAGTACAATATCGCCGGGAACAAGCTCACTGGCTGGGATGATGCTTTCTTCATCTTCACGACGTACACAAGCCGTTGGTGCGCTCATTTGCTTCAGCGCCTCCAGCGCATTGGTTGCCTTACACTCTTGGACAACACCGATTACTGCATCAATCACAACGATTGTGAGAATCACGATTGCTTCAACCCATTCCCCAAGGAACATAGAAAGAATGGCTGCACCAACCAGAATAAGTACCATAAGATCGGTAACCTGTTCTAAAAGCATCTTTCCAATGCTCTTCTTCTGTTTTTTTCGCAATTCATTGGTTCCATAGTGCGCCAATCGTTCTTCTGCTTCACGATCGCTTAAACCGTCTGTGCTAGTCTCCAGACTTTGCATCACAGCTTCAGATGATTTTGTATGCCATGGTAAAGGTATGTCGCTTTGCTTATCGTTCATTATGTATTCCTTCCTCTTTGTATTACTAAAGCCTTTTATCTATGTAAGGTATTTGAAAAACTGAACCAATGGGAACAGGACAAAAAACATGATTTTTTTTAATACTGGTGTTTCAATAGCCTTCGTTGATTGATTGGGTAAATAGTTTCCATCCGCATCTACCATCAAAGAATCTGACAGATATTCTGCCTGTACTTGCTTTAGATGCTGCGCAAAATCAGCGCTATCAATCGCCAACATCATTTCCGTATCAATGTACGCACTTCGCGGATCTAGATTATATGAACCGACCACAGCCATACGATCATCAATCAGATACGTCTTTGCATGGATTGAATTTATTCCCTGATATTCCCATAGGCTGATCCCGGTCTTCAGAATCGTTTTTCTGTCCCCGAAATACGCAGTACATGCTACTGGATTCGGAGAAGTCCCCATAGAGTTTGTCAAAATTCTGGCATCTATTTGCTTTTCTCCTAGGTCTTTCAGCAGCTCCTCCAATTTATCATCCAGGATGATATAAGGAGACTGCAACACTACAGACTCATTGGCATCCATAAGCAACTGACCTAAAATGTACCCGGTCTTTGGCTCTTTGGGCCCGGTTTGCATGTCATTATGAAAAAAGGTTACGCAGTTTGCGGGATATGTCCATGCTTCATAATCATCCTCCATATGGTTAAACAGATTCGGATTTTCTAAACGAAATTGTTCATACACCATCTGCAGCTCCTGTCGTTTTTTCACGCCCCTATTCGTATCTTTCAAAAAGGGTTCGTAAACACTTTCACTATCCCATATGCTGTCCATATAATCACGAACATCAAATAGGACACTGTCTGCATCATCTGATGAATATGCGGTGTTGTAAAGCAGCACATCCCGATCATAAGATAGCGACTTGTCATAACCCTCCGGTGCAAAGTATTTATCTCCGATATTGCGTCCGCCCATCAGTAACAGCCGATCATCAATAATGATGTATTTGTCATGGAGACGACCATTCCATGTCCACGGCTTTAGAATACTCGGTGGATTATAAGTTTTTAACTCTATATTCGGATGTGCCCCAAGTGCTGTCGCATAGGCACGATGATAGCTTGTTAATCCTCCGAACTGACCATCTACCAAAATACGAATATGGACGCCGCTGTCAGCCGCTTCCAGCAGTGTCCCTAAAAACAAGTCGGTTGATTCTCCCATGTGCATCGCATAATAGGAAATATCAATACGCTCCTCCGCCTCATCCAGAATGTGAATGCGTGCATCAAAACTTTCACCAGGGTATTCCACCAAAGCCACTCTATCTGTACAAATAGTATCTCGATAAAAATCAGAAGTAGAGACAGAAGATGCAAAAGTCTTCGAAACTGACTTGGAACACCAATACTGTAAAGTGCCGGTACAAAGAACATAAATCAGATAAAACACAACTGCAATCCATATGCATTTTCCTATTCCAATATGTCCCACTTTTTCTATCTTAAATTTCTCCTTTCCTATATTCATGTCATACACCATTATCTTGTCTATGTCTCTTCCAGTAGATAACATAAGACATTGTAGAAAAAACCGCAAATGCGAGCTCAACACCAAAGGCAATCAGGAACTGAGGGGAATGAATATCTGTAATACTCATTCCCATAATCGGAAAGGTAATCATTGGTGGAAGCGTACCAAGCAAACCACCCAATATGTATTTCCGATACTCAACATTTACCGCTCCCATATACAAACTAACAATATCGTACGGTAACAGACCAATGATTCGAATTATAAAGGAGAAAAAAAGGTCATTCTGTGCCCGAAGCTCATGTAAAGCTTCCGCCTTTGGATACTTTGCCTTGATATAGTTTACTGTCGATGTCCCTGTTTTCCTGCCGATGTAATAGGGCAATGACAGCATAATTACCGTACCAAACAGGTTTAGAGTAATTGCAATTGGTATTGGAAATAGCATCCCGTTTGCCGTATATAAAATACCGGAATATATAATAATACTCAGGCTCTTTAGCGCAAAAATCGTCAACATCACAATAGCCGCCATCCATAGATTATGCGGTGTATAACGAAGGATTCCACTCACCGATATACTATTCCGATGCAAAAAGCAAAACAGAATAATTGCAGTCCACACAAGCACAAGGATGATTTTTAATACTGCCACCGTTACCTTCTGATGCTTTTGATTAGAAATGGATTTCTTCAAAATTGAGCGGTAAAACCGGCCATACAAAATAAGTGACATAAGCATAACTGCACCGCAGAAAAAGATGAGTATTCTAGCCGCTGTTTCTGGAATATCAACGAAGAAAATTAGAATCATCATGACTGCATATAATACAGCTGTACTAACTTTGCCGTACCATCTTGCACTATTTACGGCATCTGTAAGTTTCAATGTTAGATATCCCCACCAGACCATAAGTCCTTCTTTCACTACAAATAAAATCAATAACGCCCACATCCAGCGATATCGATCGAGCAGGCAAATAACCAAAGCCACCTGTGTCAACTTATCTGCAACCGGATCAAGAACCTTTCCAACATCGGAAACCATATTAAATTTTCTGGCGATCTTGCCATCGATGATGTCCGTTGCCCCGGAAATGACAATTGCTGCAATCGTAGCCTTATAATATTTCGGTCCGCAATATAGCCAAACAATCAACGGGATAAGAAGGATACGAAATAGGCTAAGCAGATTTGGAATTGTCAGGACATATTCCTTTTTTAATCTTTGACTTCGCATATCATCCCCTGCAATCTTTTTTTATATTAATAAACAATAGAATATTTGTTAAATGGAAAGCTGGAGATCTATTTGCTCCCAAGGCATATCCATCGCATTATTTCCAAAATGTCCATAGCAGGATACACGGGAGAATATCGGATTCATCATTCCAAATTTCTGAATAATAGCCATTGGACGCATATCCACAGCCTTATCTACAGCAAATAGAATATCTTCCTTTTTTGCATGCTCTGTTCCAAAAGTATCGATACGGAAAGATACCAGTTCCGTCAGACCAATGGCATATCCAAGCTGTATTTCACATTTATCTGCTAGTCCCATAGCAACAATGTTTTTGGCAATATACCTTGCCATATATGCACCGCTGCGATCCACCTTCGTGGCATCCTTCCCGGAAAAAGCCCCACCGCCATGACGGGCATAGCCGCCATATGTATCGGAAATTAGCTTGCGACCTGTAAGACCAGAATCAGCCGCCGGTCCCCCAAGTACAAACCGTCCGGTAGGATTGATAAAAAACTGCGTATCTTTATCGACCAGTTCTTTTGGTAATGTCGGCAGAATCACATGGCCGAGAATATCAGAGCGTAGCTTCTCCGTATCAACGACATCACGATGCTGGCTGGATACAATCACCGTGTCAATGCGCTTCGGCACATCCTGTTCATCATACTCCACCGTTACCTGTGTCTTACCGTCTGGCAGAAGATACTGTAGTTCATTACTTTTGCGAACCTGCTCCAGACGTTTTGCCAGCGAATGGGCCAGCTCAATCGGTAGCGGCATAAGATTTGGAGTCTCCTTACAAGCATATCCAAACATTATTCCCTGATCTCCCGCACCAACGTTCATAACCTCAGATGGCGTTCTACGGTCAATTCCCCTCGCAATATCCGGGGATTGTTCATGCAGATCTACCTTAATTCTACAGTTCTCTGCGTCGAATCCATGCCCCGGCGTAGTATACCCGATTTCTTCAATAACTCTGCGTGCAACCGCATCATAGTCAACCTGAGCTGAAGATGTAACCTCGCCGAAGATATGTACGGAGTCCGTGGCACAAGTTACTTCACAGGCCACTCTGGAACTGCCATCCTGCTCCAAAAGATTATCCAGAATTCGATCCGCAATCTGATCGCACACTTTATCTGGATGACCGCTTGTTATTGATTCTGACGTAAAATAATTCTTCACCATAATTTCTCCTTTTCTTTAGAGTGGATAGAACTACCGTTACGGCTCTATATTTGATAGTTTATATGGGTTTATTTATGTTGAAAATTGTGAAAAAAACGAGTTTCTCCTAAATTCCAGCAAATCGACGCAATTCCTCAAATTTTGAGGAAAATCATAAAAATGTCCTAAAATTTGAAAACATGATATAACTTATACACAGTCATATTCTTCAAGGGCCTCTTTTGAAACAATTTTATGAATTCAACCAATTTGCTCGATAACCTAAGATTACAAGAACAATCTCACAACGCCGTTCGCACAGCATAATAAAAGAGACTCAGGCGCAGCTGTCAAACTACACTGCCGTAAATGAATCCGGCATCCTATAACGCATGAGTCTCACTATTTAAAACAAGCCAGACCTTTTCGGTCGAGTTTGTTGTCTAGTCACGTACAAACTTGTACGCTTGCTACTTTTATATAAAACCCCTTTTATACAGTCTCTTTAGGCTAGTCACGCACAAACTGTACACTTGCTACTCCCTCACGGGGAACTTATCTATGTATATCTTATGTATATAAGTTTATAAAAAATTAGCAACAATGAAAACTAAGAAAAAAACGGTTTCTCCTAAATTCGGAGAAACCGCTAAAATTCATCAATTTTTGAGGAAAAAGTCGAAAGTGTCCTAAAATGTGCCGTCCTTTTTCTCATGCATTTTTACAACCCACTGAACATTCCCCTTAAAAATAGAGCTGTTTTTATCAACATCCTCGTCAATATCCACTTCCATGTGATTCCATAAAAATTTCAGAAAAAATCCCAGCAGCGAATAGCTATTGTATTCGGCAAGATTTCGCAGCATTTCTTCCGGAACTACAACATCGCCGACTTCTTTACATACGATCTGATAAAATATGTCGCCCATTGATTCAAATACAAACCGTTCCAAGCGTTCACGTGATAAAGATCCAGACAAATGGTATACTAAATCAGGATTACTCTTCATAACCCGCATCAAATTTTTTAAAGCCTCCGGCCAGGATTGTTCTTGCATAACATCCATAAATTGCTTTTTCCATATACCTTGCAACCAGGTATCCAAAAGATCGTAAATATCCCGATAATGGTAGTAAAATGTGTTGGAACTGATCTCACAATTGGATACAATCGCAGAGACTGTAATTTTATCAAACGGCATCTTCCGAAGCATATCTTGAAAAGATTGAATGATTGCTTTTTGTGTATATTGTGCCATAAGGGTTCTCCTTCCTTTGTGGAATATAACGTAATATCACAAACTTCTTACTTTTAAACGTACCGTTTCATGTTTTATTTACAGTTGAAACCGCGAACCTGACAGCGTCATTTAAGATACATGTAACGATTATTTTTTGCAGATCGTAGATGACTTCATCACTGAGAGGTTGATCTGTGTACTGCCGAACGCTATGCTATGCTTCCATTTCTTCTGTAAGATTCATTTTGATACCTCTGTTAAATGATGTAATTAACTGTAATCATGACAATGCTCAAAGCAAGCAGACCAAATCCCAGCATCCGGTTCATGACCTTTGCCGAAGCCTTATTAGCAAATTTTGCTGTAGTCATAGCGAAAACCAGAGTCGATAGTATGCACATAGCCAGAATTAACCAATCAGTGATCCCACCGCCGATTGCAAAATGGGAAAGAGCTCCTGTCAGCGCCGTAAAGGTCATAATAAACACGCTGGTTCCCACAGCTGTTTTGATCTCATATCCAAGTACGACAACCAGAACCAAAAGCATCATCATACCACCGCCGGCACCCACAATGCCGCAGATGAGCCCCACAATCATACCGCAGACGATAGACTGGATAGCCGCTTTCTTTTTGCTCCTGTTTTTGTTGCTTTCCTTGGCTTCCATAACAGGCCGGAAAATGAATTTGAAACCCATCAGCAATGTCATGAACATGGAGAAGCCTCCCATGGTTGCCTGTGGAAGAAAAGAGGCCAGATAGCTGCCCAAAAGGGTAAAAATAAGCACGGATCCCAGCATGACCAACCCATTCTTTATATCAATGTTCTTGTTCTTCTTATAGGTGTAGGCGGAAGCGGCAGAGGCAAGGACATCGGATGCCAGCGCAATACCAACAGCTTCATACGGATTCACATTTAAGAAAGTGACGAGCATAGGCGCAATAACAGCGGCAGCTGACATACCCGCCAAACCGGTTCCAAATCCAGCTCCAGCCCCTGCTATGAGACAAACAATGATTTTCTCGATCATTAGAAAATTCTCTCCTTTACAACGCTATTGTCTGCTCTTTGATTCCTGGGTCATGATTGGCGGCAACCAACAGGCAATTTGGATCTACAGCACATTCGCAAATCCAATCCAGAGACTTACGTGCCAGCCCGTTATCCACCGTAAAGCCTGGGATAATTTTTTCCTGTATGGATTTCTGCGTATAGACCGCATCTCCGGCCAGGATCACATATTTCCCGCCGCTGCTAATTTTCGCACTGAACAGACCGTGGCTGTGTCCCGGTGTATTGACAAGTACAACACTTCCATCACCAAATACATCGTAGGATCTTCCTACAGGCCCAATCCCAGTCTGCTCATATACAAATGGTTCTATATTGGTAAAATCCCAAGTGCTTTTCACATAGCGAAAGAAGTATTTTTTGCTATCCATAACTTCCTCTTTTGACGCCATGATCCGCTTTGCATCTTTGACAAGACGCAAGCCGCTGGTGTGGTCAAAGTCCATATGGCTGAACAAAAGATAATCAATTTCAGACGGGATCACACCAAGCTGCTTTAATTTACAGTCAACACTCTCGCCTTTCTTTATAATTGGTCTGCTTATACTATTCAGAAAAGCATTTGGTTTCTCAGTTGCATACTTAGAGTCCCAACCCGTATCGATTAAGGTTTTTCCCTTTGGATGCTCAATCAGATAACAGGAAACTGGAAGCTTCAGTTTCTTGTTCTTACTGCGCAAGAAGCCGGTCACTGCCAAAGGATTTTTCTCCCGATGGGGGATTGCCTGATCGACCAGTACGCTCCCTGTATGAAAAATGTGTACATTCATCATTTTTTACCACCCCGATCTGGCAACTACTTCATAATACTTCTCGCATATTCGATCATTTGTATCAACCTGTTCATTGCCTCCATATTTGCATCAAAGTAATAATAATTTTCGTTCCTTCCCGGCGCATTTTCAAAATACCGGCATCTTCTAATATTTCCAGAGATGTGGGATACGGCAATTATTTTTTCCGTAATCACTCCAAACCGGGTTCCTCAGCGATGCTCTATCCGCATCATCTCCAGTATTAAGCAACTGAATCCACCCCATATATGGGACACTCAATTCACTTTGTTTGATTAAACCATTGTACCATATTCCTTTGAAAAATCTAGTTGGTAAAGAAAATCGAGACCATTAATTTTGTTGACTTATATCCAATTCCATGCTATACCATATGTTATTTACAACTCAAAAGTCGCATGTGTATGGCTCCATTAAAAGAATATGAGTGAAAAAATATGCCAAAAGTAATTGCCCACCGCCAGTTCTTTCTGGGCTATATTGGGTTCGATATCACTTTTCTACTGGTCTCGTTCAGCCATTTTAATTGCAAACAGCACATAAGTGCTGTTGTGATGCTGCCTCCCAGCATCAGTCCAATCTCCATTAAAAACAATCCATTGTTTTATACCTCCAATTATTTCAAGAAAGAAGTTCATTTATTATTAAATTTGTATCATAAAAAAGGTAACTATCAAAAATAGAAATTAAATAGTTACCTTCTACTAAATTTCAATTTATTTTCCACTGCGGTTACTATTTTGATATATTCAAATACCCCTTTTCTGGATTAACATAACTGCCATTAACTTTTACACCTAAATGTAAATGTGGTCCTGTGGAATTCCCGGTACTTCCAACTTCTCCGATGAACTGCCCTCTGACAACTTTTTGCCCTTTCTTAACATGGATTTTACTTAAATGCCCATAAACAGTTTGCAATCCTTTTCCATGATCCACAATGATACAGTTCCCTAATCCTCCATTCCAACCGGCGCTTATAACAGTTCCGGATTCACAAGCAAGTACATGTGTCCCTAAAGGAAACGCTATATCTATGCCCTTATGATTTGTAGAGCCGATTCCACCGGGAGATGATCTTGGTCCGAAATGTGACGATATATTGCTCTGTGTCATTCCTTCAATCGGAAGACCTAGTTTTCCAGTTCCCGAAAACACAATATCGTAAGAATAATCTCCATACGGATAATATCTCAGTACATGCTCCACATAGTCCTGATCTCCATAGGATGACCAACCATTCTTTTTCGCCTGCGCTTTAGAAAACTCGATAGCATTGGCCTTGGTATATCCTCCATATTTGCTGACCGCCCACGAAATATATCCATTTCCATAGTTATATCCTTGCAAAGCAAGCTTTATCCTGTCCATATCAACTGGATTTTGTACCTTCGCCTCTACAAGCACGCTCTTAAGATTCTGGATTCCACACTTGATAGAATACTCCGGATCTGTTATTCCATTTGGAGTTTTCGGATACTTTGTATTAAAACTGCATTCCGAAGCCTGCATAGGGTCTTTTCCCTTGCCGCCTGATTCCTGCATCATTACAGCCTTTATCAGCTCCACATACTCAGAGATCCCATACTCTTTCGCATATTTCTCAATAACAGGAGTGTAGCTTTCAACTTCCTGACTGACCGGGGTATAACTGTCTGAGCCGCTGTCTCCAAAAAAGTAAAAAGCCGCCCCAAACAGGCAGCATACTATTATCACGATTACAGCAATCCAGCCTCCGGCAATAATGGCGGAAATAAGCGCTCGCATTCCGGCAATAACTGCCTTTACCGCATGAGCAGCAGCTACAGCAGTCTGTTTTATTGTCCTTGCAGCAAGCTTATTCCTCTGTATATTACGCTGCAAGTTTCTTACAGCAAGATTCCTCTTTAAAGCCTTGTTTCCTTCCAATATGCTATGATTTTTTCCCTTTATAACTGATCCGGTCTTGAGCTTCCTGCTTTTTATATCGCCGCCTTTTGTTCTCCCTTTAGTTATATGGCCCACCTGCTTCAGATTATTTTTAGCCTTTATAAACTGCCGCTTTGATGTTCCAATACTTTTCTTTCCGGTATGATTTAATCTGTAAGCACCTTCCCGTGCCATAAATTCACTCTTTTTTCCCATGGTATTTATCGCATGCTGGGAAGGGGAAATCTCATCAGCATAATAAGATGATTCCGCTCTATCCTTTGTCTTAAGGTATCCGGTTTTCATCCGGTCCGCAGCTATTGCCGCTTTATCTATGGTTTTAATTGTTCCCTTTACAACATTTCTTGTCTTTATATCTGCCATTAAACACCACCTTCTTTAAAAATAGAAGGCTGGCTTTCCAAAAAGAAAACCAGCCTGCCATACTGCATACCGCCTCATTACATAAACAAACCAAAATCAAACATTAAGATACTGTTTAATTACATTTCTCATCTGATACCTATCTTCTTGCTCTTTAGAATTACCCATCTCTGGCTCTATCCCTTCTCCGGGCTTTGTTGTCATCAGCCTATACAGCTTCGTGTTCTTCGGGAAATTATTCTCAAACGGTACAAGAGAGCTTCCGATCTTTATGAGTCCATGCCCTGCATCCACATTCTTAATAAAGGATAACTGCTGATCAGAGATATTTAGAAGCTTCGCAAGCTCAAACTGGTCCGTTGCCGCCTGATTCAGCATTACGATAAACTCAGAGTTTGACAGCATGGTTCTCGCCGTATGAGATTGCAGCAGGTCTTCCACGTTCTGAGTAAGGCCCGTACAAAACGCTCCGTACTTTCTTACTCTCTTCCACAGCTTGAAAAGAAACTGTGCTGAATATTCGTGCATGAACAGCAGATAGATTTCATCAATAAAAATAAAAGTCTGCCTGCCTTTCATTCTATTTGCTGTAATCCTGTTTAAGATATTGTCCAGTATCACCAGCATACCGATTGCCCTGAGCTGCTCTCCAAGCTCAAGAATATCATAGCAGATAAGTCTGTTGTTCGTATTTACATTGGTCTGTTTTGCAAAAGTATTCAGTGATCCTCTCGTAAAAAGCTCCAGTTCAAGAGCGAGGGAATGGGCTTCTGCTTCAGGCTGTCTTAAAAGTTCATCTCTGAAATCCGCAAGAGTAGGCGGTACTCCCTGATAATTACCCTGCTGATACAGTCTATACACATTTTCCGTACATCTGTCGATAATAGACTGCTGCCCTTTTGCAAACCGGTGTCCTGAGATGATCTGCTCACATAGAGACTGGAGAAACTGCGACTTTTCTATAATTGGATCGACTTCTCCGTATTCCCTGCTCATATCCATTGCATTGATATGATTCGGACTTGCAGCAGATATCTCGATTACTTCACCTCTCATTGCTCTTACAAGCGGAGCGTATTCCCTTTCAGGATCAATAACAATAATGTCCGCATCAGAAGAAAGCATAAGATTTACAATTTCATTCTTTCCGGTAAAGGATTTTCCCGAACCCGATACTCCAAGGATAAAGGAATTTCCATTCAGAAGCTTTCTTCTGTCAGCAATAATCATATTCTTGCTTATAACGTTCTGCCCATAATAAATGCCGCTTTTATCATGTACCTCCTGTACACGAAACGGCATAAATACTGCAAGTGATTCCGTTGTAAGCGTTCTGAATGCGTCGATCTTTCTTACTCCGAAAGGAAGCACGGTTTTCATTCCGTCAAGCTGCTGGTATTTTAAAACCGCAAGTTGGCAAAGGTGCTGCCTCGCTGTGGTTAAAAGAGCCTCCGTATCATTATCAAGCTGTTCTTTGGTTTCCGCTGTATGAACTATGGTTAAAACTGCAAACATCATCCGTTGATCTCTCGTCGTCAGATCATCAAGAAACTCTTTGCTCTCTTTTCGCTGCTGTTCCATATCATAGGGCACAACGGCAGAAAAGTTATTGTTCTGGTTCTGCTTACGCTGCCAGTTGGTGATATTCGTCTCTACCCCAAGAAGCCTTGATTCAACTTCCCTTACTGCCTCGTCAGTAGGCACAGGCACAATGTCAATGGATAACATCATGTTTCTGTTCATCTCAGTCAAATCCGAAACCATGGAATCTTTGATATACGAAGCGTAATCTTTTAAAAAAATCACTCTTGCGAATCTGTCTCCGATCTTAAAATAGTCTTTTTCCTGTTCAAAAATATCAGGACAGATATAATCCCGGAAATCATGTCCTTTTCGTCTTTTATCTTTCAGATCAAAGTAAAAGTCTGTTTCTTCTCCTGTTCTGTAAAAATCATAGATGATACGCAGTCTTTCCGCCGTGCTAAGCTCCATGCAGGCTGCTCCAAGGTGATTAAAATGGGAAAGCAGATCCGCACCTACCCGCTTAAAATAGTTTCTTGCTTCTTCAATGCTTTTCTTTGTAATTGAAACTGTCACATATTTTTCCTGAACGATGGAATTTGCTCCTGCTGCTTTATCCATCAATATCCCGTTATATTCCTCCCGGTATTCATCAAGATAATCGCCTTTCGTACCGATCAAGATTTCTCTTTCAAAATCAGCTCTGTTTAGCCTCCTATTGTTGATCGTGATCTTTGTCGTTGCACTGCTGTCAAGGGAATTAAGCAGCTCCGAATAATCAAGGAACATCGCCTCCTTATCTTCCCTTGAAGCCACATAGTAGTTGATATCCTCAAACCGATACATTTTGGAAAACTTGTTTTTTCCTACCTGAAAAATCCCATCATCATAGATCGTCTGTATCGGAATGATATCCTGCACTCCTCTTGGAATGACGAACTTTTCTTTGTCGTTTTTGAATGTTGCTTTCAGTGTTTTTATCATCCTCTCTACCCCTTTTCTTCATTTCATATAAAATCCCATAGTATAGATTCGTATTTCTAAATGTCAGCTTCCTTGGTATCAGCAGCTCTGATTTAATCCACGCCCATATAAACCTTTCTGCGGTCATGCCGTTGTATTTTACAAACCCCATAAGCGCAAAAGGAAAAGCCGCAAGTATGCACAGCCAGCTTACTGTCTCAGTTCCCAAAATGGGTCTTAATAGAAAGTACACCGCAACAGCCACAACACATGAAAAGACAGAAAAAAAGAACTGTCTCATGGACAGTCCGAAAAACATGGATTCCGTATACTCTCTGATCTCCCTATTTATTTTTACTTCCAACGTTATCTCCCCCTTTCTATAGTCCCATCATTTCTCTTACAATTCTATCAGCCATCTTAACTGCTCCGACAAGTACAAGCATGTTGAATATAAGCTCTCCCACATAACTCCAGACCATCGCCGCAGGAGCTGCGTCTGCATCCACTACAGGCGGCGACGACGCAAACACGGAAAAGATAATGCAGGCAAGCAGGATTATAGCTCCTTCCAGACATACCGCTGCATAGGATTTTATAAAGCTCTTTCCGATCTGCTGTGATGGTTCTCCCGCAAAGCTTGCAAGCGGTACCGGTGCGATTGCCGTATACATATACAGCTTGAAAAATCTCCCGTAAACGCTCATGATAATAATGAATGACAATACAGTAATAAAAAGGCTTCCTATCAGGGTGACGGCCCATAAAGGTATGCTTTCAAAAAATCCACAATCTTCTATGGCTTCTACCATTTCATCCGGCAAAGTCATATCATCTGCTGCTCCAAGTCCTGACGCTTTCATAATGGTACTTATAACCCCTTGAGCAATTTCAAACAATGCCATCATAAGCTCCAGCCCATAAGTGACGACACCTTTTGCTATCGCAAAACGAATAAACAGCTTTAATGCGTGCTCCGGCTTTTTCAACTCTGCAAAACTTCCGCATGTTTTAATGACACCTGCAACAAAAAAGAGCACCAGCAAGGCAAGTCCGATTGCCATCAGTGCTCCGTGAATATCCAGTATCACCTCCCATATCTTCCCGCCTTTAAAATCCTGCGGTGATTGTGTCAGGAGTTTCCATACTTCTGCCAGTTTCTCATTCCATGTGTTTAAGGAATTTTGCAGATTTTGCACAACCCAGTTGTCGGACATCTTCTGCACCTCCTTTTTCTTTCTTCGTAATACACTTCCAAATCACCCCCTTGCTTTTTATTGACATGGATAATAGCTTATTTAAATGCAAAAAAATATACCGACTCAAAATCAAGTCGGTATATGTAACTATTCATTAAAATCATAAGTTAAAAGTTATCTAACCCAAACACTATAATCGTTCCAAACGGTAAAAGTTTCCTTTATGACGCGAGTAGCATTTTATAACTTTATAACCATAATTACCTAAATTGCTACATATGTAGTCTGCTATAGCTTCGCTATCATCATCTGTTTCCAATTTAAATTCCTGTTTAAACCATTCCGAAACCTCGGCACACGACATTTCAAATCCTTTTTTCGTCATATGTTTAATAAAAAACTCCGAAATACTCTTTATGTACTCATGAAGCACTTCTTTTCCAGCTTCAGACAATACATATAAGTCACCATCTTCGACCTTTTCACCAAATCCCATATCTACAAATCGTTTTGCTTCTGGAATTTGTACTAATTCCTCTTCACAATATCTCGATGTAAATGTATAGAATCCTAAAATTAATTCTACCGCCTCTTTATAAGTGAACAAAGATGAGTCTACCATATTCGTACCTCCTCAACTAATAAAAAACCTCCAATCTACTACTCATATACGTTAGAATGTGATTTAATCTTCACTCAAATCCCCACCTCTACAAAAATCGGCTAATTCAAAATCCGAATGATGCTTTTTTGAACCGCCATCAAATATTTCTTCTTCCCATGTCCAAGAACCATCTTCGTGGTTTCTAACACGATTTCCACATTGAGGGCAAGTATACCACCAACAACCATCAAATTCTGTCATTTCTGCTCCGCATAAATTGCAGATAGGAAAGCTTTTCATATTAGTTACCTCCAAATTCCGATTGTATATTTAATATACCATATTCATTTATAATTTAACAGATAGTTTCCATATGACCTCTCGCTTCTTACTACTATTTTATGTACTAGCAGCCTTGCGGCTGCCGTATTCTATCCCACAATAAGATTTAATATCTCCTTTGCAAATGTTATAACCACACCACCTGCAAGTGTCAAAAACCCATTTGCCCTTTGCGACGGGTCATGAGATTTTAGTGATAGTCCGATCTGTACAATACCAAATCCCAGAAGTATTAACCCTATCGCACGTATCAGACTAAAAATAAAAGTGGAAAGGTTATTGATTACAGCCAGCGGATCGCTTGCAGCAAACGCAGGACTCACCCCTACTGTTATGATAATGACGATCACCATATATAAAATCATCCAGAACTTTAAGCCCCTGCTCCACTTCCCTGTATGCTTTTCTTTCTTCATTTATCTTCCTCCATTTTTTCATAAATCCTCTCTAAATCCTCTTCCGATAATATCTCGTATTCTACTTCCGAAGCTTCTACTACAGACAGAGCCTGCGGATCAGCATATACAAGCTCAATAGTCGCCTTCGCCCTTGTTGCCTCGCCATGAACATAAGGCTCCGCCTTTCCATCTGCTGTATCAGAAATATTCGGATGTTTTAAAAGATCAAATTTAAGATCTATAACAGGGAGCTCCCCTCTGATAAAAAGAAGCGCATATCCATTATCAAGCATTCGCACTTCATCAGGCGTTAAAAGCTCACGCCCTGATATTTGATAGTTGGTTGAATAGTTCCCGCTGCGCCCTGTACTTTTCCCATAGGTGTTCGTGTCAATGGTCGCTTTTCCTAAAAGCTCTGACACATACTTATGAGTACTCTGCTCATTTCCGCCAAGATATAAAAACTCATCGCAGTTTCCTACAATGCTTTCCCACTGCTTTTCAAAGAGAGCTTTAAGCTGCGCCAGATTTTGCAGAATGATACTTACCGATACGCC
>Ga0129308_1000858_pt1 | contig 38628 bp, 29 predicted proteins | sample L827metagenome_FD_94440 | JGI IMG/M metagenome (GOLD analysis project Ga0129308, IMG submission 94440) | Ring-tailed lemur group fecal microbial communities from Wisconsin, USA - L827 metagenome | ecosystem: Host-associated > Mammals > Digestive system > Large intestine > Fecal | place: USA... | reverse complement strand
CTTATTATATCATATAATAACATAAAATACCATACTATAAATAAAAATATTTGACATAAAAAAGGCAGGTTTTATGCGACCTGCAGGGCATTTTTCTGTTATTCAACTGTCAAACTCCCGAATATGTTCTTTACATGATTCATCATTTTGTTTTTTAGTGAAACGAAAGAAATTTATTAGATAGATGGTATACGTTGTGTTATAATTAATGTGTTTAGTGAGAACAAAAATTTAATTTACGTTTGGGGGAGAAAACAGATGAGATGTAAAAAAATTATTTTAGGAATGATTACTTTTTTAGTGGCGATTCTTTGGGCTGTACCAAATGCTTATGCAGATAATTCTACAGTTTTAGCAGTAGGAGATAACACGCCAATGGATTCCTGGAGCTGGAATTCTTCAGAGAATACATTGGTATTAAATAATTTTACTTCATCTACTACATATACACGAGGGGATAAAACTTATCTGATATATGCGAATGATGATTTGATAATTGATTTATTGGGTACGAATGTACTTGATACCGCAGCTGGTTATGCAATCTACGTCCCAGGAACACTTACTTTAACAGGAGATGGAACGCTGGAATTATCAAATTCCGTAACTGGAATTTATGCAAGGAATATCGTAATTGATGGAGATGTTACAATTACCGGCAGTTCACCAATATCATTTATTGATACCTGCGTAATGAATGATGGTGCTATTCGTATGTCGGTTGGAATTTCAGGGGAGATGTATGGAGCACTGACATTAAACAATGGTGAGATTCATATTGTATCTGCGTATGGACCTGCTATGGATTTTTTAGACGGATGCATTCATATTGAAAATGGTATGCTCTATGCTGAAGGCACATCAGGAACATCTTTGGGTAACACAGTGACTATGAATGGCGGAAATGCGACTTTCATAGGAACAAAAGGAGCCGGTCTTGGAATGGCGATTGTCATTACAGACGGGGTACTAAATGTTTCTGGGTATACAGATGGTGTATATCAAACCAGTATGTATCATAAAATTCAGGGTGGAACAGTAAATATTAAGGCGAATAATAATGGAATTTGCGGAAGCTGGGGAGAAATATGTGTTTCTGGCGGAGCTTTAAATATTGATTGCGGCGGGTATGGAATGCAATATACTTATGGCTCAAATGATGTGAAGCTTCAAGGCGGTGATGTATATATTAAGAGTGGATATGGTGCGATAGATACAAGCTTTATCAATCTTAGATTAGGTGACGTGGGCGTCTATGCAGGTGATACAGAGGATAATCTGGTTGAGACAACAAAATACCGTCAGGAATATATTTTAAAGATTCATGGTCATAATTTTGTAAATCCGGTATTTAGCTGGTCAGCAGATGGAAAAGCCTGTAAAGTGACTTTTATTTGCTCAAAAGATGAAACACACATAGCGACATATAATTGTAAGGTTGTGTCAACCGTAAAAAAAGTATCCACATGTAAAGACATGGGTGAGACAACGTACACTGCAACTTATACGGTTGGAAATAACGTTTATATAGACCAAAAAGATGTAATAGATATTCCAAAGAAGGAGCATTCCTGGGATACAGGAAAGATTACAAAAGAGGCAGCAGCAACAGAGGAAGGGGAAAAGACCTATACCTGTTCTGTTTGTGGAACTACAAGGACAGAAAAGATACCTGCACTTGGTGTACCGGAAGAGGGGGTACTGATTAAGGATGAGAATAATACCGCCTCTTATAAAGTAACCAAGGGAGGAACAGAAGGTGGAACGGTTCAGTATACTGCACCCACAGACAGGAAGAAAAAGAAAGTTGTCATTCCAGATACCATTACTGTAAATGGAATAACTTATAAGATAACAAGTATTTCAGAAAAAGCCTTTATGGGTAATAAGAATATTACATCGGTTACTGTCGGAAACAACATAACAAGCATTCCAAACAACGCATTTAAAAACTGCATGAATCTTACCACAGTGAAAATAGGAACCGGAGTAAAAAATATTGGCACAAATGGATTTTATGGCTGTAAGAAGTTAAAGAGCGTAACCATTGGCAGTAATGTAACAACCATTAGTGATAAGGCGTTTTATAAGTGTGAATCACTTACTGGAATTAGTATTCCGTCTAAGGTAAAAAAGATTGGTAAGAGTGCATTCCAAGATTGTAAGAAGTTAAAGAACATTACAATTAAGACAAAGAAGCTCACGAACAAGAATGTAGGCAATAACGCATTTAAGGGAATGGGAAGTAATTATTACAACAAGGTAGTAGTAAAAGTACCCTCTAAGAGTTACGTGGAGAAATATAAGACATTATTTCAGAAAAAAGGATTATCTTCCAGGGCGAAGGTAAAGAAATTGTAGATAATAATGACGGTTAGAGGTGATTTTTTTGTGCCGGGGCAGTTAGACCCCGGCATTCGTTATAAAGTAACGGTATATGAAACTCAGGCGGCAGGAAAGGGTGAACGCTTTGAAAAAGGGAGGAACGGTGTTATAATGCAATTATAGAAATAAAAACATAAACCATGGAGAAGAAAAATGAACGTAAAACAAAGGATACAATCTGTTGGCAGAAAAATAAAAATCTGCCGTGAAAAACTGAAAATGATGAATGCGAAAAGAAAAGCCGCCTTCGCCGGAACGGAGAAAGGGTTTCAAATCTTTGCCCAGCTGTTTTTCTGCCTTATTCTTGGCGTATCGGGTTCTTCTCTTTCAAGTGCGGAATGGGCAGGCTTTGTATTGGGCGCAGTCCTTGCCGTCCCCATCGGTATTTTAGGTACAAAGCTGCTGGGTTTTCTGCTTCGCCCCCTTTTAAAGTGCAGCGGACAGAGCTTTGCCTATGCCATGTTTGATTTGGTACTTCTGGCAGTTCTTGCCATGAGCGGCAGCGTGGGAGCGGATGAAACAGCGGCGGCTCTTACCGCAATTCTAATGTTTGCAGCGGCAGCTCTTTTTTCTAAAAGCTGTTGGGCGTTTTTTGCAAAAAAAGAACGCAAAATATGGATGCTTCTGCTGCTTATATTCAGCGGAGCCATGACCGGAGCCTCCGTCTGGTTTTTGGCGGCAGACGGTTTTGGAGACGATTATGTTTCCGAATACCGGAAATGGAACAAAACGGCAGAGGAAATCCCCGGCTTTGAGGAATACGGAGAAACGGGAGCTTATACAGTGGAAACCTTAGAATACAGCCCATATAAAGAGGTGGAGTTAAAAACGGAGCCGGTGGATTTGAGCGATTTTGTCATGGAGGGAGAAGCCTGGCATGAGGCATACCGGGATATTTTTCAGGACTATGATTTGGAAAATGCCCCGATAGCAGGAAAAGTCTGGTATCCGGCAGAGGCACAGGACTGTCCGGTGATTTTCATGGCACACGGTAATCACAGTATCACGGAGGAATCCTATCTGGGCTATGCCTATCTGGGAGAATACCTCGCCTCCCACGGCTATGTCTTTGTTTCCGTAGATGAAAATGTCTTAAATGAGCGCAGCAGTGAAAATGACGGGCGTGCGGTGCTGTTATTGGAAAACATCAGGGCATTGCAGAAATTTAACAGCGAGGCCGGAAATCCACTCTATCAGAAAATGGATTACGATAATATCGCTTTAGCAGGTCATTCCCGCGGAGGGGAAATGATAGCGGACGCCTGCCTGTTCAACGACAGTGAAACCTACCCCAGCAACGGCATGTTTCCCTTTGATTACCATTTTTCCATCAAAGCGTTATTGGCAGTAGCCCCTTCCGTCAACCAGTACCAGCCCGCCGACCATGAGGTGGAGCTTTCCGACGTGAATTATCTGGTAGTGCAGGGGGCAAACGACCATGATATCAGTGAGTTTATGGGAAACCAGCAGTATGAAAACATCACCTTCTCCGGCAACGGCGATTACCTGAAAGCCTGTCTTTACATAGCCGGGGCAAACCACGGGCAGTTCAACAGCCTTTGGGGAAAATACGACATGGAGCCGCCCCTTTCCTGGTGGCTGAATGTAGAAAACCTTCTTCCGGAGGAAGAACAGCAGTATCTTTTAAAAATTTTTGCCCGTGCATTTTTTGACAAAACCCTAAAAGGAGAAACCAAGTATGAAAGCCTGCTCACATCAGCCTCCGCATATGAAAGCTATCTCCCGGAAACCCTCTATGTCCAGCAATATGAGCAGTCCTCCTTTTCCCTCATAGCAGATTTCGAAGAGGACACCGATTTAACCACATCCTCAGACGGCAGCAGTCTTTTGGCAGAGCATATGAGCATGTGGACAGAAGAAAGAATCACCGATTCCAAAGACGGAGAAGGAGAACGGGAAAACCACGCCCTCCGCCTCAAATGGAAAACCACAGAGCAACCCGCCTACGAAATAACCCCGGAACATCTCCTGTCCTTAGAAGGCGCAGCCCTCCAGTTTGACATCTGCAATCTCGAAACCATAGAAACCGGCGAAACCATAGAAACCGGCGAAACCTCAGCTGCAATAAACCAACCTGACGATACAGATATGAAAAACAATGAGATTGCAGAAAACGGAAAAGACCTTAATTTTACAATTATATTAACAGACGAAACAGGAAATCAGGTTTCCGGCGCAGTAGGAGATTACGAAACCCTGTACCCCGCATTCCCCGTAACACTGTCCAAGGTACAGTATCTCTCCGGCGATTCCGAAGAAAAACACCAGTTCCAGACAGTATCAATCCCAGTAGAGAACCTAACCGGTGCCCAAGACTTCAATTTCAATAAAGTCCGCACCATATCCCTGTTATTTGACAGCTCCGCCCCCGGCGAACTCTGGCTTGATAACATTGGAATTGCCAATATTCCTGATTAACACAAATAACAAAAATTATCTCAACTTATTATCAGTTCCAGTGAAAACTGCCATACATTTCTCACCCCTAAAATTGGCAGTGCGTAGAAATTCTGTATGTCTTTTTTGACATACAGAATTTTTGCACTCGCAGCCCACAACATCTTATCACAAACGTATAACAAGCCACTTACCAAGGATTCGGGGGACAACCAGGGCGGCTCCCGTAACTGATATTGGCGGATTGCACCCGGCTGGGGCTGGTATTGTGACTATGGGAGGAGATTAGATGTTCTTAGAAATCTGTTCGATACCCAGTGACACCCAGCCACGGATGGCTGGGTGAGGTACAGCGCGCCATGGACGGCGCTCTGTACCGTTCACGTCCTTTATCCAATACCTTCCGGCACAGATTTCTTAGAACATCTTATCTCCGTACATCGGAACAAAACCAGCTCCAGCCGGGTGCAATCCGCCACACCACAGTCCGTCTCCGCCCCTCCGGTTGTCCCCCGAATCCGCCCCCATTTTGCAAATCCAAGCAACAAATCCCCACTCCCCACATATAATAAAAGAGACTTCAACAATAACAGGTGAAAACATGAACTATTTATTTCCGGGAGACAGGGGAACACAGGTAGAATACCTGCAGCTTGCCCTCTCAAGAGCAGGGCACCCCATTCAGGTAGACGGAATATTTGGAAGACAAACCTGCGGTGCGCTGCATTCCTTTCTGAATACAGAGGGAGCCTGCGTGGCAGACCGGGAGGCGTGGCAGAAGCTCGTTCCCTATTTAAAAGGCTATGTACATCATAACATTGCAGCCGGAGATACCATAGAAAAGATTGCGGAGCTCCATAAAACAACCCCTGCGGCAATTCTCACAGCAAATCCCTTAATCGACCCGCAAAACCTGCAGGTAGACGCAACCTTAGAAGTCCCTCTGGGCTTTCCTCTGGTGCCGGAGAACGTACATTATTCCTCCATACTGGTAAGCTACATTGTGGAGGGACTGGTAACGCGCTATCCGTTTTTGGTAAACGGCAGTATCGGCAGAAGCGTCATGCGGAAAGAAATTCCCTATCTGAGAATCGGAACAGGGAAAAAAGAAGTCTGCTACAGCGCTTCCTATCATGCCAATGAGAGCATTACCACTCCGGTGCTGCTGCGGTTTGCGGAGGATTACTGCGATGCCTATGGGGCAGTCCTGCGGGGAGAGAGCACCCCGGATTTCCCTGCAGCGCAGCTGTATCAGGAATTCAGCCTGTATCTGATTCCTATGGTAAACCCTGACGGTGTGGATTTAGTCAACGGCATTTTAAGGGTGGGCGATTTTTACCGTCAGGCAGTCCGCATTGCGGCGGATTTTCCGTCCATTCCATTTCCAAACGGCTGGAAAGCAAATATCGACGGCGTGGATTTGAATCTGCAGTTCCCGGCGGGATGGGAAGAGGCGAGAAGAATAAAATACGCTCAGGGCTACACCAAGCCCGCCCCCAGAGATTATGTGGGAATGGCTCCGCTGACGGCGCCGGAGAGCATTGCAGTCTACAACTTCACCAGAGAACATGATTTTTCCCTTGTCATTGCCTACCACACCCAGGGGGAGGTTATTTACTGGAAATACTTAGATTACGAGCCGGAACGTTCCGCAGAGATTGCCCAGTATTTCGGCAGGGTAAGCGGTTATGCGGTGGAGCTGACTCCGTCGGAATCCGCCTATGCAGGCTATAAAGACTGGTTTATTCAGGAGTATGACAGACCGGGGTACACCATTGAGGCGGGACTTGGGGAAAATCCGCTGCCGATGTCCCAGTTTACGGATATTTACCGGGCAAACCAGCCTATCATGCTAGGCGGCATGACGCAGCTGATGTGACAGGTTTGCCGTTATGCCGGAGCGGAATGGCATAGCTGCTGTGATGGAGTTGCCGCAGAACAGGGCGGCGGCAAAGAGTGCAGGTTTGCCGGGACGGAATGGCACAGCAGCTGCGATGGAGTTCAGGTGGTTTTCCCCTGAATCAGAATTGGCAGGGTGGTGAAGCTCTGTACCAGCAGGGAAGGATTTTCCAGCTTTCTTGCCAGGGTGCTGCCCGCCTGTACGCCCATATCGTAAACGTCAATATCTATGATGGTGGGGGCAGGGTCAATGATACTGGTGTAAGGGTAGCGGTCAAAGGTAAGGAAAGCGATTTCCTCCGGAATCTTCAAGCCGGAATGGGAAAGAAACTTTGCCACGCCTAAGGCGATGACATTATTTTCACAGACAATCGCTTCCGGCGGATTTTCAGAGGCGAGCAGCCTTTCCGTGGACTGATAAGCAGCCTCTCTGCTGGAATCCGTATAAATGATATGCTCCTTGTCCATGCGGTGACCGGATTTCAGCATGGTCTGGCGAACCCCCTTTAAACGCTGCTGGGAAATGGCGTCGGTTTTCCTGCCGCCGATAAACGCAGCTTTTTTGTAACCTCTGGACAACAGGTGCTCCGCAGCGAACTGACCGCCCAAGGTGTGGTTGGTGTCAATCCAGCAGAGCTGGTTGTCAAAGCCGGGATTTCCAATGATGGTATGGGGGAAATTCTGCTCCGTGATAAGAGCGGCGGTCTTGTCATTCAGCGCAGAGCCGTGGACAATAATACCGTCTGCGCTGCCCTGGGAAATCACCCTCTCTGCAGTTTCTCCCGGATAAACGTCCTTGGAGGTATCCATCAGGGTAATGTTGTAATGGTAATTGGATAATTCGTGATAGACTCCGCACATGATGTCAAACATGTGCGGATTTTTATATGCCTCTTCCTTTCCCAAAGAGGTGAGAAAAATAATATTCATGGTCGCCTTCCTGGCAAAAGAGACAGCCCTGGCGTTGGGGGTAAAGTGAAGCTGGTTGATGACGGCGTTTACTTTTGCAATGGTCTTATCGGAGATAGAGCCTTTCCCGTTGATAACTTTAGAGACGGTGGATACAGAGACTCCGGCTGCCTCCGCCACCTCCCGGATGGTAATCGTCATAGTATGTTCCTCCTGTCCAAAAAAATCGACAAATTTCTTCTGCATCTGAATTTTATGATAAAAGCAGGCGCTGCTGATAGGGGCAGTCTCCGTATTCTGTCGAATTATGGGGAACCCTGCCGCAGTTGTCCGGCAAACTTATCATGTTGCACAAATTCAAAAATATAGTATAGCGTTTTCTTAACAAAGTCAACAAAAATATTGCAAAAAACATTGGAAAATCAAAAAGAAAGTGATTTAATAAAATCACAAAGGAACAACAAATACAAAAAAATAGGAAAACATTTTCTTAGGGAGGGAAAGATGATGAAACGAAAAATTTATGGTACCTTATGCGGGCTGCTGGCAGTGGGAATGGTTGCCGGATGCGGAAGCCAGGGAGTTGCTTCAAATGCAGCAAACGGAGGAAATGTCCAAAATGCAGCAGGCGGGGAAAATGCTTCTGACACGGCACAAAACGCAGCGGAAGAAGGACAGGGCGCAGACAGTGCAGAGCCGGAGACCGTGACGGTGTGGCATGACGGAGACGAGTCCATTATGCAGGTTATTGCAGACGAGGTAAATAAGGAATTGGAGGCAGAGAATGTCACGGTGGCGTTTGAGAAAAAGACAGGTCTCACAGACCAGCTCCAGTTGTATGGAAATGACGCAGAAAACGGACCGGATATGTATTTTTATGCACATGATTCTCTGGGTATGTTTGCAGAGATGGGAATACTCGCTCCCATCACGGATTTTATCAGTGCGGAGGATGAAAAGGATTTACTCCCCATGACCATCGAAGCGGGGACCTATCAGGACACCCAGTATTTACTTCCGGTGTATTATGAAACCCTGTTGTTTATCTACAATCAGGATTTGTGGGAGGGAGAGGTTCCCGGCACTACGGATGAACTGTACGCTTATATGGAAGAGCACACAGATACCGCCGCAGGAACCTACGCAGTGGTCAACCAGCATTCCACCGCTTACAACGTAGCGCCCTTCATCAACGGCTACGGGGCGTATATCATTGATGAAAATGCGAATCCGGGGCTTGATACGGAGGAAATGATTGAGGCGGTTACATATAATAAGCAGTTTGCGACGTTGATGGGAGAGGGGGATTACGATACCTGCAATACCCTGTTTAATGAACAGAAGGCGGCAGCCATTATCGGCGGACCATGGCTGGTATCCGGTATCAAAGAAGCCGGTATCAATTATGGAATTAAATCCCTGTCAGAGTTTACGCTTCCAAACGGCAGCCCGTTGGCGCCTTATTCCGGCGTGCAGGGCATCGGGGTGTTAAAACATGCCGAAGAAAACAAAAAGGACGCAGTGGCAAGCGTGCTAAAGGCATTGTGCAAGGAAAATGTGGGAGTTTCCCTGGCAAAAGAATCAAGCTGTGCCCCGGCAAATGCAAAATCCTATGAGGACGCAGACGTGGCGGCAAATGAAATGATTATGGCAATGCGGGCAACCGCAGAGACGGCGCAGCCTATGCCGAATCTTCCGCAGATGAGCGTTATGTGGGGGCCGGCGGAGAGCCTTCTTGCAGCAGTCAATAAATCCGGGGAGGATGTAAAGACGGCGGCGGAGACTTACCAGCAGGCAGCAGTGCAGGCAGTGGGAGATATGCAGTAGGAGAGGGTAATAGACATGAGAAAGAAGAGACAAATTTCGGTGTGGTTGCATTCACTTCCGGCAATGGTGTTAATCGGCGGCATTATCGTATTTCCGATTATCTATACCGCATACATTTCGCTGACCAATATGAATTTGTTCCACTGGGACAATTACGAGATGATTGGAATGGATAATTATGTGCGGGCGCTGTTTAAGGTAGATACCGGATTTCTGACCGCCATTCTCACAACATTGTTGTGGACAGCGCTTAATATGGCGTTTCAGGTGGTGATTGCCTTTTTTATAGCGCTGGGACTAAATGCGCCGGGGCTGCGGCTGAAAAATGTCTATAAAACCCTGCTGATGTTTCCCTGGGCGATGCCTGCATATGTCTCTATTCTTCTGTGGAAGGTGGGAATTTACAACACGGAGTTCGGGCTGGCAAACAAGGTGCTTTCGGCGCTGGGATTTGAAAAAATCAATTATTTGTCCCGGAATGTCCCGGCATTTCTCTCCTGTATGGTGTTAAATCTCTGGATGGCGCTGCCCTTTATGATAATGATGTTTGACGGCGCTCTCCAGAGTATTGATAAAAGCTATTATGAAAGCGCAAAAATGGACGGCGCAGGTTTCTGGATGCAGGTTTTCCACATTACCGTCCCTTCGGTGAAGCCGATTATGGCGCCGTCGGTGATTATGACCACCTTCACTACCTTTAAGCAGTTTGACATTATCTATCTTTTGACGCAGCAGAAGGGGGCGCTGACCGGGGCAACCTTGCAGACCATCATCACCTATGCGCATCAGAATGCTTTTGTGTCAAATAACTACGGTTTATCCTCTGCGGTATCCATGATTATATTTGTTCTGATTGTGGTGATTTCTTTATTCTTAAACCGCGGCTTAAAGGAAAATGACGACGTCTGAAAATGAGAGAGACATTGGTTTGGATATAGGTTTTATCATACGGGAGGTAACTATGACAAAGAGAAAAATAAAGCAGAGAGCCGGACTTGCGGTGCTGAATCTTATCTTTATTCTGTTGTGTTTTGTGGGGCTGGTGCCAATTCTTTACGCCCTGTCCCTGTCCTTAAGCAGCGCTGCAGGGGCGCTGTCCTCAAGGCTGTCGCTGCTGCCGGAGGGCTTTACCCTGGAAAATTACAGGAATATTCTGGTAGAAGAGCCTTTTTTGCGCTGGCTGTGGAATTCCATTGTGCTGGCGGCGGGAACAGTGATTGTGGCTATGGCTTGTTCTGTGACAAGCGCCTATGCTTTTTCCCGGTTCCGCTTTCGGGGGAGAATGCAGGCGCTGCGGGGGCTTTTGATTTTAAACGCCTTTCCCCAGATACTGACCATGTTTGCCATCTTCCGCCTGTTTAAGACGCTGCACCTGCTAAACAGCAGATGGGGGCTGATTTTAATTTATGCTGGGAGCATGTGTATTTTCAGCATACAGAATCTCAAAGGCTACTTTGATACCATTCCGGTGGAAATCGAGGAGGCGTCAAAGCTAGACGGGGCGACAGAGCTCCAGCTATTGTGGAAAATCATTTTACCGCTGGCAAAGCCGGCAATTATTGTAACCTCGGTGATGGTGTTGATTTTTGTCTGGAATGAATATTTATTTGCCACCACATTTATGCTGAATGAAACGACCTATACCCTGGCGGGAGGGCTGTACCAGCTGCAGGCAAATGACTACAGCAGAAGCTGGGGGCTGTTTACGGCGGCGTCTATCTTAGTGTCCCTTCCGATTTTGATTATCTTTTTTATCATTCAAAAGCATATGGTATCGGGGCTTACCGCAGGGGGCGTGAAAGGGTAGTATGTCTCCAAATAAACGAGTGAGCAAAAAAAGAAATGGGGTAAATTATGAAATTAGAGGCAGTATTGCATACGCCCCTGTCAAAGGATGCGTATATGTTAGACGAGAGGACGTTAGCGGTCCGCCTTAGGACGGCAAAGGGAGACATAGGGCAGGCGGAGGTTTTTTACGGGGACCGGGTCTGCATGACAGAGCCCATTGCAGTAACCGGGGCGGAAATGGAAAAAATTGCGTCCGACGAATTGTTTGATTATTTTGAGGCTGTGATAGAGAGCGATTTTACCAGAGTTTGCTATTATTTTAAATTGACGGATAAAACAGGGGACATGGTATATTACAGCGAATATGGGTTTGACCGGAAAATGGAGTGCCACAGAACCCAGTATTTCCAATTCCCCTATCTTAGGAAAGAGGATTTGTTTTCCGTGCCGGAGTGGACAAAAAGCATGGTGATGTACCATATTTTTCCTGACAGCTTTGCCGACGGGAAACGGCGGATTTCTTCACAGGGAAAACGTTATGAGGCTGCTCCGGGAGTTTTCAGTGAGAGCCGGAATGGGGGGACGCTCCGGGGAATCATAGAAAATTTAGATTATATCAGAAAGCTGCAGGTAAACTGCCTGTACTTAAATCCCATCTTTCTCGGAGCCTCTTACCATAAATACGACACCATTGATTACAGGGAAATCGACCCCTGCTTTGGGACGAAGGAGGATTTGAAGGAATTAGTAAGACAGTGTCATGAGAGCGGAATTTACGTCATTTTAGACGGTGTGTTCAACCATTGCGGCAGCGGATTTTTTGCTTTCCGGGATGTACTGGAAAAAGGGGAAGCATCGCCCTACTGCGACTGGTTTTATCAGCTCCGCTTTCCGATTGCATATAGTAACCCGCCCAATTATGAAGCGTTTGCCTATGTCAGGGAAATGCCGAAATTAAATACAGGGAACAAGGAGGTGGAGCAGTATTTTTGCGAGATAGGGCGTTATTGGATACGAGAAGCGGGAATTGACGGCTGGAGGCTTGACGTTGCCAATGAGATTAATCATGATTTCTGGAGAGCCTTTGCCAAAGCCGTGAAGCAGGAAAAACCGGAGGCGTTTTTAATTGGGGAAATCTGGGAGGATTCTACGGTCTGGCTGTTGGGGGACCAGTTTGATTCCACCATGAATTACAGCTTTTCCTATATCTGCCGGGAATATTTTGCAGAGAAAAAAATCACGGCGTCCCAATTTGACGAGAAGATAAGCCGTATGAACTTAAGATATCCGGAAACGGTGAGCAGAGCGCAGATGAATTTCTTAGACACCCATGATGTGCCCAGATTTCTCTCCTATTGCGGGGGGGATGTGGAAAGGCTTAAGCTGGCGGTCTTTTACATGATGACGGCGGTGGGAATCCCTTCCGTTTTTTATGGAGATGAGCGCGGCATAGAGGGAGTGTCGGAAGCAGAGTACCGGAAGGTAATGCCCTGGCAGGAAAATACGGAAGAGCTGACAGCTTTTTATCGGAAATGGATTACATTAAGGAGGGAGACAAAAGCCCTGTGTCAGGGAGACTACCGTACCTTAGCGGCGGTGGACGAAGAGGACATTTACATTTTCAGGAGGAGCTGTGAAGAGGAACAGGTGCTTGTGGTGCTGAATGCAGGCAAAGAGGAACGGCAGATTGACTTAAAGGCGTATCTGGGAACGGAAAATCCCGGTGCTGTCTGGGTGAATCTGGAGAGCAAGGAGACGGTAACAGATTTCGTCATTACCTGTGGAAAAATGCAGGGAATGCTGTGGAAAAGGGTTACCGGAGCAACCGTTTGGAGTGAACAGTAACGGAAAATGGGAGGGCATAATATGAAATTGAAAAAAGTATTGAGCACATTGGCAGGAATCTGTTTTGCGGCAATCATGGCGATTTCCCCTTATCAGGTGCAGGCAGCGGAGAATTTAGAGGGGGAGAGCGTTTATCAAATTATGGTGGACCGTTTTTATGACGGCGACCCGTCTAACAATGCTACAGGAGAGGCGTTCCGTTATACGGAAAACAGCGAAGAGGATTTCCGCTATATGCACGGTGGGGACTGGGAGGGAATTATCCAGAAAATTCCTTATATCAAGGGAATGGGCTATACCGCCATCTGGATTTCCCCGGTGTCTGACCCACAGCTCTGGGGTGTGCCGGATTCCGCGGGAAAGCAGTGGCCTACGGCATATCACGGCTATAACGTTTACGACCCGGACCGGGCAAACCGCTATTTCGGCTGTGAGGACGAGCAGGCAAGTAAGGAGAAATTAAAGGAGCTGGTGGACACCTGCCATGAAAACGGGATTAAGGTAATTCTTGATGTGGTTCCAAATCATGTGGGGGATTATCTGCAGGGGACAGGCTCGGATGCCCATTATCTGACACTGACCGAGGCAATGAAAGCGGGAAGTCAGGTGGAGCCGGTGGCGCCTTACAATAACGTGAGCTGGTATCATAATCTGGGGGACATTGATTTTTCCATTGAGCACCCCCACTGCGCCGAGACCACAGCTATGTTGGAAAGCCATGATTTAGGCGGGCTTGACGATATTGATTTTGACAATCCACAGGCGAAGCAGGCGGTGTTTGACTCCATTAAGGGATGGTTCGACTATACAGGGGCGGATGCGGCAAGGGTGGACGCTGCAAAATGTATGAGTCCCCAGGTTATTCACGAATTGCAGGAATATATCGGAGTTCCCACCTTTGGGGAAAATTTCGATATGTGCGTGGATTTTGTTTCAGACTGGGTCGGGGATGACGCGGAGGACGGTATGCTGGATTTCCCGCTGTTCCAGGCGATTGTCAATGATTTTGCCTATGGACAGAATTTTGACAATATCGACGAGATTTCTTTAAAGAAAATCTTTGACCAGGATACCCTTTACGGCGATAACGTCAACCAGATGGTGACCTTTATTGATAACCATGACAGAAATCGTTTCCTCACCGAGGCTGGGGGAGATGTGAAGAAAATGCAGAATGCCCTAACCTTTATCCACACCTGCCGCGGCGTTCCCGTGGTATTCCAGGGAACCGAGCAGAACCGGGGAAATGCAAATGGACAAAATATAAGCGGCATTGCCGATACCTATAACCGCTGGTGTATGCAGACGAAGGACGCAGACGGCAATGTGACGGCAGATTATTTTAATACGGACACGGACACTTATCAGCTCATTGCCTCTCTGAACGAACTCCGCAGCGAATATCAGGCGCTGAGAGAAGGCACGCAGCGGGAAATGTGGTCCTCCCCTCATTTTTACGCATTTTCAAGGAGAATGGACGCGGGGGAAAATAAGGGGCAGGAGGTGATTTGCGCCTTTAATAATTCGACTGATACACAGTCAGCCAATATGCAGATACGGGCGGAGAGCAGCATTACGCCGGGAACGGTGCTGGTGAATGTGTTTGATGAAAATGACACGGTGACGGTATCGGCGGACCGCAGGGTAAATGTTTCGGTTGCCGGAAATTCCAATAAGATTTATGTAGTAAAGGGTGAGATTGTGCCGACGGAGTATGTCTATGTGACCTTTACGGTAAATAACGCCACGACGGAATGGGGACAGAACGTGTATCTCGTGGGAGACTGTGCGGAACTGGGTAACTGGGACCCGGAGTTAGCAATCGGACCCGGAACCTGCCCGGATTATCCGTCCTGGGTGATAAATGCGGCGTTAAAAGCCGGAACGGAGGTGGAATTTAAGGCGATTAAAAAAGACGCCAGCGGCAATGTAGTCTGGGAGAGTGGTACAAACCACAGCTACACGGTTCCTGATGGGGAGACGGCGGACTGTACCATTAGCTGGCAGTAAATAAGGAAATGAAGGAAGGGGCTGTTTTCGGGCAGTCTCTTTCTTTCATGAAGTAATGTAACTGTTCATATGGCACTTAGGAATGCACTGAGCAGTTACGAAGTAATATTTTTCAGAATGGTGTCGTACTGACCGTACATTTTCTGGACTTCGTTTTCCAGTGTATAGTAATGCCCGATATATGGAATGAGAAGTATGATAAGGAATACAATCAGCAGCAGAAGCGGCAGATATCCCGCAATACAGTACGCTGCCAGTGCAATCACGGTCAGCAGTGCGAAGGTAACTGTCACGATAAGGTGAATCAGGCGTTCGTGCTGAAAAAATTGTATCTGAGTCAAATGCTCCTGCAAAACGAGTTCCCAGTTTGTTCCTTCCGGCGGTTGTGCCAGAAGCGTATCTATTCTTTTCCTGTATTCTGTGATTCTCTTTTTCATGGCTTTCCTCACTAGGTAGAATATTATATTATTTTTGGGGCTGGATTTTTTGAAGTTCAGCCAGCTGTTGTTTTAACAGGGCGATTTCCGCTTCTTTTTCAGAAATGACAGAATCTTTTTCCGCTAACTGTTTTTCATGTTCCTTTTCAATAACATCAATATCCAACATTAAAGATTCATCCGTCATCTCGTTCAGTACCTCCATTTCCTCATAATGGGAATAAATATGGTCGTATAACTGCTGGGTCAGCCGGCGAAGCCGTCTGGCGTCATCAACAGTGATATTCCCGACATTAAGGTTTTCTTTGATACTGCCAATTATATCATTTTGAATGAGTTTTTTCAATGCTTCGAGATTTTTCGGGGAACGTTCTTTTTTCATTGCGTCGCGAAGTTTTAAAAGTTCGAAGGGAATGAGAATAATCAGTTTCCGGCGGGTCAGTTCTTCCGGGGAAGTCTCTAAATATTTAAAGGTGGAAACCCGATAGCGGAAAGTGCCCTGGGAACCGAAATCTAAAAGCAGGTTATAGTAGTCCGGCGCAGGAGTTTTGGTGTAAAGATAAATAATTTTCGGCTCCGGGAAACGAAGCGTACCGGAGAAAATGTCATTGCCTGCATTTCTCCTGGCATGTGCATATCCGTAGTCAAACACACGGAAAATAATATCCTCCTGCTCCGTCATCTGAGCTTCTAAATGGTAGCTGTCCGTTTCATTAATGGTAATAATGGTATCCGCAAGAATACGGCGCAGTGTGTCATCTTCAAACTCCGTCCAGTTGTATGTAATAGTACTGTCAGCGGGATAATCAGTATCAAATAGCCCGTTGATTAGATTGATGATGGAAGTGGAAGAGAGAGTAAGAATCTTTTTAAAAACCTTGTCATAAATCTGGTAAACAGCCATAAGCATTTCCTCCTTGAAGTAGAAATCTGTGTTTTTGTAAAAAAGTAAATCTAATAAACAACCATAAGCAATATCCTCCCTGGCATAAAAAATGCGCATTTTTTTTACGTTAAAAATAAGGTAAATGTGATAAATTGACCAAACGGTCAGAAAAATAAGATACCTGCAAAGGTATATTGAAAATAGATTATAAAATGCAATAGGTAAAGTTGATTCGTCAAAAGGAAAATTTTCAGAGGGTGAATAATTTAGCTGCTGAAATCATTAGGCTATAGATTCTGAAGCTCTGCCAGCTGTTGTTTTAACAGGGCGATTTCCGCTTCCTTTTCGGAGATGACAGAATCCTTTTCGGAAATAACAGAATCCTTCTCAGCAGCTAATTCTGCCAGTTGCTTCTCATGTTCCTTTTCAATAACATCAATATCCAACATTAAAGATTCATCCGTCATCTCGTTCAGTACCTCCATTTCCTCATAATGAGAATAAATATGGTCGTATAACTGCTGGGTCAGCCGGCGGAGCCGTCTGGCGTCATCAACAGTGATATTCCCGACATTAAGGTTTTCTTTGATACTGCCAATTATATCATTTTGAATGAGTTTTTTCAATGCTTCGAGATTTTCCGGGGAACGTTCTTTTTTCATTGCGTCGCGAAGTTTTAAAAGTTCGAAGGGAATAAGAATAATCAGTTTCCGGCGGGTCAGTTCTTCCGGGGAAGTTTCTAAATATTTAAAGGTGGAAACCCGGTAGCGGAAAATGCCCTGGGAACCGAAATCTAAAAGCAGGTCGTAGAAGTCCGGTGCAGGTGTTTTCGTATAGAGATAAATGATTTTCGGCTCCGGGAAACGAAGTGTACCGGAGAAAATGTCATTGCCTGCATTTCTCCTGGCATGTGCATATCCATAGTCAAACACGCGGAAAATAATATCTTCCTGCTCCGTCATCTGAGCTTCTAACTGGTAGCTGTCGGTTTCATTAATAGTAATAATGGTATCCGCAAGAATCCGGCGCAGGGTATCATCTTCAAACTCCGTCCAGTTGTAGGTAATAGTACTGTCAGCGGGATAATTAGTATCAAACAGCCCGTTGATTAGATTGATGATGGAAGTGGAAGAGAGTGTGAGAATCTTTTTAAAAACCTTGTCATAAATCTGGTAAACAGCCATAAGCATTTCCTCCTTGAAGTAGAAATCTGTGTTTTTGTAAAAAAGTAAATCTAATAAACAACCATAAGCAATATCCTCTCTGGCATAAAAAATGCGCATTTCTTTTACGTTAAAAATAAGGTAAATGTGATAAATTGACCAAACGGTCAGAAAAAATAAGATACCTGCAAAGGTATGTTGAAAATAGATTTATAAAATAAGATGAAGTGTAAATTCTCAAAACCCGAATTTTTAGGTACACTTCATTATATAGCTTATCATATCTCGAAATATAAGTCTAGTACTTTTTTGTTTTTCTGCTATTCTATACTCATACCATTGGTGTACGGGAAAAAGCATGAAGAGAATGACTAAGGCGCTGTCCGGAAAGTGCAGTGTGAAAAAGTATTTTCATTTGCCTGAGAAATTCACACTTCATGCCGGAAAATGAAACATGAAAAGGCAGGAGGAACAAATGAAAGAGGAAGTAGCGCATTTTAACGAGTGCAGGGAGGCAATCCGGGAAAATATCAAAGCATACGAGCAGAAAGTGCAGGCAGGAAAGCAGGAGACCGAAGATTTGTTTGCAGCAGTGGCGTCCGGCGATGTAGAGCTTTACAATCAGCTGATTGTCAGCAAGGATATGCTGTTCCATAACGAAAACGCCCTGCGGAAAAACCGTGCAGCATTGGAAAAACCCTACTTTGGCAGGGTGGATTACCGGGAATGCGACAGCGGTCAGGAAGAAAAAATATACATCGGAAAAAACGGCGTCACAAGAAACCGCACGGAGGTGCTGGTGGTGGACTGGCGGGCTCCGGTGTCCACCATTTATTATGAAAATGAGCTGGGAGATGGCAGTTATTTTGTGCCGGAGGTGGGAGAAATCAAGGTGGAGCTGAATTTAAAGCGCACCTTTGATGTCAGCGACGGAAAACTTTTAGGCTATTATGACAACGACGCGGTAGCAACGGATGAGCTGCTGGTGAAATATCTTTCCCAGAATAAGGATGTGGTGCTGGGAGATATCATTTCCACCATTCAAAAGGAGCAGAACGAAATTATCCGGGAGTCCCCTTATTATGACGTCATCGTTCAGGGGGTGGCAGGCAGCGGGAAAACTACGGTGGCAATGCATCGGATTTCCTATATTCTTTATAACTATGAAAAGAAATTTGTGCCCAGTGAATTTTGTATTATCGGCGGAAATGATATGCTGCTGCATTATATCACCAGCGGGCTGCCGGAGTTAGACGTCCATGATGTAGGGCAGAAACGGATGGATTTATTTTTCCGGGATTTGCTGGAAAAGGAGCATAAAAAAGAGTTCGGCAGGCTCTTTGGCAAAAAGCCGGGGAAAGAGAAGGTGGTTGTTCCGGTGCCTGCAGAGGATGCCTGTAAAAGTAAAATGGAATTTATCCTTGCATTGGAGCAGGCGTTGGCGGAGCGGAAGGCAAGTCTCATTCCCCTGGAGGATATCCGCGATGAAAAGCTGGGCGTTATTTTATCAAAAGAAAGTATCGCCGATACCCTGCGGGAGAATCCCGATTTTTCCGTATTTCAGTTACAGAAGCTTCTAAATGAGAGACTGCAGAAGCGGATTGCATTTCTGATGACAGAGGAAGAAAATGCAGAGAAGAAAAAGGCGGTCAAAGCGCAGTATAAGGGCTACTTTAAGATGGACAAATCCGAGATGGATATTCTGAAAATTTACGAGGAATTTTTGACGGAATACCTGTCCGGGAAAATGGATTTGGAGCAATATCCGGCGGATGGGGCTTCCGGCAGGAGAACGACGTCTGCAAGGAAGCTTTCTGCGGAAGAAAAAAAGGAGTGCAAAACAGTTCTTCCGGAAACCGGAAAATATCATGTTTACGATTTAGCGGCGCTGACCCTTATCTGGAAACGTATTACCGCAAAAAAGCCCACGGATGAATACGGTCAGATTATCATTGATGAGGCGCAGGATTTTGGCACGGCAGTGTACTATGTGTTAAAACAGGTGCTCACAGGGTGCTATTTTACCATAATGGGGGACGTGTCCCAGAACATCAACTATGAAACAGGTATGAACGGCTGGGAGGAAGTCAGAGAGCAGGTGTTTGCCGGGGAGCGCACCAGTTTTCATATTCTGGCAAAGAGTTACCGGAATACCATTGAAATATCCGAATATGCGGGAAAAATTTTGGAGAAGGCGTCCTTTGGCGCATACAAAATTACCCCGGTCATCCGCCACGGCAGGCAGGTGGAATTTCACAGGGTAAAGGGCATGCTGCCGGAAAAAATAAAAAGTTTAACGGCAGAAATAGCAGACAGAGGCTATGATACCACGGCGGTTATCTGCCGCAGTGAGACAGAGGCGGAAATGGTGCGCAGCTGGCTCGGTCAGGAGGAAGAAGGGGAGGATTTTGAAAAGGGCGTCATGGTGCTGCCGATACAGCTCACGAAGGGTCTGGAATTTGATGCGGTTATTTTGATGAATCCATCTCCCGAGGCTTACCGGGAGACGGAGGCGGACGCAAAATTACTGTATGTGGCGGTCACCCGTGCGCTCCATGAGCTTCATGTGGTGTATGAGGGGGAATTGTCAAAATTATTTGACTGACAAAAATCAGGAGCGGGACTTCAGCTGTTTTTGAAGTTCTGCTTCCTGTTTTATGATAATTAAAGCTCCATCTTATTTGTTTTAAAATGAAAATAATTGATGATTGTGTTTATTTTTGAAATCGGTATACTATAATTAAGCAGTAAATTCAATGAAATGCAGGTATTGGAGTTCTGAGGGCAGTTAGGAAACATAAGGAAAAACGAGAGGCGCAGAACGAAAGAAAAACAGAAAAAACAGGGGGGAAGATAAATGAAACAAAACTGGAATCAGGGCTGGCAGTTTACAAAGGCTGCCATTGACCCTGTCAAAGCCAATCAGAGACAGAATGGTAGCTGTGAAGGAGACTGGGAGAACGTGGATTTGCCCCATACCTGGAACGGAATCGACGGGCAGGATGGAGGCAATGATTATTACCGGGGCGTCTGCTTTTACAGAAAGACGCTGAAAAAGCCGGAACTGGCAGAAGACGATGAGGTCTATCTGGAGCTGGAGGGGGCAAATTCTTCGGCGGATTTGTATGTAAACGGAGAACATCTGGCACATCATGACGGAGGATATTCTACCTGGCGCTGCAATCTCACAGCCTCGCTTCGGGAAGAAAATGAAATTCTGGTGGCGGTGGACAATGCGCCCAATGACCGTATCTACCCGCAGCGGGCGGATTTTACGTTTTACGGCGGGCTGTACCGCGATGTTTCTTTGCTTTTCGTAAAAAAATGCCATTTTGATTTGGACTATTTCGGCAGCCCCGGAATTTCCGTCACCCCGACTGTGCAGGGGAAGGACGCAGTCGTTTCCGTTCGGGCTTATCTTACGGGCGCAGCCGGAGAGGAAACGCTGACCTTTACGATTTTGGGGGAAGGAGAACCCGCAGCAAAGGCAGAAACCACCGCAGAACATCCGTCGGCAGAGCTGAAAATTACAGACGTTCATCTGTGGAATGGGAGAAAGGACCCCTACCTGTATACACTGAAAGCTGTCCTTTCTAATGAGGAGGGGGTGCTTGATGAGCGGACGGTGCGGTTTGGCTGCCGGAGTTTTCAGATTGACCCTCAAAAGGGATTTTTCCTAAACGGGCAGTCCTATCCGCTCCGGGGAGTTTCCCGCCACCAGGACCGTCCTCAGAAAGGAAATGCCATTTCTAAACAGGACCATGAAGAGGATATGGAACTGATTTGTGAAATGGGGGCGAATACCATAAGGCTTGCACATTATCAGCATGACCGGTATTTCCTGGACCTCTGTGATGAAAAGGGAATGGTGGTCTGGGAGGAAATTCCCTACATATCCCGGCATTTGGAGAAAGGAGAGGAAAATACGCTTTCCCAGATGCGGGAATTAATTGTTCAGAATTATAACCATCCGTCCATTGTGGTCTGGGGGCTTTCCAATGAAATTACCATGGGCGGAGCCAATGCGCCCGGTCTGCTTCAAAATCACAAGGCGCTGAACGAGCTTTGCCACAGGCTGGACCCCACCAGGCTGACCACCCTGGCGGCAGTTTCCATGTGCAGTATTGACGAAGCTTATCTGCGCATTCCGGATGTGATTTCCTACAACCATTATTTTGGCTGGTACGGCGGTACGCCGGACATGAACGGAAAATTTTTTGATGATTTTCATAAAAAATACCCGGACAGGGCAATCGGCATGAGCGAATATGGCTGTGAGGCGCTGGACTGGCATTCTTCGAATCCGGAGCAGGGAGATTACACGGAGGAATATCAGGCGCATTACCATGAAGAGCTTATCCGGCAGCTTTTTACCCGTCCGTTTATCTGGGCGACCCATGTCTGGAATATGTTTGACTTTGGCGCGGACGCCCGCTCCGAGGGCGGTGAGGACGGAAAAAACCATAAAGGGCTTGTCACCTTTGACCGGAAATACAAAAAAGATGCGTTCTATGCTTATAAAGCATGGCTGTCGGATGAACCCTTCGTGCATTTGTGCGGAAAACGTTATATTAATCGTGTAGAGCCTGTGACAAAGGTTACAGTATATTCCAACCAGCCGGAGGTAGAGCTTTTTGCAGACGGTAAGAGCCTGGGGAAAAAGGCGTCCGAAGAACATTTCTTTTATTTTGACGTGCCGAATGAGGGGGAAACGGTTCTGACTGCCGTGGCGGGAGACTGCCGGGACGAGAGCAGGCTGAAAAAGGTGGAGGTTTTTGACGAGAAATACAGGATGAAGGAAACCGGTGATGTCATTAACTGGCTGGATATTACTGCGCCGGAAGGATATTATTCCATCAACGACAGGCTGGGGGAGGTAATGTCAGGGCTTCGAGGAAAATTATTTCTTCTTTCTACGGCAGCCAAAATCATGCGGAGTAAAAAGCCGGATAAAAAACAGCGGCAGGACAGTGACAGCGGGCTTAAGGTGGATTCGGGAATGATTCAAATGATGGAAAATTTTACCGTAAAGCGCGTCCTCGGCATGGTGGACCATGCAGGCTTAGAGCCGCTGACCAAAGAGGAAATTTTAAAAATCAACCGGAAATTAAATAAAATCAAAAAGAAACAGGGGAAGTGAAATTGTTTTTTGAAACTTGCCCTGGAAGGGGAAAATGAGGTATAGTAGAGCATATGAAAATAAAATGCCTGGCTGATAGGCTTTAGCGGAATGTGTGATAAATTCTGCAGGCAAAGCGAGAAAGTTTAATCAGAATGCACATGAGAGCTGGCGGAAGGTATGATAAACCTGATAGGAGCACGTGCATATGGAGAACATGATGGAGCAGAAAAAATATCTTCGGATATTCTGGGAGAAAACAGAACATAAGACAGCAAAAATCCTCCGGGTCTTTGGCAGTGAACCTTTTCTTATCCTGCCGGAGGCGGTGGAAGGTTTTCCTGTGACGGAAATCGGAAATTATTGTTTTGCAGAGAACTGCCATCTGCCGGAAACTTACTTTGAAACCGTGCTATACAGAAATGCAGAGAAACTTTTTGCCGATTGGGAAACCGCTGTGGAAATGTGCAGAACGGAAAAATTTGAGGAGACGTGTGGACAGGAAAGTTCTGAGGACACATGCGGAGAAAAAAGTTCAGTGGAAATGTACAGTAACGAAGATACAGATAAATTAGCCCTGACCACAATTTCCGGCAATTATTTAGAGGAAATTACATTGCCGGAAAATTTGGAGAAAATTGGTAATCTAGCCTTTTATAACTGCACTTCTTTGAAAAAAATAACCCTTGGAAAAAAGATGGAACAGGTAGGCAGCGACGCCTTCATGAATTGCCGGAAATTCAGCCGGATATGTTTAAACTGCGGCGTAGGGGAGCGAAGCGGTATCCGGCAGATTTTAAGCCAGATTTCTTCGGATATGGAAGTGACCTTCTGCGGGAAATCCGGTGTGGAGGCAGTGGTATTTTATCCGGAATACTATGAGAGCTACGACGAGATTGCCCCGGCGCATTTGTTCGGGAGAAATATTGAGGGCGAGGGCTTCCGGGCGAGACAGTGCTTTAAGGACGGAATTGCGGAATTAATGCAGTATGACACTATTTTTCCCAAAGCCTGTGTGGAGGAAAATGAGAAAACGCTGCGGAAAATAACGGTGACAAGGCTGCGCTATCCCGTGGGAATGAACGGGCAGGCAAGACAGCTCTATGAAGCCTATTTTACGGAGCATGGCAGGGAGATTGCAGAGGAATTAGCTCAGGAAAAAAAGACAGATGATATCCGTTATTTTTGTGAAAAGAAATTGCTTTTGCAGGACAGCTTAGAGACGGCAATACAGACTGCGGCGGCAATGGAATGGGCGGAAGGGACTGCTGCGCTTTTGCATATGAAACAGGAGTTTTTTGCAAAGGCAGCGGCGGAGCGGTATGCCTTTGAGGAATTTTAAGAAAGAGGAAAACAGAATGCCCCACATACAAACCCAGAGGGAATGGGAAGAAGAAATGTCCTTAAAAGTTCTTTCCTTTGTCCGCAATGAAATTTACATGGATTTGAGATTTCTTGATATAGCGCTGTCTGCGTTAGTACCCAAAGCTGATTCTGCATTGAAAGCCTTCGCCACGGACGGCGCTTATCTGTATTTTTCCACAGAACAGCTTCTGCGGGTATTTAAAACCAACGCCTCCTATTTAGACCGCGCCTATCTCCATACCACGCTGCACTGCATTTTCTCCCACCTGTGGACAGCCCCGGAGCAGCAGGATGAAGAGCGGCGCAGAAGATGGAATTTAGCCTGCGACATAGCGGTGGAATATACCATTGATAAGATGGACAAGCCCTGCACAAAGCGGATTTTAAGCTGGCTGCGCCAAAGCATTTACCGGGAGTTAGAGGAACAGAAAAAAGGGATTTCCGCCGCCATTATTTACCGTTTTTTAAAAGAAAAAGAACCGGAAGAATTAGAAGCATTGCAAAGGGAATTTTATACCGACGACCACTGTTACTGGCCGAAGCGGGAGGACAGCCGGGCAAAGCAGCAGTCCGCCTTAGAACAGAAAAAGAGATGGGATAAAATTGCCAGACAGAGCCGGATGGAGCAGCAGCGGGGAGACGAAAGCAAGGAGGGGGAGGAACTGCTTGCAGCGCAGATTTCTGCGGCAAAGAGCAGGAGAAGCTACCGGGATTTTTTGCAGCGTTTCACCGTGCTGCGGGAGGAAATGAGGTTAGACCCGGATGAGTTCGACATGAACTATTATACCTACGGGCTTTCCCTCTATAAAAATATGCCCCTCATCGAGCCCCTTGAGAGCCGGGAAAGCAGGAAAATACAGGAGCTTGTGGTAGCCATTGACACCAGCTATTCCACCAGCGGGGAATTGGTGGAAAATTTTCTGCGGGAAACCTTTACTATTTTAAATCAGAAAAACAGCTTTTTTCAGAAATTTAAGGTAAGGATTTTGCAGTGCGACAACCAGGTGCGCCGGGACGAAGTGGTGGAGAACCCAAAGGATATGGAGCGGCTGTTACAGAAATTTACGATAACAGGCGGCGGTTCTACGGATTTCCGCCCGGTATTTGCCTATGTCAATGAACTGATTGAGCAGGGGGAAATCGGGAATCTGGGAGGACTGCTTTATTTTACGGACGGCAGGGGGACTTATCCGAAGAAAAGACCGGAGTACCGGACGGCGTTTTTGTTTTTGGAGGAATTTGAGGAAGAGGAGGTTCCGCCCTGGGCGATGAGGGTGAAGCTGGAGGCGGAGGAATTTGAATAATCGAAAGGCATTGATTTCTTCGGGCAATCTACCTATAATATGGGAGAGAACGTAACGGAAGGATTTATTTATAAATGAACATAAAACAGGCGAAAATAGAGATTATGCACAGTGTGTCGGCGTATCTGGCGAAGAACGACGCGGGGGAATACAGGATTCCTGCGGTGAGGCAGAGACCTATCCTTTTGATGGGACCGCCGGGAATTGGGAAAACTCAGATCATGGAGCAGATTGCCAGAGAGTGTAAAATCGGGCTGGTGGCTTATACCATTACCCACCACACCAGACAGAGCGCCGTGGGACTGCCCTTTATCCGGGAAAAGGCGTATCAGGGAAAAAGGTATTCTGTGACAGAATATACCATGAGCGAGATTATTGCCAGTGTCTATGAGAAAATCGAAAACAGCGGGCTGAAAGAGGGCATACTGTTTATTGATGAAATCAACTGTGTGTCGGAGACGTTAGCGCCTACCATGCTGCAGTTTTTACAGTGCAAGACCTTTGGCAATCAGGCAGTGCCGGAAGGGTGGCTCATTGTGGCGGCAGGCAACCCGCCGGAATATAATAAATCGGTGCGGGATTTTGACGTGGTGACGTTGGACAGAGTGCGGTATCTGAACATTGAAGCAGATTTTAGGGTATGGAAAGAGTATGCAAAGGAACAGCATGTCCACAATGCCATTCTCAGCTATTTAGAGCTGCGTCCGAAGAATTTTTACCGGATAGAGGCGGATGTGGACGGTCTGCAGTTTGTGACGGCAAGGGGCTGGGAGGATTTGAGCAATCTGATGGAAACCTATGAGGACATGGGGATTTCCGTAGATGAAACCGTGATACATGAATTTATCCGCCATGAAGATGTGGCGGAGGACGCGGCGGCGTATTTTGATTTGTACCGGAAATATCAGGATGATTACGGCATTGGAGAAATCCTGTCCGGCAGGGTGAAGCCGCAGGTTTACGAGAGGATTTATAAGGCGGCGTTTGACGAGCGGCTTTCTGTGGTAAACCTGCTTTTAGACGGCTTGCAGGGAAGGTTTGAAAAGGTTCGCAGACAGAAAGCAAAAACCGACGAATGGTACGGGTTTTTGAGGGAATACAGGGCTGCTTTAAATACCTGTAAAAATCCCGCAGAGTGTTATCAGACGTTATTAGAAAAGAAAGAAATGCGTTATCAGCAGGAGAAGCAGAGCGGCTTTTACACCAGAGAGGAAGCATATGCGAAAGAAGAACTGTTAAAAGCCCTTCGGGAAAACTGCCCGGAAAATAGGGGCGGGACTGCGGAAGTGCGGACAGAGCAGCAGGAAAAATCTGTGGAGGACAAAGCCGGGCAGCAGGGGAAGAATTTGGCAGAGGAAACGGACAGCAGGAAAGAAGCTGCGGCTAAGGCATTTGGAGAGGCGAAACAGGGATTTGACGAGGCAAGGGAAGGCTTAGAGCAGCTTGAGCAGGAGACAAAGGCTGCTGTGGAGTATGCCTTTGATTTTATGGAGCAGGCATTTGAGCAGAAAGAGGAAATGGTGGTTTTTGTGACGGAACTTACCTTAGGGGCAGCGTCCGCCATGTTTTTATCGGAGCATGGCTGTGAGCGTTATTTCAAATACAACGAAGCGCTTTTAGTGGGAACGAGGAAAGCGGAACTGCTGTCTGAATTAGAGCGCTAATGGAGGAAACACAGATGAAACAGAGCGAGCAGAGAAATCTCACCATGATGATGGATTTATATGAGATGACCATGGCGAACGGTTATTTTAATGACCAGGATAAGGACGTGCGGGTGGCGTTTGACGTCTTTTACCGGAGCAATCCCGACGGAGGCGGTTTTGCCATTTTTGCCGGGTTAGAGCAGATATTGGAGTATATAGAAAATCTGCATTTTGACAAAGAGGACATTGCCTATTTCCGTTCTTTAAATATATTTACAGAGAGTTTTCTGGAATATTTGGAGGATTTTCATTTTCAGGGGGATATCTATGCGTTCCGGGAGGGGACTGTTATGTACCCCAACGAGCCCATTATTACCGTGGTGGCGCCTCTGATTGACGCTCAGCTCATCGAGACGGCTCTCTTAGCCCAGGTCAACCACCAGTCCCTGATTGCCACCAAAACAAGGCGGATTGTAAATGCGGCGGAAGGCAGGGCGGTGTCGGATTTTGGTGCGAGACGCGCCCACAATATGGATGCGGCGGTTTACGGCGCAAGGGCGGCTTATATCGGCGGCGCTGCGGGAACGGCTACAGTGCTGGCGGGGCAGCTTTTCGGCATTCCGGTCAGCGGCACCATGGCGCACAGCTGGGTGATGTACTACAAGGACGAATACGAGGCGTTTAAACATTATGCGGAAAATTATCCCGACAGCACAACGCTTTTGGTGGACACCTATGATGTGATTGGCTCAGGCATTCCCAACGCCATCCGGGTGGCAAAGGAAGTGTTAGAGCCCATGGGAAAACGGCTGAAGGGGATTCGCATTGACAGCGGCGACCTTGCCTATCTTTCCAAAAAAATCAGGAAGATGTTAGATGAGGCGGGGCTTGAGGACTGTAAAATCATCGTATCCAACAGTCTGGACGAATATACCATTACCTCTATTTTGCAGCAGGGCGGGAAAATTGACAGCTTCGGCGTCGGGGAGCGTCTTATCACCGCAAAGTCAGACCCGGTGTTCGGGGCGGTTTATAAGATTGCGGCGGTGGAGGAAAACGGAGTATTTTCTCCCCGAATCAAGGTGTCAGAAAACGTGGAAAAGATTACCAATCCGGGATTGAAGGATGTTTATCGTATCTATGATGAGACAGGACACTCCATTGCGGATTTGATTGTAAGGGCAGGGGAGCAGGTGGATATGTCTGTGCCTTACCGCTATGCAGACCCGAAAAAGCCATGGAAGAGCCGTTATTTTGAAAACTGTACCGCAGTAAAGCTGCAGCAGCAGGTGGTAAAGGACGGGAAACGCATTGTCCCGAAGGCGTCCCTTGACAGTATCCGGGAGTTTGTGGAGCAGCAGCTTTTGGGTGAGGTCTGGGAGGAAGAGCAGAGGTTTGAGAATCCCCATGTGCATTATCTGGATATGAGTCTTGCCTACTACCAGATGAAAATGGATATGTTAAACGGCATATATGAACGAGAGAAAGGGAAGTAGAAACATTGAAATTACGTTATGATATTCCCCCGTCTTTCTGGGGGCTGTTTCGTTCCGTCAACCGGGACATCTATATGGAAGCACTTCTGACCATCAATGACGAATACCAGTATAATAATTATTTTTTAAGCAGAGAGGCGTGTGTGCAGATTTTAAGTGAAATGTGTGCGGCACGCCGCTACGCGTTTGAACAGGAAGAAAACGAGACGGAGGAAGAAAGGCAGGAAGCCCTGCCGGGACGTATTTTAAACTGGCTCATCAAGACGAAATGGCTGCGGAAAATTGAGGACTACACCACAATGACCACCAACATTGTAATTCCCGATTACGCCGCAGTGATGATTGACGCATTTGAACAGCTGGCAAGCCAGCCCTTAGAGGATACGGAAATCTATATCCAGAACGTCTACGCAACGCTGTTTTCCTTTAAAAATGACAGCAGGCTCAATCTTGCCATGTTAAAAACCGCGCTGGTAAATACGAAAAAGCTGAACAAGGCTCTGCAGGATATGCTTCACAACATGGATAAATTTTTTGAGCGGTTATTGAACCAGAAATCCTATGATGAACTGTTAAAAGAGCACTTGGAGGGCTATGTGGAGGAAGTGGTAAAACGGAAATACCACATTTTAAAAACCAGCGATAACTTTTACATTTACAAGACGGATATCAAACGCTGTTTAAAGGAAATGCGGGAGGACGAGGAATGGTTAGAGAAAATAAGAAAGAAGCAGCAAGCGGAAAGCCAGCGGGGTGAGGCTGCTTTTTCTCTGAAAAAGGATGAGGAGGAACTTCCTTTTCTGCGGAGAAACCGGGAAGAGGATGTGCTGGATTTGATTGACCAGATAGAGCGGGGCTTTGACGATATTGAGCACCGGATTTCCAATATGGATAAGGAACACAGCAAATATATCCGCGCTACGGTGAGCCGCCTGAATTACTTATTGAGCGATGAAACAGAGCGGCACGGAATGCTGGTGATGTTATTAAACCGTCTGGGAGCGGAGGAAGATACGGCAAAGCAGGCGGAAAAAATCGGACAGGTGGGGGAGAAGATGAACCTGTCGGCGCTTGAGATTTTAAATGAGAATCCTCTTTATAAGAGGCGGAGGAAAAAGAAATTTGAGGAAGAGTTAGCGGAGGACGAGGAGAGTGCGGAGCTTTCCAAGGAGGATATTCTGCGGCTCAATAAAATCCGCCACCGATTTACGAGACAGCAGATTGAAAGCTTTATTGAGGAACGCATGGAGGGCGGCGTCTTAGAGACGGAGCATATGCAGCTTTCCGGTGACGAGGATTTTGAAAAACTGATTCTGGCTTACGATATCAGTATGCGAAAGAACAGTAAATACGAGGTTATTGTGAAAGAGGAACGGGTGGAAAATGGCAGTTACTGCTACCCGTCCATGGTGTTTGTACCAAGAAAAGTGTGAAAAGATATTCCAACCACTCACGCCAGAGAGCGTTTCGCGGGGAATATCTACGCCCTGTCGGGCTATTCACACTGAGTTTGGAAATATAAGATAAATAGAAATGGAATGAGAACAGAATGTTTGAAGGATATGAAGAATTGACTGCGGCAGAGCAGGAGAAAATGCAGGAAGTGATACGGCTGCTGTGGAGCCAGACCTTCCTGTTAGAGAGGAAATATGACAAAAAGGGCGGAAGACTGGTTTCGGATAAAAATTATGATTTCTGCGACAGGTACAGGGAATTTTTGACGGACTATTTTGCAGTGGCGGGAATCCGTTTGCAGCAGGATACGGAGCTGGGAGTTATCTATATTCAGGGGGCGGAGGGAGTCGGCGAAAAGCTGCCGAAGCTTGCCACCATTTATCTGCTGCTTTTGAAGCTGATTTATGATGAAAAAATGGCGGCGGTTTCCTCCAGCGTGAATATCGTAACGACTTTTGGGGAACTGAATGGAAAGGTGGGAGAGTTTCGTCTGGCAAGGGGGCTTTCTTCCATGACAGAAATCAGGCGGGCTTTTTCCCTGCTGCGGAAATACCAGATGATAGAATTTCTGGATTTGCCGGAGGAATTAAACGAGAATACCAGAATCATCATTTATCCCTGCATTAATCTGGTGCTGATGAGGGAGGACATTGAGGGACTGCTCTGCAGTTTTGAGGAAGAAGATGATAATTCTGTTTTGGAATCTACAGAAGTCAATGTTGTGGAAAATACAATTTCTCAAGTTACGGAAGAAGATACAGATGACAATACAGATATGACAAAACCGGAAAAAGAGGCAGCAGACAATGCAGAAATAGAAACCGTGCCGGAAAATGAAACGGAAAAAAACACAGCAGAAAAAGAAACCGTGCCGGAAAATGAAACGGAAAAAAATATAGCGGAAATAGAAAATCTGTCGGAAAATGAAACAGAAAAAAACACGGCAGAAATCGACAACGTGGAAATGAAAGACATAGAAAAGGAGGCAGACCATGGAACAGCAGAAGCAGGCGTATAAGGTATTTACCAGAATTTGCCTCAACAACTGGCATTATATTGACCGCAAGGTGTTGAGCCTGAATAACAGTATCAATTTTTTCACCGGACATTCCGGCAGCGGAAAATCCACCGTGATTGACGCTATGCAGATTGTGCTTTACGCCAACACCGACGGGCGGGGATTTTTCAACAAAGCGGCGGCGGACGATTCTGACCGAAGCCTCATTGAGTATCTTCGGGGCATGATTAACATTGGGGAAAATAACCAGGCGGAGTACAAGCGGAACCGCAATTTTTCCACCACCATTGTCTTGGAGATGGAGCAGACCGTTACAGGAGAAAAGGACTGTATCGGCGTGGTGTTTGATGTGGAAACTGCCACCAATGAGATTAACCGTATGTTTTTCTGGCACAAGGGGGGACTGATTCCGGGAGATTACCGCACCGAAAACCGCACCATGACCATGAACGAGGTGCGGGACTATCTGCAGCAGAATTTCGCAAAGGACGAGCAGTTTTACACCGCCAATAACGAGCGTTTCCGGAGAAATCTCTATGACGTATATTTAGGCGGGCTGGATATTGACAAATTTCCGAGGCTGTTCAAGCGGGCGATTCCCTTCAAAATGAATATCCGGCTGGAGGATTTCGTGAAAGAATATATCTGCATGGAGCAGGATATTCATATCGAGGACATGCAGGACAGCGTGGTGCTCTACGGCAGAATGTGCCGGAAAATCGAGGCTACCATGGCGGAAATTACAGAGTTGGAGCAGATTAAGAGCCGCTACGAAGCATTTTTGGAGGAAAAAAAGGAAAAAGAAAACAGGGACTACCGTCTGGCAAAATTAAAGATTTTACAGTTAGAGCAGGAAATTTCCGAGAAGCAGGAGCGGGTAAAAGCCTGGCAGGAGGACGTGGTTTTACAGAAAAAAGGGTTGGAGGACTTAAAAGACTATAAGGTGGAGCTGGAAAATGAGTACAACGATATCAGCCAGCAGTTGAGCGACACCGGATACGCCACCCTGGAGGAAAAATTAAAGGGTATCGAGGAAAACCTGCGCCACTTAGAGCGGAGCGAGGAAAAATGGAAAAGTATTTCAAACCGCCTAACCCCCTGGGAGGACGTGGAAATCGTATCCAACCAGATTCTGTGGGATATCGAAGCCTTTCAGGAGGGGACGATTCAGGGAACGGAAATTGAGCGGCTGAAAACGGCGTTAGCCGAGGTGCAGAAGGAGGCGGAAAAGGAACGGCAGGAGGCGGCATCCGAAGCCCGCGGCATAAAAAAGGAAATCGACATTATCGAGAAAGAATTAGCGGAGCTGCGCATGGGAAAAGACGCTTATCCCAGGGAGCTGACAGCGGCGCGGACAATCATAGAGCAGGGGCTTTATGAAAAATGCGGCAAGCGGGTTCCGGTGCGTATTTTAGCGGATTTGCTGGACATTAAGGACGAGAAATGGAGAAATGCCATCGAAGGCTATCTTGCCTGGAATAAGCTGGCGCTGATGGTAGAGCCGAAGTATGTAAAGGAAGCCATGGAGGTCTACGAGACCTTAGATGAGAAAAAATACTGGCGCATTTCCTTAGTGGACACGGAGCGGCTGATGGAGCAGGAGCAGAAAAGCCGGGAGGGCGCCCTGGCGGAGGAAGTGACGGCAAAAGAGGATTATGTCCGGGCATTTGTAAATTTCCTGCTGGGAAATGTGATGAAGTGCGGCTCTGTGGAGGAACTGCGCCGCTGTAAAATCGGTGTGACCGCCGACTGTCTGCTGTACCAGAATTTCCAGCTGCGCCGTTTAAACCCGGACAACTATACCAAACGGGCATATATCGGTGAGAAAAGTAAAAGACAGCGCCAGAAGGAATTGCAGGCGAGGCTAGAAGAATTAACCGACATGCGGGAGGAATACGTTTCCGCAGAAGAAGAGGCGAAAAAGATACTGGCGCTGGAATTTTTAAAGGACACGGTGGAAGAATACCAGAACCTCTTTACGGACATTTCTGAAAAACAGGAGAAGGAAAAACAGCGGAAAAAAATTCAGAAAAAGATGGAAGAAATCGGCTCCGGCGTGGTGGAAGCCTTAAAGAAGGAGCGGGAGACTGTCCACGAAAAACAGAAGGCGTTGGAAGATAAAATCGACGATTTGAAAAAACAGATTTGGAGAAAAGAGGACGCAATTCAAAAGGACAACGACAGCTTTTTGGAGAAAAACGAGCAGCTTCTTGCCATGCGGCGGGAGCTTCGTGGTTCTCTGGAAAATGAGGAAGCCTTTGCTTCTTATATGGAAAACCGCAAAAACCCCAATTACGGAAAGCTGTTAGAGGAAACGGAACGGCAGATGGAACAGGCGAAGGCGGAGTGCGAGCAGAAGAAAAACAGCCTTGTGGATTTGCGCTCCGAGTACTTAAGAAACCACCCGAAACGTGATTTTTCCGCCAGTGCGGAGCACAACGACGATTACCAGAATTTGTTGGATGAACTGCAGTGCGAGGAGTTGGAGGAATACCGGAAAAAGGCAAACGAGCAGGCAAAATCTGCGGTGGAGCATTTTAAGGAGGACTTTATTTTCAAAATCCGCAGCGCCATAAAGGAGGCGTACACCAGGCGGGATGAGTTAAACCGCATTATAAGAAACCTGAATTTCGGAAAAGACCGATACCAGTTCCGCATTACCAGAAATAAGGGGCGGGACGGGGAATTTTATGACATGTTCATGGATGAGGAATTAAATATCGACCCGTCTTCTTTAGCGGCGTCCATGGAGCACCAGATGAACCTTTTTACCATGGAACATGAAAATAAATACGGGACGCTGATGAGCGATTTGATTCACATCTTTATTCCGCCGGAAAATGCCACTCCGGCAGAGCTTGAGGACGCAAAGCGGAATATGGAAAAATACGCAGATTACCGGACGTACCTTTCCTTTGAGATGGAGCAGATTGTGGAGGGGGATGAGCGGCTTGTCATCGGGCTTAGCAAGATGATTAAGAAAAATTCCGGCGGCGAGGGGCAGAACCCTCTTTACATTGCCCTGCTTGCCAGCTTTGCACAGGCGTATCATATCAACCTTTCCTCCCGGCTGTCGAGACGCCCCACCATCCGCCTGGTGGTGCTTGACGAGGCATTTTCCAAAATGGATGCGGAGAAGGTGGCGAGCTGCATTGACCTGATTCGCAGTCTGGGCTTTCAGGCGATTATCAGCGCCACCAATGATAAGATTCAGAACTATATTGAAAATGTGGACAAAACCTTTGTCTATGCCAATCCCAATAAGAAGAGCATTTCCATCCAGGAGTTTGAGAAGAAGGATTTTGCCCAGCTGGTGATGGAAGAGTAGGGGGAAAGGTATTTGTCTGGAGGGGGTTTTTATGAAAGCTGGCGTTCAAATGGATGAGGATTTGATTTATGAGGTTTTGGCTGTTGTGGAGGAAATACCGGAGGGCAGAGTGGCTACTTATGGTCAGATTGCGCAGCTGATTGGCAGGGATAAAAATTCCCGGCTGGTAGGAAGGATTTTAAGGTATGCGGGTTACTATGACAATTATCCGTGTCATCGGGTGGTGAATCATGCAGGCAGAACGGCACCGGGGTGGACAGAGCAGAAATGGTTGTTGGAAAGGGAAGGCGTTAGCTTCAAGGAGAATGGCTGTGTTGATTTGAAGAAGTACCGGTGGGAGTGTTGAAGCCGAAAAATGGTATTGTTGGAAAAAGGGTTTTCGTATAATATGGTATTAGGATTTTTAATTTGGGCATCTCGTTTTTGGTGAAGGAAGTTTGCGGTGAGAAATTATTAAGAACGTCTGTTAATTATAAGGGGGAATGCGAAAATGATACTATATCATGGCAGTAACGTAATTGTTCAGGAACCTAAAGTATTAACCAATGGTTATTATAAAGATTTTGGGTATGGATTTTATTGTACAAATTTAGAAAAACAGGCTATCCGTTGGGCATTAACCAAAAGAAAAGGTCATGTAGTAAATGTATATGAATATGAAAAACAGGAAAATTTAAACATCTGTGAATTTGCGGAAATGACAGAGAAATGGCTTGATTTTGTGGTAGATTGCAGGAGAGGAATAGAACATAATTTTGATATTGTGGAAGGTCCGATGGCAGATGATACCATCTGGGATTATATAGAAGATTTTGTGAGAGGAACAATATCAAGAGAAGCATTTTGGGCGTTGGTAAAATTTAAGTATCCTACGCATCAGATTGTATTTTGCACAGAAAAATCACTTGAGTGTTTAAAATTTGAAAGGAGTTATACCTTATGACAAATATATTTTTTCAAGATGAGACAGTGACACAAAATGATTTATATTTTCTGTGCTATATGATTGAAAGAGTGGCGAGAAAACTTCATCAGAGAAACTGCTACGTGGTAAATAAAATTTCAAAACAGGAGTGGCTGCGTTTGATTAGTCTTGCTAATGTTCTGCATTGTGAAAATCCACTTAAAATAGAAGATGAATGGATAGATGAGTATCAGCTGGAAACAGGAAAGTTTGATATAACCATGGTAAATACAGAGCTGGTGGAACATATTCCGACGGAAACACAGATGGGAAAGGTTTACATGCGCCTTGTAGTAGATACGCTTCAACCACAGGAAAATTATGTAGACGGGTTAATTCGTGTTTACAATGATGGTATATGTGAAAAAATTGATGATTATAATTGCGGGGCATTTTATGAACCATCTTATGTAATTGCAAGGGCTTATAATGATGGTGGCTTCTAAGAAGAATGGTGCCATAAGTGACGGTGTAAGTGACGGTGTAAATGACGGTGTAAATGTTGGTATAAATGTCGGTGCAAATATAAAGAGGCTGAACATAAAAGAAAATATTGTTTTTATTACAGGAATATCCCAATATGACAGGGCAAAGTTCTTGGGTAAGTGAAAGAAATAGAGGGAGGGAAATTCATTATGAATAATATGGCAATATCAATGGGAAAACGACAGCTTGTGGATTCTATATGGAAAAGTGCAGGCATCGAGGGATTAGGAACAACGTTTCCGAATACCGAAAAAATATTGTCAAATCTTTCAGTGCAAACAAGAAGAGATGAGGTTCTCTTTATTGTTAATATGAAAAGAGCATGGTATTTTTTGTTTGATAATATGGAATATCCTAACAATCTTTCTTTTCTAAGAGAGTTAAATAAAATATGTATGGAAGAATTATCTTTTGACGCAGGAAATATAAGAACGGTACCTGTTTCCATAGGTGGGACTTCATGGATTCCGGAATATCCGCAAGAGGGGATTATAATTGATAAATTGTCAGAAATTGAAAAGATGCCGAACAGACTTGAAGCTGCATTGGAAATTTTCTGTTTTATAACAAGAACGCAGATGTTCTTAGACGGAAACAAACGAGTGGCGCAATTAATGTGTAATAAGATTATGATGGAAAATGATATAGGTATTTTTTCAGTTCCTTATGATGAAATCGGATATTTTAAAGAATTGTTGGTTGATTTTTATGAAACAAATAATTCGGATAAAATCAAGTCATTTTTTAGAGAAAAATGTTTATTGCTAAATCCTGAATATGCGAAAAAAAAACAGATACTTACTTAAAACAATAAAAATAGAGAAGCGTGGAATCATAATAGAGAGACTATTGTGGTTCCATTTTTATATTATGATATGTACGAGTTCTCAAACATTCTGATTGTAATTCCGACACATCTATAGTATAATTATGGCTAACGATGATTATGAGTGAAAAGGTCAATAGGTACGGAGGAAGCTATATGTCAGATGAGCGGACAAAAATCAATTACAAGCCGTTGTGGAAACTTCTTATTGATAGAAATATGACGAAGGCGGAACTTAGAAATGCAACATCTATAGCAAGAAGTACAATGGTTAAGATGACGAATAATGAATATGTGGCAATGGATGTGCTTGTGAGAATTTGTACGGCATTAAATTGTGGAATGGATGATATTGTTGAGATTGAAAGAAAAAACGAAGGAGAAGGAAAATGGCAGAATTAGAAAATAGTAAGGACTTGATTAGTGTATTATGGAGTGGAGCAGATATACTTCGTTCCAAAATGGACGCAAATGAATATAAGGATTATTTGTTGGGAATTGTATTTTACAAATATTTATCAGATTCTTTTTTGATTAAAGTTTATGATTTGATTTACGATGAAAAGCCGGAAACCTTAAAAGCTGCATTAGAGGCTTATGAGGAGGCATTAGAAGATGAAAGTGCAGAGGAGCTAAAAGAGCAGATTAAAGCAGAGTGCCACTATGTGATTGAACCGGATTTAACATACACATGCTTTGCAGATGCAGCAAGAAATAATTCCTTTCATCGTGAAAGTCTGCAAAAGGCATTCAATAACATTGAGCAGAGTGACCCTTTATTTGCAGATTTATTTACGGATATTGATTTATATTCCAGCCGTCTGGGAAATGGTGACCAAAAACAAAGCGATACCATTTCAAGCTTGATTAAGGAAATTGATAAGGCGGATTTATTGAATTCGGATGCAGATGTACTTGGAAATGCGTACGAGTATTTGATAGGTCAGTTTGCTTCTGAAACAGGTAAGAAAGCAGGAGAATTTTATACACCACAGGCAGTATCAAAGATTTTAACGAAGATAGTGATTGCCGGTCAGGAGACAAAGAAAGGTTTATCGGTATATGACCCATGTATGGGTTCCGGCTCGCTTCTTTTAAATGCAAAGAAATATTCGAAAGAGCCGGGGTATATAAAATATTATGGACAGGAGCTGATGACTTCTACATACAATCTAGCAAGAATGAATATGTTTTTACACGGAATTGTTCCGGAAAATCAAAAACTTCGTAATGGTGATACTCTTGACGGGGACTGGCCAACCGGAGAAGAAACAGATTTTGATATGGTACTTATGAATCCGCCATACTCTGCAAAATGGAGTGCAGCTGCCGGATTTTTGCAGGATGAGCGATTTAGTGATTATGGGGTGCTGGCGCCTAAGTCAAAGGCGGATTACGCATTTTTGCTTCACGGTTTATATCATTTGAAGAGCAACGGAACTATGGCGATTGTACTGCCTCATGGTGTTTTATTCAGAGGCGCTGCAGAAGGGAAAATAAGAGAAAAATTACTGCGTTCAGGAAATATCTATGCGGTAATTGGACTTCCTGCGAATTTATTTTATAACACTTCTATTCCTACTTGTATTGTCGTATTGAAGAAACACAGAGATGGAAGAGATGTATTGTTTATAGATGCGTCTCAGAAGTTTGATAAGGGTAAAAAACAAAATACTATGACAGACGAGCATATAGATGCAGTGATAGAATTGTATCATAAACGTGAGACGGTAGAGAAAGAGGCTTATCTTGCCAGTTTTGAGGATATTGAAAAGAATGATTTCAATCTTAATATTCCAAGATATGTGGATAATTTTGAGAAGGAAGAGGAGATAGATATTAATGCACTTTTGGCTGATATGAAGCGGACGGATGAAGAAATCGGACAGGCTCAGGGAGAATTTTTATCGCTTCTTAAGGACTTGACATCTCAGGACGAGGGAATAATGGAAGCATTAAATAACATTATTGGGATGATGGAGAGGTGATAGGTATGGATAGTCCAAAGATTAGATTTAAAGGTTATACAGATGCTTGGGAACAGCGTAAGCTAG